>Ga0123327_1003024_pt1 | contig 12589 bp, 7 predicted proteins | sample BioC13SIPDNA_4_FD_89701 | JGI IMG/M metagenome (GOLD analysis project Ga0123327, IMG submission 89701) | Anaerobic biogas reactor microbial communites from Washington, USA - Biogas_R1_B C13 SIP DNA | ecosystem: Engineered > Bioreactor > Anaerobic > Unclassified | place: Washington, USA...
GAGCACGGTCGTCGCCGAGTACGTCTCGGAGACCGCGGACGAGGCGGCGTATCAGTCCGAGGCGGCGCTGGAGCGGGAGTTCATCGGCGTCCTCCAGGCTCAGGCCTACGAGTACCTGCCGCTCACGAGCGAGGCCGAGCTCATCGCGAACCTGCGCAGGCAGCTCGAGGCGCTCAACGGGATCACGTTCAGCGAAGGCGAATGGGAGCGGTTCTTCCGGCAGAGTATCGCCGGCGCCGACGAGGGTCCCGTCGAGAAGACGCTGCGCATCCAGGAGGATCACGTCCAGATCCTGAGGCGCGACGACGGGACGACCAAGAACGTCGCGCTCATCGACAAGACGAATGTCCACAACAACCGGCTCCAGGTCATCAACCAGTACGAGGTGGCCGGGGGCGAGGGTGCGGACCAGGGCGGAGGCGGTGCGGCGCGCTCGAACCGTTACGACGTGACGGTGCTGGTCAACGGCTTGCCGCTGGTGCACGTGGAGCTCAAGCGCCGCGGCGTGGACATCCGCGAGGCCTTCAACCAGATCGAACGCTACCAACGTGACAGCTTCTGGGCGGGCTCCGGTCTGTTCGACTACGTGCAGCTCTTCGTGATCAGCAACGGCACGCTCACCAAGTACTACTCCAACACGACCCGCCGGCAGCACGTGAGCGAGAAGGCCGGCTCCCGGCGGGTGCGCAAGACCTCCAACTCGTTCGAGTTCACCTCGTGGTGGGCGGACGCGACCAACCGCCCCATCCGTGACCTCACCGGGTTCGCCAGGACGTTCTTCGCGCGGCACACGCTGCTCAACATCCTGTGCCGGTACTGCGTGCTCACCGCCGACCGCATGCTGCTGGTGATGCGCCCGTACCAGATCGTCGCCACGGAGCGGATCCTTCAGCGCATCGAGATCTCCACCAACTACAGGCAGCTCGGCAAGATCGCCGCCGGGGGCTACATCTGGCACACGACGGGCTCGGGCAAGACGCTCACGAGCTTCAAGGCCGCGCAGCTCGCGACCAGGTTGCCGAGCGTCGACAAGGTGCTCTTCGTCGTCGACCGCAAGGACCTCGACTACCAGACCATGCGCGAGTACGACCGGTTCGAGAAGGGCGCCGCCAACTCCAACACGTCCACGGCGGTGCTGAAGAAGCAGCTCGAGGACCCCTCCGCCCGAATCATCATCACCACGATCCAGAAGCTCTCGACCTTCGTCGCGGCGAACAAAGGCCACCGCATCTACGACGGCCACATCGTGATCATCTTCGACGAATGCCACCGCTCCCAGTTCGGCGAGATGCACACCGCGATCACCAAAGCCTTCCGGCGTTACAACCTCTTCGGCTTCACGGGTACGCCGATCTTCTCGGTCAACGCGGGGAGCGGGGGGAGCCCCCGGCTCAGGACCACGGAGCAGGCGTTCGGCGAGAAGCTGCACACCTACACCATCGTCGATGCCATCACGGACAGGAACGTGCTGCCGTTCCGGATCGACTACGTCAACACGGTCAAGCTGCCGGAGAGCATCGCCGACGAGCAGGTCCCGGCGATCGACACGGAGAGGGCGCTCCTCGATCCCGAGCGCATCAGCCAGATCGTCGGCTACACGCTGGAGCACTTCGACCAGAAGACGCGGCGGGCCGAGCAGTACGCACTGCTCGGCAGGCGCGTGCGCGGCTTCAACGCGCTCTTCGCCACCGGCTCGATCGAGGCGGCCAAGCGCTACTACCTGGAGTTCAAGGAGCAGCAGAGGGCGCTGCCGCCGGACCGCAGGCTCAAAGTCGGGGTCATCTTCTCGTACGCCCCCAATGAGGCGGTCGACGACTACCTGGACGAGGAGGGCTTCGAGACCGGGGCCCTCGACCAGTCCTCACGTGACTTCCTCGACGCCGCGATCCGGGACTACAACGCCATGTTCGGCACGAGCTTCGACACCTCGGGGGACAGGTTCCAGAACTACTACAAAGACCTCTCCCTGCGTCTCAAGAAGCGCGAGATCGACCTGGTCGTCGTCGTGAACATGTTCCTCACGGGCTTCGACTCCACGACCCTCAACACGTTGTTCGTGGACAAGAACCTGCGCCTGCACGGCCTGGTGCAGGCGTACTCGCGCACCAACCGCATCCTCAACTCCGTGAAGACCTACGGCAACATCGTCTCGTTCCGCGACCTGGAGCAGGCGACCAACGATGCGATCGCGATCTTCGGCAACAAGGACGCGCGCGGGATCATGCTGCTCAAGCCGTACGGCGACTACTACACCACGTACGCCGCGAAGGTCGCGCTGCTGCTCCATCAGTACCCGCCGGGGACGCCGGTCGTGGGGGAGTCGGAGCAGAGGGAGTTCATCGGGCTCTTCGGCGAGATCCTGCGTCTGCAGAACATCCTGGTCTCGTTCGACGACTTCGCCGGCAACGAGATCCTCACGGAGCGCCAGGCGCAGGACTACCGCAGCGTGTACCTCGACCTCTACGCCGAGATCCGCGGCAGGCGCGAGGCGGACAAGGCGCCGATCAACGACGACATCGTGTTCGAGATCGAGCTCATCAAGCAGGTCGAGATCAACGTCGACTACATCCTGATGCTGGTCGAGAAGTGGCGCGCGGCCCACGGCGACGGCGACGACGTGGAGATACGAGAGTCGATCAGCCGCGCCGTCGACGCCAGCCCCAGCCTGCGCAACAAGAAGGACCTGATCGAGGCCTTCGTGGATTCCCTCTCGGTCGACGGAGCGGTCGACGAGGAGTGGCAGGCGTTCGTCCGCGCCAGGCGCGAGGCGGAGCTCGACGCCATCATCGCGGCGGAGGGGCTCCGCCCGGCCGAGACGCGCCAGTTCCTCGAGGCGGCCTTCCGCGACGGCGCCGTGCAGGCGACGGGGACCGCGATCACCAGGGTGTTGCCGCCGGCGTCGCGCTTCTCGCCCGCAGGGGAGCACGGCGAGAAGAAGCGGCGCGTGCTCGCCAAGCTCGGGGACTTCTTCGAGCGGTTCTTCGGGCTCGGCGTGAGCTGAGGCGCAGCCGCCGCGGGCCTTGGAGGCTCCCCAGCGGGCTGTTACACTCATCAGGAGATGTGTGTCGTCCCTGCGTCACTCCTTCTCCCGGTCGGAGCCCCGGATCGTCGCGCCGCCTCGGGTGGCGGGACCGGGGGTGCTCCGCCTTCTCCCTCCACCCAGGCGATCGGGGGCACATGAGCGGTATCACGGGCCTCCTGGTCACCGTCCGCAGCGGTCGCCAGGGCATGGAGATGATGAAGGGCAAGTTCTCCGACGCCTATCTCGAGGAGATCGCCTCGCTGCGCATCAACGCCGATGATCTGGCCGAGCTCGCGCTCTCCGAGGGCGACCACGCGCGGATCGTGAGTCCTTTCGGCGAGGTCGTCGTGACATGTCATGCCGGCGACGTGCCCAGGGGCCTGTTCTTCCTGCCGCTCGGGCCCGTCGCCAACCAGCTGTTCAGCGGCGCGCACACCGATGGGACGGGTGTGCCGCGGTGGAAGCGGCAGCCGGTGACCATAGAGCCGGCCGACGGCCCGGGTCCCGAGCCGTCTTCCCGCGCGTCCCAGAGGGGGTGAGCGGCCGATGGTCGTTCATGAAGATGTGGTGTGCATCCACTGCGGCTGTCTCTGCGACGACCTGGTCGTGGAGGTCGAGGACGACCGCATCACCAAGGTGAAGAAGGCCTGCGGCATCGGCCGCAACAAGTTCCTCCACGCCCAGTCCGACACGCCGGTCCCGAGCATCGCCGGCCGCGAGGTCGGCGTCGGCGAGGCGGTGGCGGAGGCGGCGCGCCTGCTCAGGCAGGCGCGCAACCCGCTCGTCTACGGGCTCAGCAGCACGACCGCCGAGGCGCAGGCGGAGGCGGTCGAGCTGGCCGAGCTTCTGGGGGGGTGTCTGGACAACGTCTCCTCCTACTGACACGGCCCGGGCGTGATCGCCCGCCAGCAAGTTGGGCTGGCAACGTGCACACTGGGGGAGGTCAAGAACCGCGCCGATCTGGTGATCTTCTGGGGGTGCAACCCCCGCGAGTCGCACCAGCGGCATCAGGCCCGCTACTCCGCCTCCGTCAAGGGGCAGTTCATCCCCGAGGGCCGCAAGGGGCGCAGGATCGTGGCCATCGACGTGCGCCCCACCTCGACCACGGCCGCGGCCGACCAGTTCATCCAGGTCGAGCCGGGCTCCACTTTCGAGACGGCGACGCTGCTGCGCGCGCTGGTCGCCGGCAAGCGCATCGGGATCGAGGAGGACGCCAAGGTGGGCGGGGTGCCGCTGCACGTGTGGCGCGAGCTGGCCGAGGCGATCAAGGCGGCCGACTACGGCGTCATCCTCTTCGGGCTCGGAGTGACCCACGACCGCGGCCACGACCTCAACGTGGAGGAGCTGGGCGCGCTGATCCGCGAGGTCAACGATTACACGCGCTTCTACGGCCTGCCCATGCGCGGGCACGGCAACGTGACCGGCAGTAACCAGGTCATGGGCTGGCAGACCGGCTATCCCATCGCCGTCAACTTCAACCGGGGGTATCCGCGGTACAACCCGGGCGAGTTCAGCGTGCTCGGCCTGTTGGCGCGCGAGGAGGTCGACGCGGCGATCATCATCGCCACCGACCCCGGGGCGCATCTGCCGGGCGACTCGGTGGCCGCCCTCCAGGCGATCCCGACCATCTATCTCGAGCCGCACGTCAACACCACCACCGGGTGGGCCACCGTCGTGATCCCCGTGGCGCCCGCCGGCGTGGCGGCGGAGGGGACCTTCTACCGCATGGACAACGTCCCGCTGCGGGTCCGCAAGCTGGTCGATTCGCCGTTCCCCTCGGACGAAGAGGTGCTGCGGAGCATCAAGGAGACGATCCTCCATGCTTAGGGTGACGAACGGCCGCGTCCACGATCCGGGCAACGCGGTCGCCGGGGAGGTCCGCGACGTCTGGCTCGACGGGGGCAAGGTCGTCGCGGAGCCCGCCGCGGAACCGGCCGACGTGGCGACCCTCGACGCCGCGGGATGCGTGGTCTTCCCCGGCGGCGTCGAGCTGCACAGCCACGTGGCCGGCTCCAAGGTCAACGCCGGGCGCATCATGTGCCCCGAGGATCACGTCGACCACTACCGCTGCCGGACGGACGTCACCCGCGCCGGCTGCGGTCACACCGTGCCGACCACGTACCTCACGGGGTACGAGTACGCCCGTCTCGGCTACACGACCCTGTTCGAGGCGGCCGTGCCGCCGCTGACGGCGCGGCACGCCCACGAGGAGCTGCGCGACATCCCGATCCTCGATACCGGCTGCTACACGGTCATGGGCAACAACCACCTCGTGATGAAGGTGCTCAGCGACCCGGACGAGGAGCGTCGCGCCGCGCGGCTGCGGGACCTGGTCGCCTGGCTGCTGCACGCCACCCGCGCGTACGCGGTGAAGATCGTGAACCCGGGCGGCGTGGAGAGCTGGAAGTGGCACGGCGGCCCCGTCGACCTGGACACGTCGGTCCCGCCCTACGGGGTCACGCCGCGGCGGATCCTCACCGGTCTCGCGGCGGCCGCCGACGAGCTCGGGCTGCCGCACCCCGTCCACGTGCACCTCAACCACCTCGGGGTGCCGGGCAACGTCGCGGTCACTTTGGCGAGCATGCAGGCGCTCGCCGGCCGGCGGGCGCACTTCACGCACCTGCAGTTCCACTCCTACGAGGCCACGAGGTCGGGGAGTTACGCCTCGGGGGCCGCGGCCGTCGCCGAGTCCATCAACCAGCACCCCGAGTTCACCTGCGACGTCGGCCAGCTCGTGTTCGGCCCGGCGACCACCATGACCTCCGACGCGCCGATGGAGTTCCGTCTGCACCATCTGCACAAGGACAAGTGGGCCAACAGCGACATCGAGATGGAGAGCGGCGCCGGCGTGGTGCCGATGAGGTACAGTCCCCGGCAGCTCGTGAACGCGGTCCAGTGGTGCGTGGGCCTCGAGCTCATGCTTCTCATCCGCGACCCCTGGCGCGTCTTCCTCACCACCGACCACCCGAACGCCGGCCCGTTCGTGGCGTACCCGATGATCGTCCGGCTGCTGATGGACAGGGAGTTCCGGCGCGAGTGGTTGGAGAAGCTCAACCCCAGGGTCCGGCGCTTCACGACCCTCCACGAACTCGACAGGGAGTACACGCTGGACGAGATCGCGACGGTGACGAGGGCCGGTCAGGCGCGCGTCCTGGGGCTCGCCGACAAGGGCCATCTGGGCGTCGGGGCGGACGCGGACGTGGCGGTCTACCGCGAGCAGGGAGACCGGGAGCGCATGTTCGCCGCGCCGGCCTGGGTGGTCAAGGGCGGAGAGGTGGTGGTGCGGGACGGCGAGGTCGTGGCCGCCGTCGACGGGCGGCCGCTGGGCGTCGACCTCGGCGACCCGCCGCCGCTCGCCGCCGACCTCGCCGAGCAGTTCGAGAGCTACTCCAGCGTGAGACTGGCCAATTACGCCGTAGAGGATGCCTACGTGCCCGACCAGGTGTTGATCCCATGCGCACAGTGACGCTGACTCTCAAAGCGGAGCCGCCGGTGCCGGCGGAGGCCGAACAGCTCATCCCGGACGTCGTCGCCGGGAAGACCGCCGAGGAGGTGAGGCGGCTGCCGCTCCTGGTCGGCAACCGCCGGGAGACGGTGGGCGACTGGTTCGACGTCGTGGTGGACGAGGCAGAGGCGGCGGCTCCGGACCTGCTCCTGCGCGGCGACCTCGCCCGCTTCAAGAGGCTCGGGGAGGGCATGTCGCGCGGCGCCATGGTCGTGGAGGGCAGGGTGGGCTTCCATGCGGGCGCCCGCATGTCCGGCGGGTCCCTCACGATCGCCGGCGACGCCGGCGACTTCCTGGGGGCGCACATGGCCGGCGGACGGCTCGTCGTGCACGGCGACGCCGGCCACTACGTCGCGGCCGCCTACCGCGGCGAGAAGACCGGCATGAAGGGCGGCACGATCGTCGTGACGGGGAGCGTCGGCCAGATGGTCGGCGCCCGCATGCGCCGCGGTCTGGTCTACGTGCAGGGCGACGCCGGCGACGTGGCGGGCTACAACATGAAGGGCGGCACGGTGGTCGTGGGAGGCGCTCCGGCGGCGCGTGTCGGAGCGAGGATGGTGCGCGGCACGGTCGCGGTGCTCGGCGGCGAGCCGCTCGAGCTGCTCCCGACGTTCTCCTACGCCTGCACGTACGCGCCGACCTTCTGGCGCGTCGTCCACCATGAGCTCGCGCGCGTCGGCCACGCGCCCCGGGTCGGCCCCGGCGTCACCTTCCGGCGCTACTGCGGTGACGTCAACGAGGGGGGTCGCGGCGAGGTGCTGGCGGCGCAACCGGGCTGACCGCGCCGTCCCCTTCCGTCGCGCCGCGAGGGCGCTTTGGCGGCGCGCCGCCGATGTGACACTATTGGCGTCAGCCGTCCGCCGGTCCGAGGGGCACGGACGGCGCGTCGGGCATCAGCGATCGAGAAGAGGTGGCCATGCGTCAGTCCAGACGTCTCCGCACGTTCCTCGTCCTGCTCGTGGTCGCGGTGCCGGCCGCGCTCGGTCTGGCGCTGGCCATGGACGCGTCCGGCGCCGAGAGCGACGCGCCGGACGCCGCGGCCTCGCCCGCCGGCGACGCCGGCAAGGTCGTGTACAAGGTCGGCTGGACGCGCCAGCCGGACAACCTCAATCCGTTCATCGGCTTCGAGTCGCCGGCGTACGAGATGTGGTACCTCACCTACGACACGCTGGTCGGCTTCGACCCCGCCAAGCTGGCGCCGATGAAGGGCGAGGACTCGACGGGTCTGGCCACCGACTGGAGCGTCAGCGACGACGGCCTCACCTGGACGTTCACGATCCGCGACACCGCCAAGTGGAGCGACGGCGTGCCGCTCACCGCCAGGGACATCGCCTACACGTACAACCTCATCATCGACAACCCCGAGCAGACCGCCAACATCATCGCCCAGACCAAATCGATCGAGAGGGTCACGGCGGTCGACGACTACACGGTGCAGTTCACCTGCAGCAAGCCCAAGCCCGACATGATCCGTCACTGGGTGCCGATTCTGCCGGAGCACGTGTGGTCCAGGATCCCGGTCAAGGACATCGGGAAGAAGTACCAGAACGATCCGCCGTGGGTGGGTTCCGGCCCCTTCACCTGCGTCGAGTGGAAGAAGAACAGCCACGTGCGCCTCGTCGCCAACCCCACCTGGTGGGGTCCCAAGCCGAGCATCGACGAGCTCTACTTCACCAACTACACCAACGGCGACACCATGCTGCAGGACATCAAGGCCGGCACCATCGACGGCGCCTGCAACCTGATCCCGAGCCAGGTGAAGCAGCTCGAGGGCTCTCCCGACATCGAGGCCCGGGCGATCGTCACCGACGCGTTCGACGAGCTGGCCTTCAACTGCTACGAGGGGCCCAGCAAGGGCCATCCCGCCCTGCGCGACGCCAAGTTCAGGCAGGCGCTGAACTACGCCCTCGATCTGCAGAAGCTCGTCGACCTGGTCATGATGGGATCGACCACGCCGGGTACGACGATCATCCCGCCCGACTACTATCACGAGCCCGACTGGCACTGGGAGCCGCCGGCCGACGTCAAGTACACCTACGATCCGGAGAAGGCCAGGGAGCTGCTGGACGCGGCCGGGTACCCGGACAGCGACGGCGACGGCGTGCGCGAGTACGAGGGCAAGCCCATCGAACTGCGTCTGGTGTCGCGGTCGGAGTCCTCGGAGGAGCAGCAGGAGGCCAAGCTCATCGCCGGGTGGTTCAAGGACGTCGGCGTGCCGGTGAAGCTCTCGGTCATGGACTCCTCGACGTTGAGCGACACGATCCTCAACTACGAGAAGGACGTCCTCACGCCCGACTACGACATGTTCCTCTGGGGCTGGTACCTGGACTATGACCCCGGATCGATGCTGAGCTACTTCACCAAGGCCCAGATCGGGAACTGGAGCGACTCCTACTGGACCGACCCGGAGTACGAGGAGCTGTTCAAGCTGCAGAGCCAGGAGCTGGATGCGGACAAGCGCAAGGAGTACATCGACCGCATGCAGCAGATCCTCTACGAGCAGTCGCCCTACATCGTCACCGATTACAGGCCCGACTTCGAGGCCTTCAACACGGCGAAATGGGAGGGCTACATCGCCGTGCCGGAGCCGAACGGCAACGTCCTCGTGCCCCCGTTCGGCAACGGCGGGTACGCCAACTTCCTGACGATCAAGCCTAAGACGGGGGCCGCCGGAGCAGGCGGCGCGGCCGGCGGCGCGGCGCTGTGGATCGGCCTCGGCGTGGCCGCGCTCGTGCTCGTGGGCGTCGGCGCGCTGGTGCTGCGGCGCCGCCGCGCGCGCGCGATCGAGGAGTGACGCCGGTCGCCGGCGCCGCCTGACGGGCCGCGCGGCAGACTGCGGAGGGGCGGGCGGGAGGCTCGAAGGCGAGCCTCCCGCCCGCCCCTCGCGGCGCTCAGCCGCGCGCCGCGTCGGCCGCGCGGCCGCCGTCGGACGCGCCGGCGGCGGCCTCGTCGCCGTGCGGCGCCGCACCGGCAGCCAGACCGACCGCCGCGACGAGGCGTGCGGCGGCGGACGCGGCCGGCTCGTCGCCGCGCAGCAGGTCGCCCAGGTCGACGACGCCCGGCGCCGCGCGGTGCGCCTCGATCCAGGCGTGCACGAGCAGCAGCTCGTCGAGCGCCGTGGCCGGCAGGGGCGCCGCCGGGGGCGCGGCAGCGGCGAGCTCGGCGAGCAGCCGCTCGGCGGCCTGCGCATCGAACGCCCGCCGGCCGACCTCGCGCTCGAGCACGATGGAACCGCCCCGGACCCCCCAGAGGGCGATCCAGCCGCGGCGCCGCGCCGGGTACACGAGCACGACATCGTGACGGCGCGCCGCCTGCAGGCGGCGCACGGTGCGCGTGACGCGGGCGAGCGTCTCGCGCTGGGCCTCGACCTGTGCCGCCTGCTCGAACGCCAGCTCCTCGACCAACGCCCGCCGGCGCTCCACCAGGTGGCGCTCGAGGTCGTCGGGATGCCCCTCGAGCAGGCGGCGCACCTCGGCGACCAGCGCCGCGTACTCGCCGTTGAGCGGCGCGCTGCAGGGGGCGAGGCAGGCGCCGGTCCCGGCCCGGGGACAGGGGTGCCCGCGGCCGGGCCGCGGCAGGTGCGCGCAGGTGCGCAACGGGTAGGCGCCGTTGACGCACTCGACGAAGCGGCGGGCCAGGGTCGCCTTGCGGAACGGCCCGGCGTAGCAGGAGCCGTCGTCGCGCAGGTTGGGCGTGGCGTAGAGGCGCGGGTACTCCTCGGCGCTGAGCTTGACGTAGTGGTAGGCGGCGGCGCGCGTGCCGTGCGCGTTGTACGGCGGCCGTCGCCGGGCGATGAGCCGGCTCTCGAGGAGCAGCGCGGCGAACTCGGAGCCCGTCTCGACGACGTCGATGCGCTCGAGCAGCTCGAGCGCCTGCCGGGCGTGGAACGCCTGGCGCTGCAGGAAGTGGTCGCGCGTGCGACGCCGCAGGTTGTCGGCCTTGCCGATGTACAGCGGCGCCCCTTCGGCGTCGCGCATGACGTACACGCCGGTGGTGGTCGGGAGACGCTCCGTGAGGGCGATCTTGTGGTAGTTGCGCCGGGCGGCCGGCTCGCAGAAGCGCGCCACCTCCTCGAGCGTGCTCATGCCGCGCTCCTCGAGCCGGGAGAGGAAGAGGAGCAGCAGCTCGCCGGTGGCCTGGGCGTCCTGGAGGGCCCGGTGCGCCGGCTTGACCGCGGTGTCGAAGCGCGCCGCCAGCGCGCCCAGCGAGCAGCGCTGCTGCGGGCAGAGTCGGCGCGCCATGCGCAGCGTGTCGAGCGCGGGCCGCGGGAAGGTCTGCCCGCACAGCTTGCCGAGCTCGTAGTCGAGGAAGCCGAGGTCGAACGGCGCGTTGTGCGCCACCAGCACAGAGTGTGCTGCGAAGTCGACGAACCGGGGCAGCACGACCTCGATGGGAGGCGCCCCGGCCACCGTCGCGTCGTCGATGCCGGTGATGCCGGTGATCATGGCCGGGATGGGGACGCCCGGGTCGACGAGCGCCGAGAACCGGTCGACCTCGCGCCCTCCCTCGATGCGCACGGCACCGATCTCGGTGATCTTGCAGAAACCGGGTGTGGCGCCGGTGGTCTCGATGTCGACCACCGTGTAGGCCACGTCGGCGAGGTCGCGCCGCCGCGCCCGCCACGCCGCCAGCCCCACGTGCACGTCGCTCTCCCAGGCGAAGCGGTCGTCGCCGGCGACGATGTCGGCGACCAGCTTCCGCATCAGCTCGGGCGGGCAGTGCGCGACGGGGAAGAGGCGCGGCCACACCTCGCGGAAGTCGAGAGCTTCGCCGGCCTGCTCGAGCAGGCTGTGGAACTCGTCGACGGTGGTGAAGGCCAGCTGCACGCGATAATCCTAACCCGCTCGCGCGACGGATGCACGGGCGGATCTGCCCGGCCGTCGCCGGCCCGGGCGTCACGGCGCGCTCAGGGAAGGGGTTCTCGTTGCCGATGATGACCCGTGACCGAGGGAGGCGCGAATGGACCACGAGCGACTGGGACGAGGGGGACTCCAGGCAGCGGTCGTCGCCGCGCTCCCGAAGGTCCTCGTGCTCGCCGCCGTCCTCCTGACGGTGGCGGCGCTCTGCCCGTCCGCCCTCGCATGGCAGCCCGGCGAGCCGTTCGGGTTCGACTTCCCCAGGCTCGGTATGTGGTGGCCGGACGCGGAGGAGCAGGGGCTGTCGGCGATCGCCCGCTACGACTACGTGATCCTCGGGCCCTGGGACGACGAGGGCGTGGCGTCCGCCCTGCGCGTCCGGAACCCCGACATCGTCCTGCTCAACGCGACCAACGCCTGTGAGATCGACTTCGATCCGAGCCCGGCGGCGCCGCCCTGGGCGACGGAGGACCTGCGGCGGGCCTCGCCGCGATGGCTGCTCACGCAGGTCGGGGCGGACCTGCGCGCCGACGTGAACGCCGCCGCCACGACCCTGCCCGTGAGCCGGGTGACGGCGTCCTCCGGCGGCAGGACGTACCGCCTCTTCGTGCCGGGGGACTTCGCCGTGGTCGGCGAGGAGCTCGTGCTGGTCAGGGAGGTGGACGCCGCGGCGAAGACGTTGCGCGTGCGCCGCGGCGTGGTCTGGCCGGCCGCCGCCCACGCCGCCGGCGACCGGGTGGCGGCGGCGGTCAGCCACTGGCCGCAGAGCCTGATCTTCGACCAGAGCACCTACTGTCCGACGGCCACGGTCGACGCCTCGGTCGGCCCTGAGACCTGGGTGGAGTACAACGCCCGCGTCTCGGCCGCGCTGGTGGCGGGCGACGTCTGGGACGGCCTGCTGATCGACCGCGCCGACGGCGGCGAGAGCTGGCTGGTGGGGGGCTCGAGGGCACGCACGATCGACCCCGACCGGTCCGGTCGCGTCGTCGACGACGAGTATGCGGCCTTCGACGCCGCCTGGAACGCCGGACTGCGGCGCTACGAAGAGCTCGTGCGTGCGGCCCTGCCGGACAAGCTGGTCTACGTCAACTGGGGTCACCCGAACCACGATCTGCTGAACGGCAACAACTTCGAGGGGTTCCCCGACGACCAAGGGAGCGCGTACGGCCGCTCCTGGGGCGCGACGGTGTTCGGCTCAGGCGGGAC
>Ga0123327_1003031_pt1 | contig 12577 bp, 8 predicted proteins | sample BioC13SIPDNA_4_FD_89701 | JGI IMG/M metagenome (GOLD analysis project Ga0123327, IMG submission 89701) | Anaerobic biogas reactor microbial communites from Washington, USA - Biogas_R1_B C13 SIP DNA | ecosystem: Engineered > Bioreactor > Anaerobic > Unclassified | place: Washington, USA...
AAGTGGTACGACGCCAGCTGGACGGAATGGGCGGCCCGCGCGGAACTGCCGGTGGAAAAGTAGCCGGAACAGACCGTAGCCAGACCAGGCCCGAACACCTCCGCGCCGTTCGGGCCTGCCGGCGAGCACCAAACGGGATTTCGACACTTTTCCGCGTCGTTGATGAAGTCGCGGTTTCGGTGCTGGGGTCAGGCTTCCAGAATTAAATTTTGGCCGAGCAGAGTCGGAGGACGTGGCTGGCACCAAACTCGGCCAGAATTGAATTCTGTAAGCCTGACCCCACTTCGCGCGACCGTGCCATCGTAGACCGCGACTTTCCGTGGCAGTTTCCCGTTTGGTGCTAGAACATTCCCTGGATCTGGCTGCGGAACAGCATCCCGTCGTCACCCGCCAGGATGTCGCTGGCCGTGTTGTGCAGCGGGCTGCCGTCGAGGGCCGTGACGTCGAACGCGAAGTGCAGGTTCTTTCCCTGGTTGAAATACCAGCGGAACCCCCCGGCGTACTCGTTGTGCGTCGCAAATCCGCCGCGGACGCGCGAGTAGCGGGCGTTCAACTCCAGCCGCTGCGGCAGCACGAAGAACCCGGCTTCGACGTAGAATCCGTGTTGAAACAGATCCTCGAAAGGAATGTCCCGATCGGCCCGGAGGCGGTCGATCCGCTGCCAGAAGTATTCCGCATTCAAACTCCAGCCGCGGTACTTCACGGCGAAATCCACCGCGTTCAGCAAGACATCATAGCGATTGACCGTCGCTCCGGGGGCAAGCGCGCCGGTCTGCGTCAGCCGCGTTCCGTCGCTGAGTCTCAGGAAGTCGGATTCCCGCAGCGGCTTGCCCGACTCGTCCAGCCCTGACTGGCAGGCATAGGTCCAGGAATGCCCGACGCGGATCAGGGGACTGCACGTCGAATCGAAATCCACGAGCCCGTTCCCGTAAGGCCCCAGGGGATCCCAGTACACGGTCCCCGCGAACGCGAATCGGTCGTTCAATTCGCCGGGCGGCGAGTTCATCGCCCGGTAAGCGTTGCCGGCCATCAGCTCATAGTGCAGCCGTTCTGCCGGCTGGCCCACCAGCCATACGCCCACGGTCCGGTCCGGGTGAAAGAAATCGGCGGCCAACGGGCGATCGACCAGTCGCGTGTCGAAGGCCGACAGCAGCCACTGGCGGACGGCGGGCACCTTCCGCTTGCCGAACTGGATCTCGCAAGCTTCGCTGAACTCATACCCCCACCAGAAATCGAAAAAGTCGACCGTGTGCCCGTCATCCGTGTCGCCGTCCAGCTGCACGAAGTATTTGATTTCCGGCGCCAAGGCGTAGCCTGAGAAGATCAGCCGCGTTCGCTCGTTGTCAAAGTAGGTCCGGTTGAGGATCTGGCGCGTGACCCCCGCCCGGTCGGTCCACGAGTGGTCATCGCGGCTGAACACGACCTGCCGCAATTGAATCCGCCCGTTCAATTTCAGCTCGAAGGATTGCGACGACTCGTTGGTATGGCGGAGGTAGAATCCTTTGTCGTAGCCCACTTCCCTCGTCGGGCGCGGTTCCAGGACGCCTTGATCCATGATCTCCGCCGAACTGGGTTCGGAGTCCAGTCGCAGCTCCGCATCGACCTCGCGCTCCAGCAACGATTCAGACAACAAGGTCATGTCTGCGGCCAGAGCCGGAGCGTTCGGTCTCATGCTGGCTGCCAGCCACGCCAGCATCGCCATCGTCGCCAGCAGCCCTCCGCGGACGCAGCACGGCGATCGTTGCGCTGGCAACCCGCTGCGGTGTTGACTTTGGAGCCCCATCACGGCCACGTGGTTTTACGGTCTGGAAGACGAGGACGGGAAGAGAAGCGCGCCGCACCCCGCCGGCACAGTCGCCTTTCATCTCACTGGAATCGACCGTACCAATCATGAGGATTGAATCAAATCTGCCGATCGTAGAGATTGGGCAATGCACGCTGGCATCCGAAAAGCGCACGGGAGGCCGGTGGATGTGTCCGCAAGGCAGATTTCGGACGAAGATCAGAGCGAAGTTCCAACATCTTTCGGCGGGCCTAGTCCTCGCCGGCTCGAGTCGCCAGGGCTTGGAACACGGCCAAGTCGATCTGGTCGCTGATGGTCCTCACCGAGCCGTCGCACAGTACGAAGCTCGCACCGCCCGGATGAAAACTGCCGAAGTCCGTCAAATCGTTCGGGACGTGGTTCGGCACCCGGTTGGCGCTGCTGACGACACGGGCCGCGTTGCGATGTGCGCCGGGGACCGCTCCCACCCAGGTGGAATGGTCCAGGCGGGAGCCATGTTCTCCGACCAGCAGCGTGTTGCTCAGACCGTCGAGGACATCGGCGAAGCGCAGCGAGCTGTTCTGAAAAAAACAGCCGTTGCCCGAGCCTGCAGCCGTCTCGACGACACCCGTGCCGAACACGCCGACGTAGTTGGCGCGGGCCACGTCGAACAAGGCCGGACCGCCGGGGCCGGCATCGGGGCCGCTGCCGGGGCCGGCCTGGTACAGCGTGAAAAGTTTCTCTGACGGGTCCGAAGGGCAGAGAAAGGCGGGCACGAGCGACTCGCGGAGCGGCTTGTTGCTGGCGTGGTTGATCTGGAATTGAGGCGGGCCTTCGGGACCGCCCGCCCCGCCCCAACCCCCGGGTCCGCCTGGCTGCGATCCGGCGCCGGAGCCCGCCAGCAGGTTCTGCTGCTCGGTGAACTGCAACAGCATGGCAGCCCAGCCCCAACCGGGCTCGCCGTTGGGCGGGTAGGCGTACCAGCCGGGCGGAAGCCTCTGAAACGTGTCGTGATGCGTTTGCAGGGCCAGACCGATCTGGCGAACGTTATTGGTACACTGAGCGCGCCGGGCAGCCTCGCGAGCGGCCTGGATCGCCGGGAGCAGCAGGGCTGCCAGAATGGAGACGATGGCCAAGACGACCAACAACTCGACCAGCGTGAAACCATTCGGTGACCGGGACCGCAACCGCAACACGACATACCTCGCCCGTGAAGCGCCGCGGCGTTGTCTCGTGCGACAACCCGAGCGTCTCACACAGGACCTGTGAGTCAGAAGGAAGTCAACAACCAAGGTAATTTACCAGCCGCGTTGGGGGCTGGCCATTCGCCAAGCGTAGCCGCGTCGCACGTTCCGGCTGGAACGCGGCTTGGGCAGCCGTACAATGCTCCACAGGGGGTCAGGGCAAGCCGTATGCCCGGAGCGGAGATTTCGGAGGGTTGCGGGGGCGGGTACTGCGTTGCCGGGGCCGGAGTCCACGTGCTCTCTGTCGGGGAAGGTGGATGGCGATGAGGATCAGTCTGAAATTGACGGCGGCCTTTCTGGGCATCGCCTCGCTGGTGGGCGCAGCGGGGTACCTCGCCCAACGCACGACGGGCGAAGTGCGGTTCCAGGTTCAGCGACTCAAGGAAAACGCCGTGCCGCGGATTGCCGGGGCCTCGCAGACCACGGCAGCGCTGTACGCGATCCATCTGGCCGCTCACCAACTGGTGGCGGCCGAGCGGCGGCGCGCGGACACCGCGGGGGCGGCATCCGCCGCGGCGGGCCCAGCCGGCTCGGTCGAGGAACACCAGGCGGCGGCCGAACAAGGCCTCGAAAGATTGCGGCTGGCGGCCGCCTCGCGGGCCCGTTGGGAAGCGGCGAGCGAAGCAGCCGAGCAGGGGACAGACGCTCCGCCACGGTCGGCATCCTCCCTGCAATCGCTGCAGGCGAAGTGGATCTTGCAGCAGCGTCTTATGGCCGAAATGCGCCGCACGCTCGCCCAAGATCCGGACCGTGCCGAGCGGTTCCTGGAGGAACAGCTTTGCCGGCACTTCAGAAGCGAACTCTTGCCCTTGCTCGTCGCCCAGCGCGACCAGGCAGAACAGGAACTCACGCAGGCGATCAACGGCGTGGAGCGGTCGCTGGCCTTGGCGGACAACCAGCGCGGGCTGCTGACCGTGGCCGCCGCGGCCGGCGCCGTCTTGATTGGCCTGTTCATGTCGCGCTCGATCGGACGCCCGTTGCGGAGACTGCAGCGGGCCGCGGAAGCGTTGGGGCGCGGCCGTTTCGAGACGCGGGTCGCGCTGGACGGCCGGGACGAAATCGGAGTTTTGGGCCAGGCACTGAACCAGATGGCAGCCGATTTGCAGGAGAAAACCGTCTCCCGAAGCTACCTGGAAAACATCCTCCGGTCGATGCGCGAGATGCTGATTGTCGCGGACGGTGACGCCAGAATTCGCCGCCTCAACCCCGCCGCCTGCTCGGAACTGGGTTACGGCCCCGCCGAACTGATCGAGCGGCCGTTGCGGGAACTCTTTCTCGCCGACGCCCTGCCGGCGGAGTTGGATTTTCCCCAGTCGCTGTCGCACGGAGCGGAAAGCGTGCTGCGGACCCGTTCGCGGGGACCGATCCCCGTCCTCTGTTCGGTCGCCGAGATGCGCGACGAGACGGGCCGCCGGGAAGGCTTCGTCTGTGTGGCCTGGAACATCTCGCGGCAGAAGGACACGGAACAACGCCTGCTGGCCTCGCTGCGGGAAAAAGAATTGCTGCTCAAAGAAGTCCACCACCGCGTGAAGAACAACTTGCAGGTCATCTCCAGCTTGCTCAACCTGCAAGCCCAGGAGCTCAGCGACCCGCAAACGATCCGGCTGCTTCAAGAGAGCCAGGGGCGGGTCCGTTCGCTGGCTTTGATTCACGAACAACTCTATCGCTCCCGCGATCTCTCCCAGATCGACTTCGCCGCCTACGTGCGAGAACTCGTCGAACATCTCGCCCAGGGGATGGGAAGAGCGGCAACGCGAATCAACTTCCGCTTCGACCTGGAGCCCGTCCAGTTGCCTCTCGATCTGGCGATTCCGTGCGGCATGATCGTCAACGAACTAGTGTCCAATGCGCTGGAACACGCCTTTCCGGAAGGGCGTTTGGGCGCCGTTCGGATTGCCTTCCGCGGGGATGCCGCCGGTTACGAACTGACCGTCGCCGACGACGGGGTGGGCTTGGCCGAGGAACTGCTGGCGGGCAAGCCGGGGACCTTGGGACTGAAGGTTGTCCAGGCCCTGACGCGGCAGATTCGCGGGCGTCTCGACTTGCAGCCAGCGGCTGGTGCGGTGTTTGCGATCCATTTTGCGGCCTCGCCGCCTCTAGGCCCCACGCCGCATGATTCCTGAGCACAGTGGTGCCTTCCAGCCCAACGGGAAAGGACGCAACGAACGATGGAACCTACGGAACCTGGCACGAATTTGGATGTTCCGACAACCGCCAAAGAGCCACCGCGGCCAGTCCGAGTCCTGATTGTCGAGGACGAGCAGATCGTCGCCATCGATCTCGAAGGCCATCTGGAGCGACTGGGTTATCACGTCGTGGCTTCGGCCGCTTCCGGCCAGGAAGCGTACGACCAGGCCGGCCGGGCACAACCCGACCTGATCTTGATGGATGTCCGCCTGGACGGTCCGCTGGACGGGATCGAAGCCGCCCGGCGGATTCGCCAGCAGTGGGACGTGCCCGTCGTGTTTCTCACGGCCTATTCCGATGCGGCCACCCTGGAGCGTGCCAAACTGGCCGAACCCTACGGCTATCTCGTCAAACCCTTCGTGCCGAGTGACCTGAACGCGGCAATCCAGATGGCGCTCTACAAAGGGCGTGTCGATCGCGCCCTGCGCGAACACCACGAGAACCTGCACGCGATCCTCGACGCCCAGCGCCAGGGCACCGTCATGCTCGACGCGGAACTCCGCATCCGTTTCGCCAGTGCGGCCGCTTGCCGCATGGCTGACGTGAAGGAGGGAACGGCCGAGGGCCGGCCGCTGGCGGACTTCCTGCCCCTGTCCCCGGAGCAGACCGCCGCGCTGTCGGACATCTCTGGCCGTCCTTCGGGACAACGCTCAAAACTGCCGCTGGTGCTGGAAGGCGATGGTCCCCGGCCGCAGAGTGTGGAAATTGAAATCCTGGACGATCCGCGTCACGAGGGCGGCCGGATCCTGTTTCTGTACGACGTCACGCCGCTGGTCGACCTGCGGCGTCAGTTGGAAGCCGGCGCAGCACTGGGGGACATCGTCGGCAGATCTCCCGCCATGCGACAGGTTTTCCAGCTGATTCAGGATGTGGCTCGCGTCGATTCCACGGTGCTGATCGAGGGCGAGACGGGCACGGGCAAGGAGCTGGTGGCCCGGGCGATCCACCGCCTGGGACACCGCCGCGACAAACGTTTCGTGGCGATCAACTGTGCAGGCCTCAGCGAGGAGTTGGCCGCCAGCCTCTTGTTCGGTCATCGCCGCGGGGCCTTTACGGGCGCTGTCGGCGATCAGGAGGGGCTGTTCGAAGCTGCCCACGGCGGGACCTTGTTCCTGGATGAAATTGGCGATTTGCCGATCCGCGTCCAGACCACGCTGCTGCGCGTGTTGGAGGAACATGCGGTGGTCCGGCTGGGAGAATCGCAACCACGGGCCGCCGACGTCCGCATCCTCGCCGCGACGCACCGGGACTTGGCCCGTGAGGCGGCCGAACAGCGGTTCCGTCAGGATTTGCTGTACCGCATTCGCGTCGCCCGGATCAAGTTGCCGGCCCTCCGCCAGCGCCGCGAGGATCTGCCGCTGCTGGTCCGCGCCTTCCTGGCGGACCATGCCGCCACGACGGGCAAACGCGTCGACGGGATCAGCGACGAGGCGCTGGCGATTCTGCTGGAGTACGATTGGCCAGGCAATGTACGGGAACTGCGCAACGGTTTGGAGTATGCGGTGATCCGCATGCGCAGTTCGATCCTCCAGGTTGATGATCTGCCGCCCGAACTGCTGGAGTTCAGCCCTCAAGCCGACCCACAACCAGCCGACCAGGAGGATGCCAACACCGCCGACGCAGACCGCTTGCAGTCGGCGTTGCGTCGGGCCAGAGGAAACCGCACCCGGGCAGCCGCCCTGCTGGGCATCAGCCGAGCCACGCTCTATCGCAGACTCCGCGAATTGGGACTGGACGAGGCCTAGCTGGGATCGTGCCTCAGAAACATGCCTCGCGTGACGCTCCTGAGACACTCGTGAGACACTTTCCAGGATTCCTGGTCGTCACGTGCCGCGCGCGGTCGCCTCTGACTCGAATCCGCTACGCCCGAAACCTTCCGCGGAAACACGGCGTCAACCACGGCCCTCCACAAGCTGTCAAGGCTGCTGTCGAAGTTGCGGACTCGACCCAGAGCCGTCGGCACATAATTTGCCTGCCAGATGTTACTGCGGGAGGTTTCCATCCCGGCCGCTGCCGTCGGCTTCTCCGGCGAATCTTCCAAGTGTTCGACTTTTCGTGCGGTTTTCGAGGATCTCTTCTGAAAGGATGGACAAATGAGAGGCAAGATGTTGTGGGTAGAAACGTTGGAACGACGGGACTTGTTGGCTGCTCTCTGGAGCGGCTCGGTTGGCGAACCCGTTCAGACACAAGAGCGTGTCCAGGTTCAAGAGTGTGTTGAGTGTTGCCAGGACCCGGTGCAAGCCCAGGCCCAGACGCAGACGCAACAGCAGGACAGCGGCGGCGAGGGCCCGGTCCAGAATTCCGTGCAGGAGCAGGAGCAGGAGCAGGCCCAGACGCAGACGCAACAGCAGGACAGCGGCGGTGAGGGCCCGATCCAGAATCCCGTGCAGGAGCAGGAGCAGGCCCAGACCCAGACGCAACAGCAGGACAGCGGCGGCGAGGGCCCGGTCCAGAATCCCGTGCAGGAGCAGGCCCAGACGCAGACGCAACAGCAGGATGGCGACAGCGCTGGCCCGGTCCAGGACCCCGTGCAGGACAAGGCCCAGGCCCAGACGCAGACGCAACAGCAGGATGGCAATTGTGACGGGGCCGTCACTGATGCAGCCATCGAAAGCCTCGTGGCCGACGACGCCGATCCACTTCGTCAGCGCAGCGGCGAGCCGGCCCAAGACGATGGAAACTTCGTCCAGCAACGGGACGGCACGAGCTGGTAGGAATCTTGGCGTGAAGGAAAGCCTGGCGTGCTGCGTCTGATCCGTGAACCAGAGAAGAGGATCGTTGTCGATCGTATCTCAAGACTGTTTTTGGAGGAATTTGACATGACCAAGCTTGTTGCTTCGCTGGCCGCCTTCCTTGCTCCCGTGATCCTGGCTACGGCCGTCCACGGAGCCGACGCGACCGTTCCCATCGTCGTCTCGCCCAGCACGATCAACCTGCAAGCGGCGGGCGAGTGGGTGACCGTCCATGCAGAAATTGACTATTCCGCCGTCGAGGGGGCGAGCGTGACGCTTAATGGGATCCCCGTCCAGGCGACCTTTGCGGACAGCCGGGGCGATCTCGTCGCAAAATTCCTTGTCGGCGATGTGAGAGCGATCGTGGAACCCGGCACGGCGGAGCTCACGCTGAGCGGTACGACCCGCGACGGCGGGACCTTTTCCGGCACAGATACCGTGAAGGTGATCAACGTCAGCGGGAAGAACTAAGGCAGCCCGCAGAGTATCGGTTTCCGGCAGGACGAGCAGCGCGGTGAACCCCACCCCGCTGCTTTTGCGTCCACGTCAGTCCTTCCCAACACCGCCCCTGCCAAGCACATATCTGCTCAGTTGGTGACGGGCCAGCCGCCGCCACACCCGGTGCCTGCAAACAGGTCGGGTGTGGCACGCGGGCGTCGCCTGGCTTGTCGGCGGGGTGTGACGCTGCTACGCTGAGAAACGTCAGGCCGTAACGTCTGCGGGCATCCTGGCGGGCAAGCGTAACAAGCATCAGGGAACGAGGACGTGAACCGATGAGCAAAACCAAAGTCGCTTTGTTGGGCGCCGGCTTTATCGCCGACATTCACATTGAATCCTATCAGCGTTTTGTGCCCGACGCCGAAGTCGTGGCGGTGTACACCCGCGATCCGCAAAAAGCTGCGGCCTTTGCCGCTAAGCACGGGATCGCCCAGTGGTACGACGATCTGGAGCAAGCGATCACCCAGTCGGGCTGCGACGTGGTGGACATCGGATTGCCCAACTTCCTGCACCATCGCGCCGTGTTGGCGGCGGCGCGGGCCGGCAAGCACGTGATCATCGAAAAGCCGCTGGCGCTGAATTTGGAGGAGGCCGACGAGATGATCGCCGCCTGCCGGGCGGCGGGGCGCAAGTTGATGTACGCCGAGGAGCTGTGTTTTGCGCCCAAGTACGAGCGGGTCCGCAAGTTGGTCAACGAAGGCGCCGTCGGCAAGATCTTCCAGATGCGGCAGTGCGAGAAGCACAGCGGGCCGCACACCGCCTGGTTCTACGACATCGAGCAATCCGGCGGCGGCGCGATCATGGATATGGGCTGTCACGGCATCGCCTGGTTCCGCTGGATGCTGGGCGGACGGCCCAAGGCGGTTTCCGTGTACGCCCACCTGCAAAACGGCCTGATCCACCAGGCCCGGACGAAAGCGGAAGAGAATTCGATGGTGACGGTCGAATTCGAGGGCGGCGCCATCGGGGTGGCCGAGAACAGCTGGGCCAAACTCGGCGGCATGGACGACCGCGTCGAAGTCTACGGCACCGGCGGCGTGGTCTACGCCGACCTGTTCGTGGGCAATTCCGCGCTGACCTACAGCGAAGCGGGTTACGGCTACGCGATGGAGAAAGCGGCTTCCTCGAAGGGCTGGAGTTTCACGATCTTCGAGGAAGCCTTCAACCAAGGCTATCCCCACGAACTCAAGCACTTCATCCAGTGCGTGCGGGAGAACCTGGATCCGGCCGTCACCGGCGAGGACGGCCGGGCCGTGCTGGAGATCATGCTGGCCGCGTACGAGTCGGCGGGTACCGGCCGGAAAGTCCTCTTGCCGTTCGAGCCCAAGGTCAAGAAGCCGATCGACCTGTGGCTCGGCGCGTAGATCACGCATCCGGTGCGGGACCACGGCGTCTGGTCTTGCCGGGACGGCCGGCCGCGGCGCACCGGCCGCAGTGAGTGTGCCTATGTCACCAGCGGGCGAAAGCAACTTGCTCTTGGGAATTCTCGCGCTGCAGATGGACTTCATCAGCCGCGAGCAATTGATTGCGGCCACCAGCGTTTGGGTCCGGGACAAATCGCGGGCGCTGGCGTCGATCCTGCGGGAGCAGCACGCCATCGATCAGGCCGTTCACGACCTGCTCCAGGCGCTGGTCTCCAAGCACCTGGAGTTGCACGACGGCGATCCGCAGCAGAGTCTGGCGGCGTTGAGTTCGCTGGGGTCGATCCAAGACGACCTGCGTTCGCTGGGCGACGAGGAGCTGTCTCAGACCCTGCCGCTGGTCGCCGGCGCGAAGAGCGAGGACAACGACCGGACGCTGTCGTGGGCCGCCGGAGAGGTGTCGTGGGCCGCCGGAGAGGTGTCGGCAGGCGGGGCGCGTTTCCGCGTCCTGCGGCCGCACGCCAAAGGCGGACTGGGTGAAGTCTTTGTGGCCTACGACCGGGAAGTCAACCGCGAGGTGGCGCTCAAGGAAATCCTGCGGCAGCACGCCGACGACCTTCGCAGCCGGGCCCGCTTTACGCTGGAGGCGGAAATCACCGGCAGACTGGAGCACCCCGGCATCGTGCCCGTGTACGGGCTGGGCTGCTACGGAGACGGCAGGCCTTTTTATGTCATGCGGTTCATCCGGGGAGAGAATCTGAAGACCGGCATCCAGCGCTTCCATCGGGACAACGCAAGAAAGTCCGCGGCGGAGACGTCGCTCGAATTCCGCAAACTGCTGGGACGCTTCGTCGATGTCTGCCAAGCCATCGAGTACGCGCACAGCCGGGGCGTGCTGCACCGGGATCTGAAGCCCGGAAACATCATGCTGGGAAAGTACGGCGAGACGCTCGTGGTGGATTGGGGTCTGGCCAAGGCGACCGGACGGGATGAGCGGCATCACGCCACGCCCGACGAAACCACCTTGGTCCCCGGATTGTCCGACAGCGGTTCGGCGGAAACGGCGCTGGGATCGCTGGTGGGCACCAAGGAATTCATGAGTCCCGAGCAAGCGGAGGGCCGGTTGCGGGATCTCGGACCGGCCAGCGACGTGTACAGTCTGGGCGCGACGTTGTACACCTTGCTGACGGGTCAGACGCCGTTTCGTGGCGAAACGCAAGAGGTGCTGGCGCAGGTCCGCCAAGGCCGGTTCCCGCCTCCCCGCCAGATCCGGCCCGAAGTCCCGAGGGCCCTGGAAGCGATTTGCCTGAAGGCCATGGCCCTGCGTCCCGACCAGCGGTACGGTTCGGCCCAGGAGTTGGCGGCCGAGATCGAACGCTCTCTGGCGGACGAAGCCGTCCAGGCGTATGCCGAGCCGTGGCTGGACACCGCTCGCCGCTGGACCCGCCGCCATCGCATGACTGTGGCCGCCGTGGCCGCCCTGCTGGTCACGTCGTTCGTGGCCTTGGCCGTGGGCTACGTGCTGGTCCGCAAGGAGCGCAACGTCGCCCAGGAAAACGCCGCGATGACACGGCAAGTGGTCGAGCAGTTCCTGATCCGCATCGGCGACGACCGCTGGTCGCTGCTTCCCCAGTTCGAGCCGTTGCGCGTGGAAATGGTCGATCAAGCGGTCGGCCTGTACCGTCGGTTGCTCGAACAGCAGCCGCGCGACGTCTCGCTGCGATTCGACGCGGCCTTGTCCTTCCGCCGCTCGGCCAACCTGTATCGCATGGTCAATCGCTTTGACCAAGCCCGGCAATTGTATCGGGATTCGGCGGCGCTGATGGAAGACATCCGCCGCGAGCAGCCGCGAGACGAGTTCTTGGCGAACAAGTGGGTGGAGTTGCTGTCCGACGAAGCGGACTGGGCTCTGCGTGCCGAGGGTGCTGCGGCAGCCGAACCCAAGTGCCGCGAAGCGTACGAAGTCGCGAATCAGACCCGGACGGATTTCCCCGCTTCCGTGGCGGCCCGCCTGGGCGAGGCCCGCGCCCAGTTGAGTTATGCGGAAGCCCTGCAGCAACGGGGCCGGTACGCGGACGCCGTTCCCATGGCGCAAGCGGCGGCTACGACGTTCGGCGAGTTGTCCAAGGAGTTGCCGAAAGACCTGTTCTGCCGAGCAAGCACCGTCATCGCCTGGAACAACCTGGCCAACATGCTGCGGGCTGCCGGGCAACTGCAACCGGCGGAAAGAGCGCAAGCACAGGCCGTCGAACGCGGCCGGGCCAACCTTCGCCACGCCCCAGCCGAACCGAACTCGCGCTTCGTCCTGGCAGCGACTCTCGTCGAACAGGGCCGACTGTACCGCGTGCAAGGCGGTCGTGAAAACGAGTCGCGAGCTTCGTTGGACGAGGCCGTCGCGATGCTGGAAACGCTGACCCGGCAGTCGCCCTCCACAGCCACCTTCGCGCGGCGGTTGGCCGATGCCCTCGTCGCGCGGGGCGAACTGGGCCTCGTTACAGGCCCCGCCTCAGCCGCCGTGACGGATGCCCGCCGTGCGGTGGAACTGGCCGAACAACTTGAGCAACAGTCTGGCGGCGTCGCCGGTTACCACTCGCTGCTGGCGTTCGCCTACACGCTGGCCGGCCAAGCCGAAGGGAAACTGGGAAACAACGCCGCGGCTCGTGCCTTGCTGGCAAAAGCCCAAACGCGAATTGCCAGCGCCCGCCAAGTCAATCCCGCCGATCCACAGTTGATCGAGAAAGCAGCCGAGATCGAGTCGCTGCTGCGGGAAGTCCGCTCCACGACGGATGGGTC
>Ga0123327_1003035_pt1 | contig 12567 bp, 15 predicted proteins | sample BioC13SIPDNA_4_FD_89701 | JGI IMG/M metagenome (GOLD analysis project Ga0123327, IMG submission 89701) | Anaerobic biogas reactor microbial communites from Washington, USA - Biogas_R1_B C13 SIP DNA | ecosystem: Engineered > Bioreactor > Anaerobic > Unclassified | place: Washington, USA...
AATCTGCCTGTTTTGAGAAATGGCAAGGCAACACCGATTTACAATGCGCTGAAAGGACTTTCCCTGGGTCACCTCGCTTGCTGAACCTACAACTTCTTGACACTATCCCGCCCTCTCTTTTCAATTGACAGGAAAGGCCCGCTGTCATATAATCCGCTCATGGCCTTGATGGGAAAAATCAGGCAGACGCGCTCAGAGAAGGGGGTCCGGGCTGAGAGCCTCCCGCGCTGAACCCTGAAGGACAACCCGGAGCCACCTGTTGTCAGGCGTTTTCCGCGTTAAGGAGTTTGAGTGGCGCCTTATTTGGCGCAAGCAGGGTGGCAACGCGAAGGAATTCGTCCCGCAAGTGAGCAGGGGCGCTTTTTATTAGGAGGGACTATGGCGATACAGAGCCCAAAAGGCACCAAGGACATGCTGCCCCAGGACAGTGCGGCCTGGCAGCGGATTGAGCAGACGATGCGGCAGGAGGCGGCCCTGGCGGGCTATCTGGAGATTCGCACGCCGGTGTTTGAGCATACGGAGCTTTTTGAGCGGGGCGTGGGAGACAGCACGGACATCGTGCAAAAGGAGATGTACACCTTTCTGGACAAGGGGGGGCGCTCCCTCACCCTAAAGCCTGAGGGCACCGCCGGCACCGCCCGCGCCCTGGTGCAGGGGAAGCTTTATGCCGGTCCCCTGCCCACCAAGATGTATTACCTGAACGCCCCGATTTTCCGCTATGAAAATCCCCAATCAGGGCGCCTGAGGGAGCATCACCAGTTTGGCATGGAGTGCTTTGGCTCAAAGGAGCCCACGGCGGATGCGGAGCTGATCATCACGATTCTGCATATTTTAAACCGCCTGGGTCTTAAGGACCTGGGGGTTAGCATCAACTCCATTGGCTGCCCTGTTTGCAGGCCGGATTATCACAAGGCGCTGAAGGACTTCCTCAGGGAACGCCTGGATTCCCTTTGCCCCCAGTGCCGGGAGCGCTTTGAAAAAAACCCCCTCAGGGTGCTTGACTGCAAGGAAGAGCAGTGCATCCGCGCCACCCGGGAGGCCCCTAGCATCCTTGCGCATCTTTGCCAGGAGTGTGAAACCCACTTTTTAGCCCTCAAGGCGCTGCTTTCAGCCCAGGAAGTGCGCTATCAGGTGGATCCGCGGATCGTGCGGGGCCTTGATTATTACACCAAGACGGTTTTTGAAATCACCATGCGCACCAGCCGGGGGGACCTGGCGCTGTGCGGCGGCGGGCGTTATGACGGGCTGGTGGAGGAGATCGGCGGCCCCGCGCTGCCCGGGGTAGGCTTTGGCATCGGCACAGAGCGCATCCTGATGGAGCTGTCCAGCCAGGGGATTGAAGCGCCCCTGCCCAGACCCTGTGATGTTTTTGTGGCCAGCCTGGGGGAAGAGGCGCGGATACCCGCCTTCCTGATGACCCAGCGCCTGCGTCGTTTTCAGATAAAAGCGGACTGCGACCACAACAAGCGCAGTTTAAAGGCCCAGCTTCGTTTTGCGGACAAGCTTGGGGTGAAACTCCTGATGATTGTGGGCGGGGACGAGCTGGCCCGGGGGGCGGTGAAGGTAAAAGACATGGGCACAGGCGATGAAACCGAGGTAAAAACAGAGCAGGCGCCTGGGTATATTCAGCAGAAGCTGGCAGAAAAAGGGGAGGATGTGGGGCATGGCTGAGTTTTTGGGCGGATGGAAGCGCACTAAGCGCTGCGGCGAGGTGAACCTTCAGGATGTGGGCCAGGAATTGACGCTCATGGGCTGGGTGCAGCGCGCCCGGGATATGGGGGGCATTGTGTTTGTGTGGCTGAGAGACCGCTCCGGCATTGTCCAGGTGGTGTTTGACGCCAAAAAGCTGGACGCGGACGCCTATCACATCGGGGAATCGGTGCGGGGGGAATATGTGCTGGCGGTGCGGGGCGAACTGGCGCTGCGCGCGCCGGAGGCAGTCAACGAAGCGCTGCCTACAGGGCAGGTGGAGCTGATGGTAAAAGAGGCGAAAATCCTCAATAAGGCCCAGACGCCGCCCATCTACATCGAGGATGGAAAGAATGAAAATGAGGCGGTGCGCCTGAAGTACCGCTATCTTGATTTGCGCCGTCCCAGCATGCAGCAGATGCTGAAGCTGCGCGCCCGCACGGTGGATGTCATCCGGCGGCATATGACAGAAGAAGGCTTTATTGAGGTGGAAACCCCCATCCTGACCAAATCCACCCCCGAGGGCGCCCGGGACTTTCTGGTGCCAAGCCGCCTGCATCCGGGCGACTTTTATGCCCTTCCCCAAAGCCCCCAGATCTATAAACAGCTGCTGATGGTGGGCGGGCTTGACCGCTATTTCCAGATTGCCCGCTGTTTCAGGGATGAGGACAGCCGGGCGGACCGGCAGCCGGAGTTCTCCCAGCTGGACCTGGAGATGTCCTTTGTGGAGCCGGAGGATGTTCAGCAGGTGGTGGAGGGGGCCTTTGCGGATGTCTTCCGTGAGATCAAGGGCATAGAGATTCCCCTGCCCCTTAGGCGGATGACCTGGCAGGAGGCCATTGAGAACTACGGCAGCGATAAACCGGACACCCGCTTTGATATGAAGATTAAAACGGTGTCTGATTGGGCAAAGGACTGCGGCTTTTCCGTGTTTGAAGGGGCTGTCCGGGACGATCAGATCGTCTGCGGCCTGACGGCCACAGGCGGCGCGCGTTTCTCTCGCAAGGAGATGGACGCGCTGGCGGAGTTCGCCAAGGGCTACCATGTCAAAGGGCTGGCCTGGATGGCCCGTCAGGAGGACGGCAGCCTGCGTTCCAGCTTTGCCAAGTTCTTAACGGATGAGAAGCTGGCCCAGCTCTTTGAGCTGATGGCCATTCAGCCGGGAGACGCCGCCTTCTTCATCGCGGACAATCGGCTGACCGCCCTTACAGCCCTGGGCCAGCTGCGAAACCGCCTGGGTGAGCAGCTGGGGATGATCGATCACCAGCGCTTTAACCTCCTGTGGATTACAGAATTCCCCCTGCTGGAATGGAAGGAGGAGGACAAGCGTTTTGTCGCAGCCCATCATCCCTTCACCATGCCCATGGAGGCGGACCATCACCTGATGGAGACAGCCCCGGGGCAGGTGCGGGCCAAGGCCTATGACCTGGTGTTAAACGGCATTGAGATGGGCTCAGGCTCTATCCGCATTCACGCCCGGGACCTGCAGGAGAAGATGTTCAGCCTGCTGGGCTTTAGCAAAGAGGAGGCCCGGGAGCGCTTTGGCTTTCTTCTGGAGGCGTTTGAATACGGCACCCCGCCCCATGGCGGCTTCGCCTTTGGCATCGACCGGCTGATCATGGTGCTTTTGGACGTGGAGAGCTTAAGGGATGTGCTGGCCTTTCCCAAGGTGCAAAACGCCTCCTGCCTGATGATGGAGACGCCTGGGCCGGTGTCTGAGGAGCAATTGAAGATGCTGCACATCAAAAGGGTCACCGGGCAGTGATTGTAATGTCTGGTAATCTTTGATATACTGATCATGATTCCTCAAGGAGGTGCAAAATATGCCGCAAGCAAAGGATAATCTGCTGGTAAACGCGGAAGCGCAGGCTGCCGATGGCGGCACCATTACTTATGCCAATGAAGTTATTGCCATCATCTCAGGCATTGCCGCCAACGAGGTGGAGGGAATTGCCGGTATGGTCACCGCAGGCGGGCTGGGAGAGATCATCAGCAAAAACCGCAACATCACCCGGGGCGTGAAGGTGGAGGTGGGCACGGAAGAGGTCAGCGTGGCCCTGTATACCATTGTGGAATACGGCCAGCCCATTCAGAAGGTGGCCACCGAAGTGCAGGAAAACGTGCGAAAATCCATTGAATCCATGACCGGGCTGCATGTGGTGAGCGTGGACGTGCATGTGCAGGGCGTGAGCTTTGAAAAGGAAAAGCGGGATATCCAGAACCGCCTGGAAGCCGCCAATATCCCTGCCCTTGACAGCCCTGACACGGATAAAAAAAGCCGGAGAGATAAAAAGCAGGACAAGGCCCCGCCCAAGCAGGAAACGGAGCAAGCCGCAGAAGTAACGCCCGCTCCGGTTGAAGAACCAGAGAAGCCCGCGGAAAACGCGGAGGCCTCTTTGGACAAAGAACCCGCCGCGGCTGAGGAAGCGCTGGCAGCTGAGGCGCCGGCTGAACCCCAGGCAGAAGAAGAAAATGAAGAAGCAGAAACCCCTGAGACCAAGAAGCCGCCGGTCAAACGGCGCAAAGCCTGAGTAAGCGGGCGGGGCGCGCTGTGAAATTAAAAGTTTGGCATCGTATCGCCCTGTTTCTGGGCGCGCTGCTCTGCCTGGCGGTGGGCATTGCCCTGGTGATCGCCGGGCTGCAGTTTAATGAAATTCCCATCCGTCAGGAGGGGGACGGCTTTTTCACGCTCAACCGCTTGATTATCCTGGTGATGGGCTTGGTGACGGTGCTGTTTGCGCTGTTTACCCTGTCCTTGCCGGGCCGGATGAAGGCGGGGAAAAACGATTTTGTGCTCCAGAAGACCGGCTCTGGCGAAATGCGCATCAGCGTGCAGGCCATTGAGAGCATCGTTCACAGGAGCATTTCCGAATACAAGGAAATAAAATTGCGGGATTTGTCCGTGCAGTCCGCCCGGGACGGGGTGATTATCAGCCTCAAGGTGGACCTGGCGGACAGCATCAACATCCCCCTGGCCGTTGAATCCATGCAGAAGCACATCACCAGACAGGTGCGCGCCACCACGGGCATTGATATCAAGGAAGCCCGCATCCTGGTGGAAAGCGCGGACACTATCGTGAGTGATTCACCCTATGCCGTGAAGCGGGAAGAGCTCGCCTTCCCCGCCACAGCGCCCCAGGAAGAAGTGAAAAATGAGGGATCAAACCATGCATGACGTTCAAGAAAAGATAAAATCCCATATCAAGCCCGGCACCCCCGGGGGCAAACTCTTTTACGGCGCGGTGTTTTTTGTAGCGGGGCTTATGTTTGTGCGCCTGGGTTTCTGGAACACCCTGCTGGTGCTGGCGCTGACAGCCTTGGGGGTGCTGATCGGCTCCGCAGACACCCTGGGGAAGGCCGTGGCCAAGGTGGTGGACCGCGTCATCCCGCCCAAGAACCAGAAGGTGGTCTACACCTCTGAGGATTTGGAGAAGGTGCGAAATGCCACCCGGGCCAAGCAGGAAAAACCGGAGGATGAGGGAAGCGGCCCTCCCGCTGAGAAAACCCCGGAAAAGGAAGCGAAAGCTTAAATGGCGCGGCATGCGGCGCGCCGGGTGGCGATGCAGATGATTTATGCGCGCCTGGCCGGTGGCGAGCCGGGGGAGAGCGTGCTGGCGGAGGAAGCGGACTACCTGAACATCGGGGAGGACGCGGGCTATCTTGAAATCGCCGTTAAAGAAACGGGGGATAAGATGCCTGAATATGACGCCATCATCTCCCGCTTAAGCCCTAAACGGGCCCTGGAGCGCATCCCCCTGGTGGACCGGGCTATCCTGCACCTGGCGATGCATGAGCTGGATGCGGAAGGCGCCACCCTGGAGGTGGTTGTCAACGAGGCGGTGGAGCTGGCCAAACGCTTCGGGGATGAGACGGACAGCCGTTTTATCAACGGGGTCTTGGGGTCATTGATTCGGGAGAGGCAGTGAATACAGGCGCGGTGCTGGGCATTGACACCAGTTGTTATACTACCTCCTGCGCCATGGTATCCAAAGAGCATGAGGTGTTGGCCAGCGTCCGGCTGCCGCTGAAGGTTGACAAGGGAGAAAGAGGGCTTCGCCAGAGCGAGGCCGTTTTTCAACATGTGCGTCAGCTTCCCTTGGCCCTTGAGCAGGCGCTTGGCCGGGCGAACCGTCCGGCGATCCTGGCCGTTTGCGCCTCCGGCGCCCCCACAGACCGGGAGGCATCCTACATGCCGGTGTTTACAACGGGGCTTTCCTATGCCCAGGGCATCGCCCAGGCGTTGGGCGTTCCCTGCTTTAGCACCAGCCACCAACTGGGGCACTTTGCCGCCGCGGGGATTGGCCTTAAGGCGCTTCCTGCCGCGCATCTGGGGATGCACTTGTCCGGCGGCACCACGGAGACGGTGCTGATCAAAGAGAGCCAAAGTAGGCTGATAAATGCCACCCGGGACATCAGCGCCGGACAGCTGATTGACAGGATAGGGGTGGCCATGGGGCTTTCTTTTCCAGCCGGGGAAGCGTTGGAGAAGCTGGTCCAGGCCTGTGAGGCCAGGGGGCGTTATCCCGCCGTTTTTAAGGAAGATGCTGTCAGTTTTTCAGGCGTCGAGGCGGCAGCGTTCAGGGATTTGGCCGCCGGTATGCCTGGCCCGATGATCGCAGCGGAGCTGTTTGACTGCATCGCCAGGGCGGCGCTGAAGATGGGGGTGGCGGCCTATGAGGCCACTGGGGTGGATGCGCTGCTGATAACCGGCGGCGTGGCCTCTTCCGCCCTGTTGCGCCGCCTGATGAAAATCAGGTGTCACAAGCGCGGCTTGCCCCTGCGGCTGCATTTTGGGCAGCCGCAATACGCCGGAGATAACGCCGCGGGGGTCGCGGTGATAGGACTGGAGAAGCTAAACCAAGCACTGGAGGTGTAGTATGGCTGTTATACTCAGCGGAAATGAACTGTCCCAGCGGCTCACCGGGGAGCAAACTGAGCGGGTGAAGGCGCTGAAAGCCCAGGGGATTTATCCGGGCCTGGCTGTGGTTTTGGTTGGAGAGGATCCGGCCAGCCAGATCTATGTGCGCAACAAGGGCATCGCCTGTGAGGCCATCGGCATCCATTCCCAAACCATCCGCCTGCCGGAGGACGCCGATCAGGCCCAGCTGGAGGACACCATCCAAAGGCTTAATGAAGATAAAAAGATCAGCGGGATTTTAGTGCAGCTGCCTCTGCCCAAGGGGCTGGATGAGGACGCGGCCCTGGCCAAAATCCTGCCTGAGAAAGACGTGGACGGCTTTCATCTGATCAACGCCGGCAAGCTGTTTACCGGCCAGGAAACGGTCATCCCCTGCACGCCCAAGGGCATACTGTATATGCTTAAAGAGGCGGGGATTCCCCTTGAGGGGAAGGAGGCGGTGATCGTGGGCCGCTCAAACATCGTGGGAAAACCCGCCGCCATGCTGCTGCTTGGGGAGAATTGCACCGTCACACTCTGCCATTCCCGCACCCGGAACCTGGCGGAGCATACCCGCCGGGCGGATATCCTGGTGGCCGCCATCGGCAAGCCGCGTTTCATCACCGCTGACATGGTAAAGCCGGGCGCTGCGGTGATGGATGTGGGCATCAACCGGGTAGACGGCAAGGTGGTGGGGGATGTGGATTATGAGCCTGTCTCAAAGGTGGCTGGCTACATCACGCCGGTGCCCGGCGGCATCGGCAAGATGACCATCAGCATGCTGATGGAAAACACCCTGGAGGCGGCATGCAGGCAAGGGCGCTGAGCGTCAGCGATCTAAACGAGTATGTGCGCCGCTCACTGGCGGCGGATCCGATGCTTCAGGACATGACCATCCGGGGCGAGGTGAGCAATTTTAAGCGCCACAGCTCCGGACATCTGTATTTTTCCCTCAAGGATGAGAGCAGCCGCGTCGCCTGCGTGATGTTTCGCCAGTATGCGCAGATGCTGCGCTTTTATCCCCAGGATGGCATGATGGTGCTGCTCTCAGGTTCCGTGGGCCTGTATACTGCTTCCGGCAGCTATCAGTTCTATGGCCAGGCGATGCAAAAAGATGGCGTAGGCGCCCTGTATGAGCGCTTTTTGCAGCTGAAAGACCAGCTGCAAAAAGAAGGGCTGTTTGACGCCGCGCGAAAAAAGCCGCTGCCCCTTCTGCCCCGGGCGGTGGGGGTGGTCACCAGCGCCACCGGCGCTGTTATCCAGGACATCCTGACGGTCACCCGGCGCCGCTTTGAAAACATGCCCGTCATCCTGCGCCCGGCCCAGGTGCAGGGGGAAGGGGCGGCGGAGGATTTAAGGGCAGGGCTTCTTGAAATCGCGGCGCTTGAAGAGGTGGATGTTATCATCATCGGCCGGGGCGGCGGCTCCCTTGAGGATCTCTGGGCCTTTAACAATGAGGCCCTGGTACGGGCTATTGCCGCATGCCAAAAGCCCGTGATTTCCGCCGTGGGACATGAGACGGATGTGACGCTGGCTGATTTTGCAGCGGATATGCGGGCCCCCACCCCCTCGGCAGCGGCGGAATTGGCGGTGCCGCTTAAAAAAGATTTGCAGGAACGGGCGGACGGGATGCTTACGGCTTTGCTGATCAGCCTTGAGCGGCAGCTAAACCAGAAATCCGTCCTGATGAACGCACAGATCACCCGCCTTCAGCAAAGCAACCCAACGCAGAAAATCGCCCTGGCCCTTTTAAGCCAGGGAGCGCTTCAAGGCCGGCTGCACGCCGCGGCGGCTTTAAGCCTGGAGCGCCTATCCACCGCCGCCCAGGCGGCGTTGGCCCGCCTTAAATACGCCGGCCCTGATCTAAACCTCGAGCGGGGCTATGCCATCGCGCTCTGGGAAGGCCGGCCCGTCACCCGGGCTGAGCGGGCGCCGGAGGAGATGACCCTGCTCTTTCAGGATGGCAGGGTGAAGGTGAAGCGCCTGGCTGTAACACTATATGATAACGAGGAGCAACGCCCATGAGCACAGATAAAAAGCCCGTTCCTTTTGAGGAAAAACTGGAGGCGCTGGAAACCCTGGTGACCCGGATGGAGGAAGGCGAGCTTAGCCTGGATGAGCTGCTGGCCACCTATGAGCAGGGGGTTAAGCTGGCGGACAGCCTGAAAAAGGATCTGGAAAACGCCCAGAACAGGTTAAGCGAACTTAAGCAAGGGGCGCTTAAGCCCATAGAGGAAGCATGAGCGAATACCAGAAGCGTTATGACGCCTTTGTCCGGCTGATTGAGGATTATCTGACCGCGTGTATGGACCGGCTGGTAAGGGAGAGCAGCCCCTATGCCCAGCCCCTGACAGAGGCCATGCGCTACAGCCTGCTATCGGGGGGCAAGCGCCTGCGGCCGGTTTTGCTGCTGGCTTCCCACGCCGCCTTTAAGGAAGAGGTGACGCCGGCGCTGCCATTTGCCGCAGGGGTGGAGATGATCCATTGCTATTCCCTGATCCATGATGACCTGCCCTGCATGGATGATGACGCCCTCAGGCGCGGCCAGCCCACCAACCACATGGTGTATGGAGAGGCGATGGCCCTGTTGGCCGGGGACGCGCTGTTGAACCTGGCTTTTGAAGAAATGAGCGCCTCCGGGCATGAGCACGCCCTGAAGGCCATTGCCGCTGTCGCAGGCCGCAGCGGCAGCCGGGGCATGATTGCGGGGCAGACGGCGGACATAGCTCTCAGCCACCAGAGGCCCGAGAAGGACAAGGCGCGCTATATCCACCAGCATAAAACCGCGGACCTGATAAGCGCTGCTGTTCAGGCCGGGCTTATCCTGGCCGGCGCGCCGGAAGCAAGGCTGAAGGCGGGGGAGCGCTATGCGCGCCATCTGGGCGTAGCCTTCCAGATTGTGGATGACCTGCTGGATTTGCGCGGGGATGTCAAGCTGTTGGGCAAGGACACCCACAAAGATCAGGCCCTTGGCAAAATCACCTGGCCGGCGCTGGTGGGAGAGGCCCAGTCCCAGAAGGACGCGGCGACAGAAATCGCCCTGGCCAAGCAGGCCGCAGAGGAAGTGGAGGGACCGGCCGGTTTTCTGTCAGAACTTGCGCTGAACACGCTAAACCGTGTACAATAACATGAATTTTTGTTCTGTAAGGAGGGTATCGCGTGGCTGAGCTGTTTGGCAACGATATTCTCATGTGCGCCATCACCGCCTGGCTGGTGGCCCAGGTGATCAAAACCATGGTCTACTGGCGGGTGAACCACAAGTTAAACATCAGAAGGCTGATTTCAAACGGCGGCATGCCCAGCGCTCACACCGCCTTTGTGGTGGCGATGACCATCATGGTGGCCTTCCGGGAGGGCGTAGGGTCCACGGTTTTTGCTCTGGCAGTGGGTTTTACGGCCATTGTTATCAACGACGCCGTGGGCGTGCGCTATGAAACCGGCAAGCAGGGTAAACTGATCAACAAGATCATCCAGCAGGTGCTGGTTGAAGGGAAGCCGCTGACAGACGATACCCTTAAAGAGCTGGTGGGGCACACCCCCACCGAGGTTTTCTTTGGCGGGGTGATTGGCATTTTGGTGTCGTTGTTTTTCAGATAGAAGGGAGACGGGATGCGCGATCATTTTAGGGAAGAGGTAGTGACCCGGCGGAACCGCTCGGTGGAAAGCCTGGCCTATGTGCTGGCCAATATCGTCATGGTGGTTGCGGGGATCTATGCGCTGTTTATGGTGAACCTTTTGATTTCTGTCATCTCCATGGAGGGTTTCTCCCCGCAGATGCTGCTTGAGATTATTCTGGTGCTTATGATGGCGGGCATCGCGGTGGTGCTGTTTTTATTCCGGGACCGCATCCGGACGGAGTACGAGTACACCTTCACCAACGGCATCATGGACTTTGCACAGGTATACAACAACCGCAAGCGCAAGGCCCTGGGCAGCATGAATGTGCGCAATGTGGAAGCCTGCGGCATGGTGGCCTCCGGCGCCTTCCGGCGCTTTGTCAGCTTGCCCCAGGTGAAGCGGTTGAACTGGTTTTTAAACCGCGATGCGGAGCTGTTCTTCTTTTATTTCAGCAAGGACGGCAAGAAATCCCTGATGATACTGGAGCCAAGCGACGAGATGATAACGCTGATCAAAAAATACGTGGGAGCGGGGAAATTCCAAACCAATTGAACGATCACATGGTATACCTTGACAATGCCGCCACCACCCAGCCCACATTGGCGGTGATAGAGGCCGTAAACCTAAGCCTTAGCACAGGCTTTTTTAACCCGTCCGCCCTGTATAAGCCCGCGGTGGCGGCCGCAAAGGAAATGGAGAACTGCCGGCAGCTGATCAAGGATCGCCTTCAGGCGGAGCAGGTGATCTTTACCTCCGGGGGCACTGAGGCCAACAACCTGGCCATTTTAGGTCAGCTTTCAGGCTCACGCCAGGGCGGGCGGGTGCTTTATTCCCTTGGGGAACACCCCAGCGTAAAGGCCGCCTGCCAGGCGCTGCCGGAAGGTTTTCTGGCTACCGGCATTCCCCTTAACCGGGAGGGCGTGGTGGACATGGAAGCCTTCTCCCGGCTGCTTGGTCCGGATACCCGCCTGGTCTGTGTGATGCAGGTGAATAACGAGACGGGCGCGATTCAGCCCCTTTTGGAAGCAGCTAAACTGATAAAAGAGAAAGCGCCCGGGGCCTGGCTGCATGTGGATGGGGTACAGGGTTTTTTAAGACTACCTGTTCGTCTGAAGGATTTCGGGATAGACTCCTACGCTCTTTCCGCCCACAAGGTCCACGGGCCCAAGGGCATTGGCGCTCTGGCGCTTGGCGGCAAAAAGCCCATCAAACCCCATCTGTTTGGCGGCGGGCAGGAAGCGGGGATGCGCTCCGGCACGGAGAACATCCCGGGAATAGCGGGCCTGATGGCGGCTATCCAAGGCTTCCCTTCAACACAAGAAATGCGGGCGCGGAAGCTTCGGCTGTACGAGGGATTAAGGGCTGTGATCCCCGCGCTGCTTGTCAATGGCCCGGACCCTTACGGCCCCTGTGCCTGCGACCATATTTTAAACCTATCCTTCCCGCCGGTGCGCGCCGAAACCATGCTGCACGCGCTTTCGGCAAAGGGGGTTTATGTCAGCCATGGCGCGGCCTGCTCTTCCCGCAAAAGCCGGCACAGCGAAACCCTCAAGGCGATGGGGATCAGCCAGGCGGCGCTTGACGGGGCCCTGCGCTTCAGCCTTTCGCCTTATAACACGGATGAGGAAATCAACACGGCCGTGAATGCCGTAAAAGAGGCCTATCAGGCCCTGAAGGAATTCACCCGCAGATAGAGAAGGACAGAGATGACAAAACTTTTGCTGGTAAAGTATTCAGAGATTCATTTAAAGGGCCAGAACCGGCCCTATTTCCAGAACCTGCTCCTCAAGCGGGTGAAGGAATCGGTGCGCCCCTTCACCCGGGATGTGCAGCTGTATGACAGCCGCATTTTTATCCGGGGGATTCTGGATAAGGAGGCCGCCATGGAGGCGGTGCGCAAGGTTTTTGGCGTGCACGCGGTATGCCCCGCTGTGGAAATGGAGAAGGCGGATTTTGACGCCATCTGCCGCGTCGCAGCGCAGATGATGGCGCCGCTTTCCGGCACCTTTAAGGTGCGGGCCCGGCGGGCGGATAAGCGCTATTTCCTGGATTCGCCGGAGATCAGCGCCCGGATCGGCGGTTTTGTCCTGGCAAATCATCCGGGCCTTAAGGTGGATGTGCATCAGCCGGAGCATGTGCTGCATGTAGAGATCAGGGATCAGGCGCTGCTCTACGCCCGGGAGCTGCCGGGCGTGGGGGGGCTTCCCACCGGCTCCAGCGGCAAGGCCATGCTGATGCTTTCCGGCGGCATTGATTCGCCGGTGGCCGGCTACATGGTCGCCAAGCGGGGCGTGGTCTTAAGCGCTGTTCATTTTTACTCCTTCCCCTACACAGGGGAGCTGGCCCGGGAAAAGGTGCTGTCA
>Ga0123327_1003042_pt1 | contig 12546 bp, 11 predicted proteins | sample BioC13SIPDNA_4_FD_89701 | JGI IMG/M metagenome (GOLD analysis project Ga0123327, IMG submission 89701) | Anaerobic biogas reactor microbial communites from Washington, USA - Biogas_R1_B C13 SIP DNA | ecosystem: Engineered > Bioreactor > Anaerobic > Unclassified | place: Washington, USA...
GCAGGAATGGTGGATCCACATCGCCCAGCTCGACATGACGGACTTCATCAAGGAGAGCCTGTTCGGAGTCGCCGCGGCGGACGGGTGGCTCACGGCGGTCGCCAACCGCCCCTGGGTGCTGGCGGCGGTGGTGCTGACGCTGGTCGCCGGGGTGGCGATCCTGTACCTCGCCGTCAGGCTCAAGGCGCCGCCGTTCGACCACGGGCTGCTGATCGCGGCCGACCCGCTGCCGGCGTGGCTGCGCGGCGCGGAGCCCTACCGCAAGGTCCGCGCCGAGACCGGCATCTGGAGCCGGCAGCTCTACGAGAAGGTGGCGCTCGCCGCCCTGCTGAGCGTCATCTTCGGTCTCATGCTCAGCGGCGGTGAGGCGAGCGCCCCGCGCATCGCGGTCGGCGCCGCGATCTTCACGGTGGCCAACGCCGGCGTGAGCCACGCCATCGCCATGCGTGGTCGGAGCTGGCGACTGCTGGGCGGAGAGCTGGCGGTGATGCTGGTCGTGAACCTCGTCATCCTGCTCGTCCTCGAGGCCCTGGACCGCCACCTCGGGGTGCGCGAGGCGCGCGTCCCGTTCACCATGACCCTGTTCTTCTCATACCTGCTCACGCTGGTGATCGTGCTCTACGACCGCTATCACGTGGTGTTCCAGGCGCGGCGCCTGTTCCGGCGCGGCGCGGAGGCGACGCTCGCGACGCCCGGCGGCGCCGGCGGAGCGGGGCAGGGCGGGGCGCCGGCCTGAGCCGCAGGCTCACGCCGGCGCGCCGCGCCTGACCAGGGGCCGGACACGTGGACTACCTCCTCCACTACGTCGTCCACCTCGACGCCTACCTCAGGCAGGCGGTCGAGGTGCTCGGCCCCTGGGCCTACGCCGCGATCTTCCTGACCGTCTTCGCCGAGACCGGCCTCGTCGTCGCGCCGTTCCTGCCGGGCGAGTCGCTGCTGCTCACGAGCGGCACGCTCGCCGGCGCCGGCGTACTGCAGGTCGCCGCGCTGTGGCCGCTCCTGGTCGCCGCGGCCTTCCTCGGCGACGTCGTCAACTACCTGATCGGCCGCTGGCTCGGCAAGCACCTGCTGAGCAGGCCACGCCGGTACCTCAAGCCGCAGCACGTGCAGGACGCGCACCAGTTCTACGAGGAGCACGGCGGCCTCGCGATCGTCGTCTGCCGGTTCCTGCCCATCGTGCGCACGCTGGTGCCCTTCGTCGCCGGCGTGACAAGGATGGAGTTCCGCCGCTACCTGCTCTTCGCCGCCCTCGCCGCCCTGCTCTGGGTCACCATCTTCCTCGGCGCCGGCTACCTCTTCGGCAACGTGCCCTGGGTGCGGGAGTACCTGGCGCTCGCGCTGGCGATCGCCGTCGCCGCCTCCGCCGTCCCGGGGTTCGTCATCTGGACGGTGCATCATCTGCGGCGGGCGCGTTCGAGGACGGAGTGAAACGGTGACCGGACGCCCGCGGACATGTGAGAGAATGCGGCGTCACATCCCGGCGAGGAGGGAGACGCGATGATCGCGAGCGCAGTGACGAGCCCGGCGGGGACGCTGCTCCAGTCGTTCTTCAGCCACCGCCTGTTCAGCTTCGGGTTCTGGACGATCGACGTCATCCTGCTGGTGGCGATCGTCGGCGTCGTGATCGTGCTGGCGACGGACGACCGCGACCCCAGCATCGTGCTGGCGTGGCTCTTCGTGGTCCTGCTCCTGCCGGTGCTGGGCCTCGTCGCCTACTTCTTCATCGGGCGCAACTTCCGCCGCGACTCGCCGTGGCGACGCAGGGCGGTGGCGCAGATGGAGGCGGTCGCGGCGGAGTCGCTGGCGCCGGTCGAGGCGGCGAACACGGAGTTCACGAGAGAGGCCGTGAACGACCTCGCCGCCACCCCCGGCGCGCGGATCGAGTCCGTGGGCAGCGTCGAGGGCGGCGTCTCGCCCCTGCCGGCCGACACGGTGGAGGTCTACACGGCCGGCGCGCAGAAGTTCCCGGCCCTGCTCGACGAGATGGCGGCCGCCGAGCGCTACATCCACCTCATGTACCTCATCTGGGAGCAGGACGAGCTGACCGCCAGGGTCACCGACGTCCTGCTCGACCGCCTCGCGGCCGGGGTCAAGGTCCACATCCTCTACGACTGGTTGAGCTGCCTCCCCTACCGGAAGGATGAGCTGAAGCGGCTGGCCGCCGCGGGTGCCCTCGTCCGCCCCTGCTACAAGCACCTGCGGCAGATCAACTACCGCAACCACATGAAGATGGTGATCGTCGACGGCAGGAGCGTCTACAGCGGCGGCATGAACATGGGCCAGGAGTACATCGACGGTGGCCCCCGGTTCGACGTGTGGCGCGACACCTCGTTCCGCCTCAGCGGCCCGGCGGTCGCGCCCTACCTCATGCTCTTCGCCTCGACGTGGCTCTACACCGGCGGCAAGGAGGACCTGGCCACCGACTTCATGCCGCCGGCCACCGAGCACCACCGTCACGAGGGCACCCCCGTCCAGGTGCTGCACTCCAGCGTCATGACCACCTTCAAGACCATCCGCGACGTGTTCATCACCGCGCTGACCAACGCCCGCGAGCGCGTCTGGATCCAGTCGCCCTACTTCGTCCCCGACGAGCCGCTGATGACGGCCATGTGCACGGCCGCGGCCGGAGGCGTGGACGTGCGCTTCATGATGACCGGCGTACCCGACAAGAAGATCCCGTTCTACGCCGCGCACGCCTACTACCCCCAGCTGCTGCGCGCCGGGGTGAAGGTCTACCAGTACAAGGTCGGCTTCCTGCACGCCAAGACGGTGACCGTGGACGACCAGGTGAGCATCATCGGCACCTGCAACTGGGACATCCGCAGCATCATCCTGCACGACGAGGTGGTCGCGGTCATCTACGACCGCGGGGTCACGGCCGCCCACGCCGCCCAGTACGAGCGCGACATCGGGGTATGCGCCGAGATCGGCTGGGACGACCTCGCCGGGCTCAGCCACCGCGAGAAGTTCCGCAACTCCGTCTACCGGTTGTTCTCGCGTCTGCTCTGAGCGCCGCGGGCCGCGCGCCCGCAGACGCGCAACGCCGTCACCGCCGAGGCTGGACACGGTCTGCGTGTGACGTCACAGTAACCGACGGGTAACATCATCAGGATACACCGTGCGAGACGGGGTATCGGGACACCGTCGGAGCGAGGGAGGACGAGGGATGCTACTGAGGAGAAGGCCGCTGCTCGGCGCGGCCGTCGTCGGGGGCGTCGCCTACCACGCCGGCAAGCAGCGCGTGCGGGCCCAGGAGGCGGAAGCAGGCCAGGACTACCAGATCCAACAGCTGCAGGAGCAGAACGCGCAGATGCAGCAGCAACTCCAGCAGCAGGCGCCGGCCGCCGCTCCCGCCGCGGCCGCGGCGCCGGCGGGTGGCGTCACCGGGCAGCTCACCGAGCTCAAGGGCCTGCTCGACGCCGGCGTGCTCAGCCCGGAGGAGTTCGAGGCCGCCAAGGCCAAGGTCCTGGCGGGCGGCTGAGCCGAACCTCGGAAAGAAGGAGACCCACATGGCAATGGGACCGGTGCAGGTCCTCGTCGTCGGGTTCGGTGAGGACGCCCAGTTCAAGGGCGAGGCGCTGGCGGAGCTGAAGAGGCTCGCAGACGCCGACATCGTGCACGTGATCGACCTGCTCGTGGTGCGCAAGAACGACGACGGCTCGATCGACAAGGTGGAGATCGCCGACGACGAGGAGCTGGCCAGGTTCGGCGCCCTGGCCGGTGCGCTCATCGGCTTCGGCGCCGCAGGCGAGGAGGGCGCCGAGGCAGGCGCCGAGGCCGGCGCTGAGCTCGGCGACGAGGGCACCCTCTTCGACGACGAGGAGGTCTGGTACATCGCCGACGCCATCCCCGAGGGCATGACGGCGGCCATCGCCGTCCTCGAGCACCGCTGGGCGATCCCGCTCCGCACGGCGATCGCCGACGCCGGCGGCGTCGCCCTCACCGACCGCTGGCTGCACCCGCAGGACCTGCTCGCGGTCGGCGCCGAGATCGGCCTCGAGCTCGACGCCTGACGGCGACCGGGAGACGGACTGACGGCGACGGCCGGGGGCGTCACCCTACGGCCGTCGCCGTCACGGATGCGCGACGAACCGCACGCAGGGGTAGTATCCGCCGCATGAGCGCAGCCACGACCAGCGAGCCCCGTCCTTCGGCTGACGCGTCCGTGGGCGAGGCTGCGCCGCCCGTGCCCGCGGTCGACACGTACCCGCGCGGCCTCTACCTCCACGTCCTCGTCGTCTCGCTCGTCGGCGGCTTCACCGTCCTCGGCTGGTTCGTCCTCTACGAGTGGCTCGACAAGCTGATCTGGGAGAACGCCTACGTGGTCGCCCACGCCTGGATGTTCCCCGTCGTCTGCCTGCCCTTCTCCCTGCTCGTCGGCCTGCTGGTCAAGTACGCGCGGGCGCCCAGCAACCTCGACGGCTCCATGCTCGACAGCCTGACCGGAGACGTCGCGACCCTGCGCTGGAAGGACCTGCCCGCCACCGTCGCCACGTCGCTGACCTCGCTCTTCTCCGGCGCCGTGCTCGGCCCGGAGGGCGCCATCGGCAACATCGCCGGCAAGATCGCCGCCCTGTACTGCGACCTCCTGCGCATCCCCGCCGACCGGCGGCCCAGGCTGGTGTTCGCCGGCGTGGCCTCCGGCTACAACGGCCTCCTCGAGAACCCGATCTTCGCCGCCGTGCTCGGCGCCGAGGTGGCGGAGACCAGGAAGCAGGGCCTGGCCACCCTGCCGGCGAGCCTCATCGGCGGTGCCATCGGCTACGGCATCTTCAAGGTGCTGCACGAGAGCGGGTTTCTCGGGTTCCTCCACCTGCCGCCGGTGCAGAGCTACCTGTGGTGGTACGCGCTTCTCATGGCGCCGCTGGCGCTGGCCGGCCTGGTCCTCACGCTCCTGACCGCGGCGTTCATGCGCTTGACGACCGCGTTCTTCGGGCGCCTCGGGGACCGCGTGGTGCCGCGGGCGCTCATCGCCGGCGCGATCTTCAGCGTCGTCGGCGTGCTGGCGCCCGTCATGTTGTTCTCCGGCGAGACGCAGGTGCAGACGGTGATCAAGGGCGCCGCCGGCTACGGCATCGCCGTCCTGTTGGTCATGGCCGTCGGCAAGCTCGCCCTCCTCGCGGTCGGGTTCCGGAGCGGGTTCCTCGGCGGGCCGACCTTCCCGCTCATCTTCGCCTCCACGGCCGTGGCGCTGGCGCTCAACCTCGCCTTCCCGGGCGTGCCCGTGGCGATCTTCGTGGCCGGCGTGATGGCCGGCGCCGTCTTCGCGCTGTTCCGCACGCCGCTCATGGTGGTGCTGCTCACCGGGTTCATGCTGGACATGGGCACGACGATGGTCGCGCTCATCGTGCTGGCGGTGGCCACCGTCATGATCGCGATGCCGCCGTTGCAGACGCGGATGGCGGCGGGCCGGGCCGGGCGGCCGCCCGCGGCGCCGCCCGCCGGCGCCCCGGGCGGCTGAGGCCGGGGTTGATGGCGGGGTCGGTCTGGATGCCGCCCGTGATGGCGGCGCCGTTCGGGCACTGGAGCTGACGGTCGACGGCGGACACGACGCCGCTCGAGAGCGAGAGGTCGAGGCCGAGAGGGCTCCCGATCGCGACCACGTTCTCGCCCACGGCGATCTTTGAGGAGTCGCCCGGCTTGACGGGAGTGAGGGTCGGCGCCGGCGGACTGGCCGCTCTCGACCACCACGTGGGCGTTGGTGAGGGACTTCCTCCTGTCCCGCTGCCTTTCGTGTGTGCCCGCCAGACTGGGCGGCGCTCCCGTGTCCCCTCCCTTGTGCCGGTACAATCTGGGAATCTGCTGAGAACCGGCTGGGCGACCTCTGAGACTCGCGCCGTGGCTTCGCCCGCGCCTCGCGGGGGAAGACTCCGGCCGGACTGACGACACGAGGAGGTATGCATGAAGCCCATCGTCGACGCCGATCTGTGCACCGGGTGCGGCACCTGCGAGGATATCTGTCCGGACGTGTTCGAGCTCGGGGACGACGGCATCGCGCACGTGATCGCCCCTGAGGGCTGCGCCGACGCCGGCTGTTGCGAGGAAGCGGCGGAGGAGTGCCCAGCGGAGGCCATCAGCCTGGTCGACGACTGACCCCTGGCGCGCCCCCGGTCGTTCCGGTATCGTATGTGACCGCTTGGTCACTTCACCCGGACCCAGGGGGATCCCATGTGTTGTCTGCTCACCATCCTGCTCCTGCTCGGGGCCCGCGCCGTCGACGTCGTCTGGTGGATCGCGCAGCCGGCGCGCTGGAGCCTCGCCTTCAGCTCGTGGGTTTGGCCGGTGCTGGGCATCATCTTCATGCCCTGGACCACCATGCTCTACGTACTCGTGGCGCCGGGCGGCGTCAAGGGCGTCGACTGGCTGTGGATCGTCCTCGGCGTCGTCGTCGACATCACGTTCTGGAGCGGCGGCGCCTGGAAGAACCGCGACCGCGTGCCGGGCTCCGCGGTCTGAGCCACACATGGGACGCGCCGACCTCCTCCGGCCGAGCGTCCGTCCGTTCCCTGGTGAGGACATGACCGCCGGCGGGTGACCTCGGGCAGCGTCGCCAGCGGCTGCCGGCGGCTGCGGTGGTCGCGACCCGGGAGGTCGTCGCGTGGAGCGTCGCGTGGAGGAACGTCGTGACGGGGGACTGCCTGGCCGCGGCGAAGACGGATTGGACCTTGCCCTCGATGGGTAACCCGTGGTAGTTACCATATGGTAACTTACATCATCCGCGGGGGTGGACCATGAGAGAGGGAGAAGGCTGGGTCCTGTTCGCCTGGCTCATGCTGCTGGTCGCCGGCGTCATGAGCGTCATCGACGGCATCGTAGCGCTGTCGCGGTCGTCGTTCTTCCACGACGTCGGTGCGCACTACGTGGCCGGCAACCTCACCACGTGGGGCTGGGTCGTCCTGATCGTCGGCATCGTGGAGATCGCCGCCGCGGTGAGCGTGTGGCGCGGCGGCTCTTTCGGCCGCTGGGTCGGCATCCTCGTCGCCGGCATCAGCCTGGTCGTCTGGCTGTCCTGGATCCCCATCGTGCCGTTCTGGGCGCTGTTCGTCATGTTCCTGGACGTGCTCGTGATCTATGGCCTGGCCGTGTACGGCGGGCAGCGCCAGGAGGCCTGACCGGCGCTCACCGGCGACGGACGGGGGGCGGGGCGCGTCACCGCGCCCCGCCCCCCGTCGCCTCCCGCTCGAACAACGCGAAGAGCGCTCAGTCCTTGCTGTGCTTCTCCGTGCCGAACGCCTGCTTGAGCTGCTCCTCCTGCTCGTGTGACAGGTTCGAGCGCACCAGCGTCGCCTCCGTGCCCTGCACCGCGGCGAGGAACTTGTCCTCGGTCATCTGCCCGATGAGCAGGAACCAGCCGGCCTTGCCCGGCGGTACCGCGTCGCCCATCTGCTCGAGCACCTGGCGGTCGATGCCGGTCTTGCCCATCTTGCCGAAGAGCGCGCCCAGGCCGGCGCCGATGGCCATGCCCAGGAACGGCATCAGGAAGATGAGGCCGAACAGCATGCCCCAGAAGGCGCCGCCCAGGGCGCCGGCGCCCACCAGCTTGGTGTCGTGCTTGACGTGCGGCTTGCCGTCGGGGTCGCGCACGACCATGGCGGCGTCCTGCAGCTGGACGATCAGGTCCTTCTGCAGCTGCGCCAGCGTGGCGCCGAACCTCTCTGCGTGGGCCTCGTCCTCGAAGCCCAGCACCATCAACTCACTCACGCTCGCCTCCTCGCTTTCGTTCATGACGGGCCACTTCTTACCCATTCCCGCGCCGTCGCGCACGGCGCGTCCCGCATCTCACGAGCCCCCGGGCGCCTCCGGGGAGGGGAAGTACAGGCGCTCGATGTCGAGCACGACACGCTCGAACGCCGCGAAGTGCTCCTCCTCGCTCATGTCTTGCAGGCCGGCCGCCGCCAGCAGCCAATCCCTGGCGGCGGCCCAGCCGAACAGCATCGCCACGAGACTGATGACGACGAAGCGCGGCCCGGGGCCCGAGGGGTCGCTCGTCTCGCCCGCCGGGACCGTCGCCGCGGCCAGCTCGATCAGCCGCTCGGTGGCGGGGAAGTGACCGATTGTACGGTCGAACGGCAGGCAGTGCAGCGCCGAGTGCGCCAGAAGCCGCACGTACGTGCGCTCCTTCTCCCACGCCTCGCGCAACATGAGACGCGTCGCCTGCAGGAGGTCCTCTTCACCGGCGGCGGTGTCGCGGATGGTGTCCTCGTCGCGGCTGAGCACGGCCCGGTAGACCTCCTTTTTGCCGCCGAGGTAGCGGTGCACGAGGGCGTGGCTCACGCCCGCGGCGGCGGCGATCTCGCGCACCGACACGGCCGTGTAGCCGCGCTCCGCGAACAGCATCCTGGCGGCGTCGAGGATCCGCCGCGTGGACTCCTCCCGTCCCAGTCTCTTGCGTGACTTCTTGCTCAACGCCCCTCCTTGTTGCAACACGACCCCACCGTACCTATATTGATATGTTACCACGTGGTAACGATGAGAAGGGAGCGCCTGTGGGCGGCTCGGGACAAGGAGATGGGGCGGGCCGAGAGCAGATCGAGCAGGCCGCTCAGGCCTACATCTACGGCTATCCCCTGGTGTACAACCTGCGCGAGTGCGCCGCGTTCGTCGCCGGCAGCGGCGGGTTCCCGGCGCGAGCGCCCTACAACGAGTTCGGCCACGTGCGGGACCTGGCCGACCCTGACCTCAAGTTCGTCTCGCCCAACAACGACACGTGCTACTCGGTCGCCGTCTGCGACGTGCGACGTGAGCCGCTCGTCCTGCACGTCACGGACACGGGAGGACGTTACTACGTCCTGCAGTTCGTCGACGCCTGGACGAACAACTTCGCCTACATCGGACGGCGCGCGACCGGCACCGGCGAAGCCGACTACCTGCTCGCCGGCCCGGGGCGCGACGGGGACGCGCCGCCGGGCATGCCGGTCGTGCGCGCCCCGAGCGGGGTCTTCGTCATCGTCGGGCGGACGCAGGTCGACGGGGGCCGGGACCTCCCGGAGGTGCACGCACTGCAGGACGCCTTCCGCCTGACGCCGCTGTCCGTGTACCGCGGCGACGGCGATCCGAGCCCACCCGCCGGCATCCCCGAGCCCGACCCGCGGGTGGGCGGCGAGCTCGAGTGGTGGGAGCGCTGCCGCACGTTCCTCGCGGCCTTCCCGCCTCCTACGGCGGACGCGCCGTTCCTCGCGACCTGCCGGCGCCTCGGGCTCACGGAGGAGGAGTCGCCCTACGTCGGCATGGACCCGAAAGAGACGGCGATCCTGGTCGCCGGGGCCAAGGCCGGGCAGGCGAAGATCGAGGAGCTCATGCAGCAGATCCACGCCACGCCCGCCGGCTGGCAGATGACGACCCACCTCTTCGACTACAACCTCGACCACCTCGGGCTCGGCACGATCGCCGGCCCGGAATGGGTGATCGCCGACCGCGCCCAGGCCTACGCGACCCGCGCCGTCGTCGCCCGCGCGGGGCTGTGGGGCAACCACGGGTACGAGGCCACCTACGCCACCATCTGGGTCGACGGCGATGGTCGGCCGCTCGACGGCGCGCACCGGTACGAGCTGCGGCTGACGCAGCCTCCGGTGGACGCCTTCTGGTCGCTGACCATGTACGCGCCTCCGGAGTTCTACCTCGTGGCCAACCCGATCGACCGCTACGCGATCGGCGACCGGACGCCGGGACTGCGGCGGGAGACGGACGGCGGCGTGACCGTCTTCATCCAGAAGGACCCGCCGGACGGCGACAAGGCCGCCAACTGGCTGCCGGCCCCGGACGGGCCGTTCCGGCCGATCATGCGCCTCTACCAGCCGCGAACGGAGATCCTCGACGGCAGCTACGCGCTGCCGCCCATCACCAGGCTGAGCTAGCCGGACCAAGGAGACGCGATGGGAGATTCCTACGACATCATCATGGCCGTCTATCCGGCCGCTGCCGCCGCCGAGAGGGACTTCGACGCCCTCGTGGCGCTGGTCAAGGAGAAGAAGGTCCGCACCGAGGGCGCGATCCTCGTCGAGCGCGACGCCGGCGGCAAAGTGACGGTGCACCAGACCGGCGACCGCCTCGGCCGCAAAGGCCTCGGCTGGGGCGGCGGTGTCGGCCTGCTCGTCGGCCTGTTCAGCCCGCCCCTGCTCGGCTCGATCGTCGTCGGCGCGGCCGCCGGCGGCCTCGTCGGCACGTTCGCGCGCCACAAGGTCGCGAAGGGCATGAAGAGCGGCCTCGGCGAGAACCTCAAGGCGGGCCAGGGCGCCCTCATCGCCATGGTCGACGAGGAGGACCTGCCGGCCGCCGAGTCGGTGCTCTCCACGCCGGCCAGGTCGGTCGCGCGGATGGACGAGAAGGGCGTGCGCGGCCTCAAGGACTCGCTGGCGGAGGCCGCCCGGAAGTTCGTCCCCGACCGCACCGTGCTGCCGATCCCCGACAAGCGGTTCGGCGGCGTGACGGGCCGCACGATCGCCGAGTCGGCCGAGGACTGGTCCTTCATCCCCGGCCCGTCGGCGCCCGAGGGCGCGCCCAACGTCCTGCTCGTCCTCATCGACGACGCCGGCTTCGGCGGCCCCGACACCTTCGGCGGCGGCATCAGCACGCCCACGCTCAGCCGCGTGCAGGAGATGGGCCTCACGTACAACGCCTTCCACGTCACGGCCGTCTGCTCACCGACGCGCGCGGCGATGCTGACCGGGCGCAACCATCACCGCGTCGGCATGGGCGGCATCGCCGAGTTCCCGGGGCCGTTCCCCGGCTACACCGGCACGCGGCCCCGCAGTTGCACGGCGCTGCCGCGCATCCTCAAGGAGAACGGCTACGTCACCGGCGGCTTCGGCAAGTGGCACATGACGCCCGGCCGCGAGATGGGGCCGGCCGGCCCCTTCGACCACTGGCCCCTCGGCTGGGGCTTCGACCACTGGTGGGGCTTTCTCACCGGCGCCGCCGGCCAGTACGACCCGATCATCACCCAGGACAACTCCACGCTCGGCGTCCCGGAGGGCGAGGGCGACAAGCTCTACTACTTCCCCGACGACATCACCGACAAGGCCGTGGAGTGGCTGCACGCCGTCCGCGGCCACGACCCGCACAAGCCGTGGTTCCTCTACTACTCCACCGGCTGCAGCCACGCCCCGCACCATGTCGACAGGTCCTGGGCGGACAAGTACAAAGGCAGGTTCGACGCCGGCTGGGACGCCTACCGCGAGGCCACGCTGGAGCGGCAGAAGAAGCTCGGCATCGTGCCGCAGGACACGGAGCTCTCCGAGCGTCCCGAGCTCTTCCCCGCCTGGGACTCCTTGACCGACGCGCAGAAGAGGCTCTACGCGCGGCAGATGGAGGTCTTCGCCGGCTACTCGGAGAACGCCGACTGGAACGTGGGGCGCCTGATCGACTCCATCGAGGAGATGGGCGAGCTGGAGAACACGCTCGTCATCTACATCTGGGGCGACAACGGCGCCAGCATGGAGGGCACCCTCACAGGCTCCTTCAACGAGACGACCTTCTTCAACGGGGTGGTGCTCGAGGCTGACGAACAGCTGAAGCTGATCGACAAGTGGGGCGGGATCGAGGAGCTCGGCGGCTTCCACACGGCGCCGCACTTCGCGGCCGCCTGGGCCCACGCCAACAACACACCGTTCCCCTGGGGCAAGCAGATGGCCAGCCATCTGGGCGGCACGCGCAACCCGATGGTCGTCGCCTGGCCGGCCAGGATCGTGCCCGACCCGACGATGCGGCGCCAGTTCACGCACTGTATCGACGTCGGCCCGACGATCCTCGAGGCGCTCGGCATCCCGGAGCCGAAGACCGTGGACGGCATCGAGCAGGAGCCGATGGACGGCACGAGCTTCCTCTACAGCTTCGACGACGCCGAGGCCGCCGAGCGCCACACCACCCAGTACTTCGAGATGTACGGCAGCCGGGCCATCTACAAGGACGGCTGGTGGGCCGGCGCCAAGCTCGACAAGCTGCCCTGGGACTTCACGCCGCAGACGCTCGAGAGGTTCGCACCCGGCGGGGAATGGGACCCTGAGAAGGACAGGTGGTACCTCTACTACCTGCCGGAGGACTTCAGCCAGGCCAAGGACCTCGCCGCCGAGCAGCCGGAGAAGCTCGAGGAGCTGAAGGCGCTGTTCTGGCAGGAGGCCGAGCGCAACCGTGTGCTGCCGCTGCTCGGCGGGTACGCCGTCTTCTTCGGCATGCTGCCGCCGATGCAGACGGTGACCCGGGTCGAGTACGCGGGCGACGTGCAGAACGTGCAGACGGCCGTGATCCCGCGCGTCATCGGCCGGTCCTACGCTATCGAGGGACACCTGCACGTGCCCGAGGGCGGCGCCGAGGGCGTCGTCTGCGCGTTCGCCGACTTCATCGGCGGCTTCGCCCTCTGGGTCGACGAGAAGGGCCTGCTCAACCACACCTACCAGTTCCTCGGGGTGGATACCTACAAGCAGACGTCGACCGAGCCCATCCCGACCGGCGACGTGACCGTGAAGATGCTGTTCGAGGCCGACCAGCCGAACCCCGGCACCGGCGGCAACGTCACCCTGTTCGCCAATGACAAGAGGATCGGCGCAGGGC
>Ga0123327_1003046_pt1 | contig 12543 bp, 9 predicted proteins | sample BioC13SIPDNA_4_FD_89701 | JGI IMG/M metagenome (GOLD analysis project Ga0123327, IMG submission 89701) | Anaerobic biogas reactor microbial communites from Washington, USA - Biogas_R1_B C13 SIP DNA | ecosystem: Engineered > Bioreactor > Anaerobic > Unclassified | place: Washington, USA...
GAGCCGCCCTTCCGAGCGGCCCCCGTTTTCAGTATTCGATCTCTCCCTCGAACGCGAGGTTCGTCTCGCCGGTCAGCGACACCCGTCCGCGCTCGTACCGGGCGATCAGGTCGCCGCCGGGGAGCTTGACCGCGATGTCCTCGCCCTCCCTGCACAGCCCGTTTTTGACCGCCGCGACGGTCGCCGCGCACGCGCCGGTTCCGCAGGCGAGCGTCTCGCCGTTGCTGCGCTCGTAGGTGCGCAATTTCAGCATCCGCTCGCTGACAGCGCGCGCGAACGACGCGTTGACGCGCTCCGGGAAGATGTCCGCGCCCTCGAACGCCGGGCCGAGCTTCGCGAGATCCAGCGCGTCGACGCGCTCGACGAACGTCACGCAGTGCGGGTTGCCGAGCGACAGGCACGTGATCCGGTACTCCTTCCCCGCGAACACATGCGGCCGATCGACGATCTCCGCCCCGGGCAGATTGACCGGCACGCGCGCGGGGGAAAACTCCGGGACGCCCATGTCGACGCGCGCGGAGGAGACCCTGCCGTCGCTCAGGAACAGCTCGACGCGCTTGACGTTCCCGCCCGCCTCGACGGTCACGACTTCCTTGGCGGCGATCCCCTTGTCATACAGGTACTTGCCGACGAGCATCAGGCACGCGCCCGCCATGCCGCCGGCGGAGCCGTCGCGGTTGAACATGCGCATCCTCGCGTCCGCGACGTCGGACTGCTCGATCAGCGCGATGCCGTCGCCGCCGATGCCGAAGTGCCGATCGCACAGGCTGACGCACAGCGACTCCGCGCAGGACACGCGGCCGTCGCGGTTGTCGACGACGATGTAGTCGGTGCCCGCGCACTGCATCTTCGAAAAGCGCAGCCGGCTCCGGGAGGCGCGCATGTGGTTTAAGTCGACGAGCTCGGTGTTCCGCTCGTTGTAGCGGCTCTTTAAGATGTCCGCGAGCGCGTTCGCGGTGTCGAGCGAGGTCAGGCACGCGATCGACAGCGACAGCGCGCGCCGGTGCAGCGCGATGTAGTCGTCCATCGTCTGATCGAAGACCGCGCCCGTGTAGACGATGTAGCGGATTTTGCCGCTCTCGAGCAGCTTGAACGCGTCGTCGGACTGCTTGATGCCCGGGATTTCGACGACGTCGATGCCGAGCTGCCGGATCGCGCGCGCGGTCGTCTCGGTCGCGTACATGGCCGCTCCAAGGTCGAAGAACTTCTTCGCGAGCGCCATCAGCCCGTAGTGGTCTCGGTCGTCGAGGGATAACAGGACCCCCATCTTCCCCGCCGACGGCACGCGTATGCCCGCGGCGGTCAGGCCCTTGAACAGCGCCTCGTTCATGTTCTTGCCGACGCCGAGCACCTCGCCGGTCGACTTCATCTCGGGGCCCAAATAGCTGTTGACGTCCGCGAGCTTCTCGAACGAGAACACCGGCACCTTGACCGCGAAATACGGCGGCGTGCGCACGAGCCCGGTGCCGCAGCCGAGGTCCTTCAATTTCGCGCCGAGCATCACGCGGGAGGCCAGGTCGACCATCGGAACGCCCGTCACCTTGCTGATGTACGGAACCGTCCGCGACGCGCGCGGGTTGACCTCGATCACGTAGAGCCGGCCCTCGTAGATCAGATACTGAATGTTTACGAGCCCCTTCGTGCCGAGCGCGAGCGCGAGCCTCTCCGAGCAGTCGATCAGCTCCTTCTTCATGCCGTCGGTCAGGTTGTACGGCGGGTACACGGCGATGGAGTCGCCCGAGTGCACGCCCGCGCGCTCGATGTGCTCCATGATGCCGGGGATCAATACGTCCTCGCCGTCCGAGATCACATCGACCTCGAGCTCGATGCCGGGCATGTACTTGTCGACGAGCACGGGGTTCTCGATGCCGGTTAAGAGGATCGTCCGCATGTAGGCGCGGACCTCCTTGTCGGCGTACGCGATCGTCATGTTCTGGCCGCCGATGACGTAGCTCGGGCGCACGAGCACCGGGTAGCCGAGCTTGTTTGCGGCAAGGACGGCCTCTTCCTCGGTCAATACGCCCATGCCCGCCGGGCGGCGGATGCCGAGCGATTCGAGCATCTTGTCGAACCGGTCGCGGTCCTCGGCCAGGTCGATGCCCTCGGCGGAGGTGCCGAGGATGCGTATGCCGTGCCGGTCGAGCGCCTTCGCGAGCTTGACCGCCGTCTGCCCGCCGAACGCGACGACGACGCCGACCGGGTTCTCCGCGGCGACGACGCTCAGCACGTCCTCCTCGGTCAGCGGCTCGAAGTAGAGCCGGTCGGCCGTGTCGTAGTCGGTCGAGACGGTCTCGGGGTTGTTGTTGACGATGGCGACCTCGTAGCCCATCTCGCGCAGCGCGCGCACGCAGTGCACGGACGAGTAGTCGAACTCGATGCCCTGGCCTATGCGGATCGGCCCGGAGCCGAGCACGACGATCGTCGGCCGGCCGCTGCGCGGGAACCGGCGGGAGTCGCAGGCCTTATCCGTCGTCGCGTAGAAGTAGGGCGTCTCGGCGTCGAACTCCGCCGCGCAGGTGTCGACCATCTTATAGCTGAACAGGAACGCGCCGGGGGCGTCGACGCCGAGCCGCTTCAAGGCTTTGTCGGTGTAGCCGAGGCGCTTGCCCTCAGCGTAGCTCGGGTTCTTCTCGAAGTCCGCGAGCTTCCGGAGCCTGCCTAAGAAAAACCGGTCGATGCGCGTGATTTCGAAGATTTCGTCGAAGGACACGCCGGCCGCGATCGCCTCGAACACGGTGAACAGCCTGCGGTCGTCCATCGCCGCGAGGCGCTTTCTGATGTCGCCGTCCTGTTTGAGGTTCAGCGTATCCATGCCGATCTCCGAGCCGCGCACGGCCTTCATCAGCGCCGCCTCGAACGTCGGCGCGATCGCCATGACCTCGCCGGTCGCCTTCATCTGCGTGCCGAGCCTCCGGCTGGCGCCGGCGAACTTGTCGAACGGCCAGCGCGGCAGCTTCACGACGACGTAGTCGATCGCGGGCTCGAAGCACGCGCAGGCCTTGCCGGTCACGTCGTTCTTGATCTCGTCGAGCCGATAGCCGAGCGCGATCTTCGCCGCGACCTTCGCGATCGGGTAGCCGGTCGCCTTCGACGCGAGCGCGGACGAGCGCGACACGCGCGGGTTGACCTCGATGACCGCGTACTCGAAGCTGTCCGGGTTCAGCGCGAACTGGCAGTTGCAGCCGCCGACGACGCCGAGCGCCGAGACGATGTCGATCGCGGCGGTGCGCAGGATGTTGTACTCGCGGTTCGCGAGCGTCAAGGCCGGAGCGACGACGATCGAGTCGCCGGTGTGCACGCCGACGGGGTCGACGTTCTCCATCGAGCAGATCGCGATCGCGTTGCCGACGCCGTCGCGCATGACCTCGAACTCGATCTCCTTCCAGCCGTAGATGTATTTCTCGATCAGCGCCTGGTGGATCGGCGACGCCTCGAGGCCGATCGCGGCGACCGCCGATAGCTCGTCCGCGCTGTACGCGACGCCGCCGCCCGCGCCGCCCAGCGTGAACGCCGGGCGCACGATGACCGGATAGCCGATCTTTTCGGCGATTTCGAGCGCGTGTTCGACGTCGGTCGCCGTCGCGGACGGGATCAGCGGCTGGCCGATCGCCTCCATCGTCTCCTTGAACAGCTCCCGGTCCTCGGCGCGGTCGATCGCCTCCGCGGGGGTTCCGAGTATGTGGACGCCCATCCGGTCGAGGAAGCCCTCCTTCGCAAGCTGCGAGGAGACCGTCAGCCCCGTCTGCCCGCCGAAGCCCGCGAGCAGCCCGTCCGGGCGCTCCTTCTCGATGATGCGGCGGATCGTCTCCAAGGTCAGAGGTTCGAGGTAGATTTCGTCGGCATTGGCCCTGTCCGTCATGATGGTCGCGGGGTTCGAATTCACGAGCACGACCTCGAGCCCGGCGGCCTTCAACACGCGGCAGGCCTGCGTGCCCGCGTAGTCGAACTCCGCCGCCTGCCCGATGACGATGGGCCCGGAGCCGATCATCATGACCTTTCGGATTCCCTCAAGCATCGGCATGCGGCGCCCCTCCCATCATCGAAACGAAGCGGTCGAACAGAAACGCGGTGTCCTCCGGCCCCGAGCACGCCTCGGGGTGGAACTGCACGGAGAACGCGTCGAGCGAGGGATAGTCGATGCCCTCGCAGGTTCCGTCGTTCGCGTTGACATACCGGAGCACGCCGGGCACGCTGTCCACCTCGACCGCGTAGCCGTGGTTCTGCGAGGTGATGTACGTGCGCGCGCCGCCGACGTCCCTGACCGGCTGGTTGCCGCCGCGGTGGCCGTACTTGAGCTTTTTCGTGCGCCCGCCCTGCGAAAGCGCCATCAACTGGTGGCCGAGGCAGATCCCAAAAACCGGGAGCTTGCCCATGAGCTTTCGGACCTGCTCGATCTCGAACGGGTTGTCCAGCGGGTCGCCGGGGCCGTTTCCGAGCATGAGGCCGTCGAACCCTCCCGCGAGGATTTCCTCCGCAGGAGTATCGTTGGGGAACAGATTGACCGTGCACCCGCGCCGGTTCAGCGCCCGGAGGATGCCGCGCTTCGCGCCGTAGTCGATCAGCGCGACGCGGAACCGCTCGTCCTCCGCCGGGAAGGCCCTCCGCCCCCCCCCGCTCGCGGCCGCGACCGCGTTGTCGATCCGCCACGCCGCGATTTCCGCGAGGTTCCCGGGGATTTCATCGCAGAGCATCGCGTTCGCGACGCCCTTCTCACGCAAAAGCCGCGTGATCTCGCGCGTGTCCACGCCGTATATGCCCGGCACGCCGCGCTCCCTCAGAAACGCGTCGACCGTGCCCTCCGAGCGGAAGTTCGAGGGCAGTTCGCACCACTCGCGCACGACGTAGCCGCGCGCGAGGCACCTGCCCTCGAAGTCGTCCGGGATCACGCCGTAGTTGCCGATCATCGGAAACGTCTGCAATATGATCTGCCCGCAGTAGCTCGGGTCGGTCAGGGTCTCGAGATAGCCGACCATGTTCGTCGTGAACACGAGCTCGCCGATCGCCGACGCGTCCGCGCCGAACGCGAACCCCTCGAACGCCTCGCCGGAGCTCAAAACGAGATAGCGCCGCTTCACCCGGCGATCACCTCTTTCAGGACGGATACGGCGGCCTTGAGTTCGTCCCAGCCGATGTTCAAGGCCGGGAGCAGCCGGAGCTTCTTCTTCGCCGTCAGCACGAGCACGCCGCGCTTGAGGCAATCGTTTGCGATCTCGACCGCGGGCCTCTCGACCTCGACGCCGAGCATCAGCCCGAGGCCGGAGACGGACAATACGCCCTTTGCGCCGGTCAGCTCGCCCACGATGTAAGCGGACTTTTCGCGGACTTCTTCGAGCAGCTTTTCGTCGATCCGGTTCAGGACGCTCAAAGCTCCGGCGCAGCTCACGGGGTTTCCGCCGAAGGTCGAGCCGTGGTCGCCGGCTTGAAGCACGTCCTTCGTCCGGTCGTTGAACAGCGTCGCGCCGATCGGCAGCCCGCCGCCGAGTCCCTTCGCGGTCGAGACGATGTCGGGAGAAAGCCCCGCGGTCATGTACGCGTAGAGCATCCCCGAGCGGCCGTTTCCGGTCTGCACCTCGTCGACCAACAGGAGCATGTCCTTTTCGCGGCAGAGCGCCTCGACGCCCTGCAAAAACTCCGGCTTCAGCGCGCGCACGCCGCCCTCGCCCTGCACGATCTCGAGCATCACCGCGCAGCAGTTGCCCGCGTCCGCGAGCGCCTTTATGCTATTGAGGTCGTCCGGCCCGGCGAACGCGAATCCCGCGGGGAACGGCCCGAAGTGCCGGTGGAACACGTCCTGCCCGGTCGCGGCGAGCGTCGCGATCGTGCGGCCGTGGAAGCTGTCCTTGAGCGTGATGATCGTGTCCCTCCCGGTCGCCTCGCCGAACTTGCGCGCGGCCTTGAGCATGCACTCGTTCGCCTCCGCGCCGGAGTTCGAAAAGAACACCTTTCGCATGCCGGTCCGCAGGCAGAGCTGCTCGGCGAGCTTCGCGCAAGGCTCGGCGTAATAGAGGTTGCAGGTGTGCTGGAGCGTCCTGACCTGATGGATGACCGCCTCGGCCCACTTGTCGTCCGCGACGCCGAACGCGTTGACGGCGATGCCGCTGCCGAGGTCCAGGTACTCCTTGCCGTCCTCGTCCCAGAGCCTCGCGCCGCATCCGCGCGCGAACGTCGCCGGGAATCGCTTGTAGGTATTCGCCACATAGGTTTCGCACAGTTCCATGATCGTCATATTTTCACCCCTCAAACATTGTCCCGATGCCCTCGTCGGTCAGAAGCTCGATCAACACCGAGTGCGGCACCCGGCCGTCGATGATGAACACCTTTTTGACGCCGCGGCGGATCGCCTCCATGCAGCACTCGGCCTTCGGGATCATGCCGCCCGCGATGACGCCGGACTCGATCAATTGCGGCACCTCGGTCATGTCGATGTGCACGATCAAGGACGACGGGTCGTTCCGGTCGCGGAGTATCCCCGCGATGTCGGTCATGCTGACGAGGCAGACCGCGCCCAATTCGCCCGCGATGCGCGCGGCGGCGGTGTCGGCGTTGATGTTGTAGGTGTTGCCATCCATGTCGCAGCCGACGGTCGACACGACGGGGATGTAGCCCTTTTCGAGCACGTCCAAAATCGGCTCGACGTTCGTGCGCACGATCTCGCCGACGAAGCCGAGCTCCTCGCGAAGCGGCCGCGCCTCGATCATCCTGCCGTCCATGCCGCACAGCCCGATCGCCTTGCCGCCGATCGACGACAGCAGGTTTACGAGCCCCTTGTTGATCTTGCCGGAGAGCACCATCTGCACGACGTCCGCCGTCTCGCGGTCGGTCACGCGCAGCCCGTCGACGAACGACGAGGGCTTGCCGATCTTCTTGAGCATGTCCGTGATCTCCGGCCCGCCGCCGTGGATCAGCACGACCTTGACGCCGACGAGCGACAAAAGCACGATGTCCCGCATGACGGCGTGCTTCAACTCCTCGTTGATCATCGCGTTGCCGCCGTACTTGATGACGACGACGCGGCCCGTATACTGCTGGATGTAGGGGAGCGCCTGCACGAGTATCTCGGCGCGCTGGGCGTTGTTGGCCATGATGATCCTCCTATGTCCGGTAATCGCCGTTGATCTTCACGTAATCGTACGTCAAATCGCAGCCCCACGCGACGGACGAGCACGGCCCGGCGTTGAGGTTCACGTGGATGAAGATGTTCTCCTCGGAGAGCACCTTTTTTGCGAGCGCCTCGGAGAACGGAACGCCCGCGCCGCCCTTGCAGACCTCGACCGTGCCGGCGGCGGAGGTAAACGACACGTCTACCTTCGAGACGTCGACGTCCGCGCCCGCGTAGCCGACCGCGCAGAGCACGCGGCCCCAGTTCGCGTCCGCGCCGAACATCGCGGCCTTGACGAGCGACGAGCAGATGACCGCCTTGCTGACGACGTCGGCCGTCTGCTGATCCGCGGCGCCTGTCAGCGCGCACTCGATCAGCTTCGTCGCGCCCTCGCCGTCGCGCGCGATCATCTTGCAGAGCTCGACCGTCACCGCGTTCAATGCCTCGCGGAACGCGTCGAAGTCCGCACCGTCGGACGCGATCTCCGGGTTCCCGGCGAGCCCGTTCGCGAGGATCGCGCACATGTCGTTCGTCGAGGTGTCGCCGTCGACGCTGACGCGGTTGAAGCTGCGCTTCACGTCCATCGACAGCGCCTTCCGGAGCATCGGCGGGGTGATCGCCGCGTCGGTCGTCAGGAACACGAGCATCGTCGCCATGTTCGGGTGGATCATGCCGGAGCCCTTCGCGATGCCGCCGAGCTTTGCGACGACCCCGCCGACCTCGAACTCGACCGCGACGGCCTTCATCCGCACGTCGGTCGTCATGATCGCCTCCGCCGCCGCGGTCGTGTCCGGCTCGAGCCCGGCCGCCAGCGCCTCCATGCCCGAGGCGATCGGCGCGATGTCCAGCGGCTGGCCGATGACGCCGGTCGACGCGACGATGACGTCCGAAGCCGGTATGCCCAAATGCTCGCCGACGAGCGCGCACATTTTTTCCGCGATCTCGACGCCGTTTAAGTTGCAGGTGTTCGCGTTGCCGCTGTTGCAGATCATCGCGCGCGCGTAGCCGTCCGCGATATTCTTCCTCGTAACCGCGATCGGCGCGCCCTGCACGAGGTTCAGCGTGTAGACCGCCGCCGCCGCCGCGCGCACGTCGCTCACGATCAGCGCGAGGTCGCGCTTCGATTTGTTCTTGCGGATGCCGCAGTGTATGCCGCTCGCCCTGAATCCCTGCGCCGCGCAGGCGCCCCCGTCGATCCGCTTCATGTCTCCATCCTCCTATAACACGAGTCCCGCGGCGATGTCCGCGCCCATCTTGATGTTCAAAATCTCGACCGCCGCGCCGGACGCGCCCTTGCCGAGGTTGTCGTAGGCGGCAATCAGCTGCATCCGGTCCGCGCTCCCCTCGACGGAAATCCGCATCGAATCCCGCCCCGCGAGCAGCGCCGCGCTCAAAAATCCGTCCTCCGAGAGGTGTTCGCGGTATTCGACGACCGGACCCGCGTACTTTTTCACGTATACCCGCCGCACGGCCTCGATGTCCCCGCGCATCGGCACGGTCACGAGCATGCCCGAGTAGAAATTCCCGACGACCGGGAGGAACAGCGGCGCGTGTTCGAGCCCTGAGAACCTCCGCATCTCCGGCAGGTGCTTGTGCGCCTGACCGAGCGCGTACGCCCGCGGCGCGTCGAGCCCGTCTGCCTGCGCGTACTCGGCGATCATCCTCTTGCCGCCGCCGGAGTAGCCGGTCAGCGAGTGGAAGGAGAGCAGCGCGTCCGACGGGAGCAGCCCCGCCTCGACGAGCGGATAGACGAGCGCGATGAAGCCGCTCGCATGGCAGCCGGGCACCGCGATGCGCTTCGAGGCCTTCGCGCGCTCCATCGCCTTTTCCGACAGCTCCGGGAAGCCGTACGCCCAGTCCGGGTTCGTGCGGTGCGCGGTCGACGCGTCGATGACGACGACGTCCGGGTTCTCGACCATTCCGGCGGCCTCTATCGCCGCCGCATCCGGCAGGCAGAGGATCGCCGCGTCGCAGCCGTTCAGCGCGCGGCGGCGGCTCTCCGGGTCCTTGCGCATGTCGTCCGGAAGCCGGATGAGCTCGATATCCGCGCGCTCCTGCAGCCTTTGCGCGATCCGAAGGCCCGTCGTTCCCTCGCGCCCGTCGATGAACACCCTGTACATGGGAGAGCCCTCCTGCATAATCCATCGGTCTTGCGGATAATTATAAGCGATTGGCGGCGAAAGTCAAGCACTATTGAAAAAATATACCGAAAATTTGCATAACGGTTGTCCGGCCGCCTGCTGTGTTGAAAAAGCGTTACGTCGGGCTGTTCTCTTGACTTCGCGGGGAGAATGCTCTATACTGATCTACAATCTATTTGCGGGAGGTGGGTCCGGTATGCAGAAGATGGAAATGCACATTCTGGAGATCCTAACCGACGACGCGCGCACGAGCGTGGGCCAGATCGCGGCCATGCTCGGCCTGAGCGAGGACGCGGTGCAGGCGGCGATCGCCGGGCTTGAGGAGCAGCGCATCATCCTGAAGTACCCGGCGCTGATCAACTGGGAGAAGGTGGACGTCGAGGAGGTTGAGGCGCTGATCGAGGTGCGCGTGACGCCGGAGCGCGACCACGGCTTCGACGCGATCGCCGAGCAGATCTACCGCTTCGAGGAGGTCCGCAACGTCTACCTGATGTCCGGCGGCTACGACCTGCTCGTGATGCTGAAGTCGAGCTCCTTGAAGAAGCTCGCGCTGTTCGTCGCGCAGAAGCTCTCGACAATCGACGGCGTGCTCTCGACGGCGACGCACTTCGTTTTGAAGCGATACAAGAGCGAGGGCGTGATCCTCGACGAGAAAACCGAAGACAGGAGGCTCAAGGTCTCACCGTGAATTACGATCAAATTTTGTGCAGGCGCGTGGCCGAGGTGCCGCCGTCGGGCATACGCAAGTTCTTTGACGTGGTCAGCGAGATGAAGGGCGTGGTCTCGCTTGGCGTGGGCGAGCCGGACTTCAACACCCCCTGGGGCTATTCGGACGCGGCGATCTACTCGCTGCGCAAGGGACACACGCACTATACGAGCAACTGGGGCCTGCTCGAGCTCCGCAAGGCGATCGCCGAGTACATGGAGATGCGCTTTCAGGTCGAGTACGACCCGAAGAAGCAGATTCTCGTGACCGTCGGCGCGAGCGAGGGCATCGACATAGCCCTCCGCGCGCTGGTCGAGCCGGGCGACGAGGTGCTCGTTCCGGATCCGAGCTACGTGAGCTACGCGCCGGGCGTCACCTTCGCCGGCGGCGTGTGCGTGCCGGTCCGCACCGACGCGGAGCACGCGTTCAAGCTGACCCCGGAGGCGCTTCGCGAGGTCATCACGCCCAAGACGAAGGCGATGATCCTCCCCTACCCGAACAACCCGACCGGTGCGGTCATGACGCGCGCGGACATGGAGGCGATCGCGGCGGTGCTTCGCGAGACGAACATCATCGTGATCTCCGACGAAATCTACGCGGAGTTGACCTACGAGGGAAAGCACGTTTGCTTCGCCGAGATTCCGGGCATGTGGGAGCGCACGATCACGCTGAACGGCTTCTCGAAGGCGTTCGCGATGACCGGCTGGCGGCTCGGCTATGCGTGCGGCCCGACGGAATTGATCTCGGTCCTGTGCAAGATCCACCAGTACGCGATCATGTGCGCACCGACCGCCGGCCAGTTCGCGGCGATCGAGGCGCTCAAGAGCAGCATGCAGAGCGATTTCGCCGAGGTCCGGCGCATGGTCGACACGTACGACCGCCGCAGGCGGCTGATCGTCAGCGGGCTTCGAAACGCGGGCGTCACCTGCCACGAGCCCAAGGGCGCGTTCTACGCGTTCCCGGCCGTCCCGAAGGGGCTCACGTCGCAGCAGTTCTGCGAGAAGCTGCTGTGGGAAAAGAAGGTCGCGGCCGTGCCCGGCGACGCGTTCGGCGAGCTCGGCGAGGGCTTCTTCCGCTGCTCGTACGCGGCGTCGAACGAGAACATCCTGAAGGCCGTCGAGAGGATCGGGGAACTGGTTTCGGAACTGTAGTCCAAAAACAACTTCGGGGCTGTTGCAATAACAAAGAATCCGGCCCTCTCGGGCGTGAGAGGGCCGGGTTTTCTTTGGAATCCGCTGCCGGAACGCAGGGAACTGTGGTTTTCTGTTTACTGAATTTCCTGATCCGACTCCCGGAATTCCTTCGTGTCGAAGAACTCGATCAGCGCAATCCCCAGCCCATCACAGAGCGTCTTTAGCGTTACAATGCCGGGGTTTCGGCTCACCCCGTATACAATGTTCTTCACAGTCGATGCCGGCACGGCAGAAATGCGCGCCAGCGCATTGAGCGCCATGCTGCGCTCCGCGCACAATGCAACAATCCGATTTGCGACACATTCTCTCGTTGTCACGCGTACGTCTCCTGCCGTCCGATCGTGTATTCGAGTATCCTCTCCTGCTGCATCTCGGCCTTTTCGGTGATCTCGGCCGCGATCGCGCCGTCCTTCATCACGTAGATGCGGTCGCTCATGCCGATCAACTCCGGCATGTCGGAGCTGATCATCATCACGGCGACGCCGCCGAGCGCGATCTCGTCGATCATCCGGTAGATCTCCGCCTTCGCGCCGACGTCTATGCCGCGCGTCGGCTCGTCGAGTATCAGCACCTTCGGCTCGGTCGCGAGGCATTTGCCGAGCACGACCTTCTGCTGGTTGCCGCCCGAGAGCGTGCGCGTCAACTGCTCGACCGACTTGCAGACGACGTTCAGCTTCCTCGCCATGTCGGTAGCGACGGCCCTCTCGCGCTTCCTGATCAAAAACAGCCTCCGGAACAGCTTGAACAGCGACGAGAGCGTGATGTTCTCCGCGACGCCCATGTCGAGGATCAGCCCCTCGTCCTTGCGGTCCTCGGTCAAATAGATGAGCCCTTTTCGGACGAACGCCGCCGGGTCGCGCCGTCGGACGCGCTTTCCGAGGTAGAATACCTCGCCGCCGAAGCTCTTCCGGTAGCCGAAGATCGACTTCGCGAGCTCCGTGCGCCCCGCGCCGACGAGCCCGCCCATGCCGACGATCTCGCCCGCGCGCACGTGCATCGAGATCGGCGCGGTGCCCGGCTCGAGCCGGAGGTTTTTGACCTCGAGCGCGACGTCCGTCCCGGGCGCGTGGCGGTTCCTGTACATGCCGCCGAGCGTGCGGCCGACCATCATGCCGACGATCCGGTCGATGTCGAACTGCTCGCGCTCGAGGGTTCCGATGTACTGGCCGTCGCGCAGCACGCTCAGCCGGTCGCCGACCTCGGAAAACTCCTCAATCCTGTGCGAGATGTAGATGATCGCGACGCCCTGGCTGCGGAGCCTATGGATCAGCTTAAACAGTATGTCGATCTCCTTTTTCGTGAGCGAGGAGGTGGGCTCGTCCATGATGATGATCCGGCACGCGCAGCTCAAGACCTTCACGATCTCGACGATCTGCTGCTGCGCGGTCGAGAGGTTGCGAACCA
>Ga0123327_1003055_pt1 | contig 12520 bp, 12 predicted proteins | sample BioC13SIPDNA_4_FD_89701 | JGI IMG/M metagenome (GOLD analysis project Ga0123327, IMG submission 89701) | Anaerobic biogas reactor microbial communites from Washington, USA - Biogas_R1_B C13 SIP DNA | ecosystem: Engineered > Bioreactor > Anaerobic > Unclassified | place: Washington, USA...
CGTGGGCCGCCAGCTTGTAGGTGATCACGCCGGTCTTGACGTCGTCGCGGTTCGGCAGACCGAGGTGCTCCTTCGGGGTGACGTAGCAGAGCATCGCGGTGCCGCCCATGGCGATGTGTGCCGCGCCGATGGCGGAGGTGATGTGGTCGTAGCCCGGCGCGATGTCCGTGACCAGGGGGCCGAGGGTGTAGAAGGGGGCATCGGAGGCCCACTCCTGCTCCAGCTCGTTGTTCACCTGGATCATGTTGAGCGGCACGTGGCCCGGGCCCTCGACCATGACCTGGACGTCGTACTCCCACGCCCGGCGGGTGAGCTCGCCGATGGTCTTCAGCTCGGCGAACTGGGCGTCGTCGTTGGCGTCGGCGAGGCTGCCCGGACGCAGGCCGTCGCCGAGGGAGAAGGCGACGTCGTACTGCGCGAAGATCTCGCAGAGCTCGTCGAAGTTCTCGTACAGGAAGGACTCCCTGTGGTGCGCCAGGCACCAGCCCGCCATGATCGAGCCGCCGCGGGACACGATGCCCGTCACCCGCTCCGTGGTCAGCGGGATGAAGGGCAGGCGGACACCGGCGTGGACGGTCATGTAGTCGACGCCCTGCTCGCACTGCTCGATGACGGTGTCGCGGAAGATCTCCCAGGTCAGGTCCTCGGCGACGCCGTCCACCTTCTCCAGCGCCTGGTAGATCGGGACGGTGCCGATCGGGACGGGGGAGTTGCGCATGATCCACTCGCGGGTGGTGTGGATGTCGTTGCCGGTGGACAGGTCCATGACCGTGTCCGCACCCCAACGGGTCGCCCAGCGCAGCTTCTCCACCTCCTCCTGGATCGACGAGGTGACGGCCGAGTTGCCGATGTTCGCGTTGATCTTCGTCAGGAACTTCCGCCCGATGATCATCGGCTCGGACTCCGGGTGGTTGATGTTGTTCGGCAGGATCGCGCGGCCGCGGGCGATCTCCGAGCGCACGAACTCCGGGTCGCAGTGCTCACGCAGCGCGACGAACTCCATCTCCTTCGTGATGATGCCCTGCCGCGCGTAGTGCATCTGCGTCACCCTCTTCCCCTTCTGCGCGCGCAGGGTCGGGCGCTTCTCGCCCTTCCACTCCGCCGACGCCGCGCCGCGCCGGGTCGCCGTCCGGCCGTCATCGGCCAGGTTGCGGGGACGTCCCTCATACTTCTCGACGTCGCCCCGCTCCTCGATCCACCCCGCCCGCAGCGCCGGCAGGCCGACGGTGACGTCGCACTCCGGGCCGCGCGTGCGGTAGATGCGGAACGGCTCGTTCGGGCCGTCGGGGGAGTCGTCCAGGAGGATCTCCGTCTCAGGGACACTCAGACCGTTCTTCTCGATCGGGGAGAATCGGTGCTTGGGGTGGATTTCCGTTCCGGAGTCATGGGTCGGCTGCATGCCATCGCCTCTCTTCCTACGCTGGTGCTAACCAGACAGGTTCATACGGTGCTCGCGCGGCGTCACTAGCGCGATCTCAGCCCGATGCCTCGGGCGCCCGTGGGGTCGGGAGGAAGCCTACCACCTCCCGGGCCCGGAGATTTTGCGGGGGAGGGGCGGGTATGGGAGAATGTGCGGGTTGTATGTAACGGGCACGAACCGGTCGAGCATCCCGACACAGGGAAGAGCCGCCAGGGTCCTCTGTCCAGAACTGAAAAGGAACATGTCGCATGAACATTCTCGACAAGGTTGATTCCGCGCAGCTGCGCGAGGACATCCCGGCCTTCCGCCCGGGTGACACCCTCGACGTCCACGTCAAGGTCATTGAGGGCTCCACCGAGCGTACCCAGCTGTTCAAGGGTGTCGTCATCCGCCGCCAGGGCTCCGGCATCCGCGAGACCTTCACCATCCGCAAGGTCTCCTTCGGCATCGGCGTGGAGCGTACCTTCCCGGTCCACTCCCCGAACATCGCCTCCATCGAGGTCGTCCGCCGCGGTGACGTCCGTCGTGCGAAGCTGTACTACCTGCGCGAGCTGCGCGGCAAGGCAGCCCGCATCAAGGAGAAGCGCTAAGCTCCACCGGAATCGCCCCACACCTGCACGGTGTGGGGCTTTTCTTTTTGGCGCCTATTGACACTTTAATATGTCCTGGGTTACAGTGATCGGACAAGCTTCACCGGGCAGTTAGAGATAAAGGTCAGGGTGAAGAAGTGAATCCCGGTAGTCCCGTCGCAAGACGGGGCCCGGGATTTGCGCCGTTCAGGGGGTACGGTGGGCTCATGAAGCTGGTTGACGCGCCCCGTGGCCGCGACGTCCTCATGGAGCTCGCCCTGGCGGCAACCGACACAGTCGACCACCCCCTGCACTCGGCGCTCTTCCACGCCACACGCCCCTTCGAGACGTCGAACGTCTCCTACTACACCATCGACGGAGGCTCCTCGACGCCGTCGCCTGACTGGCCGGACGTGACGCCGGGGGAGGTGGCGGCACTCCTGGATGGCACACCCCTGGTGGAGCCGACCGTCGACATGCTCCGGAACTGTGTGGCCGACGCCGTGGACAACGCCGCCTACTGGCAGCCGCCCTCCGGGTGGGACCATCTGCTGGCGACCCCGGAGATCCGCGCGGCGCTGACCCGCGTGGAGGAGCACCTGGTGGCCCCCTGGTTCGACGCCCCCTTCGACGGGGACGACCAGTGGGAGCTGTGGTGGCGCGATGGACACCGTGACGAGGCGCCTGCCCCGCCCTCCTCCCGCGTCCTGCGGCGCTGGGCAGAGCAGACACGGCGGGAGGAGGCGAGGAGGAACCTTGGCGGCGGCGAATGGTGGTCGACCCCGCCCTTCGGGCTGCCGGTGACGACCACGCTGCTTCCCGACGCCACCCCGGCCGGCCTGCACTTCATGGAGGATTCCTTCGGCTGGAGACAGGTCCGGTGCCGACGGGTGGAGGTACCTGATTCTCCCCGCGTCCTCGAGATCACGGGCCCGCAGGACTGGGCCGGGCTGTGCCGTCGTTTCCCGCTGGAGGTGACGAACCAGAAGCGCTACAACTGGGCGCAGTGTACGGGCCGGGAGGGCCGGTGGGTGATGCCTGACTACGAGGGCGTCGCGGAGCACTATGACGCCGTGCACCTCACGGTCCGCGGATACCTCACCACCGCCGGTCTGGCGGTGCCCGTCGATGAGGGCCGGGCCAGTGTGCTGGCCGGCTGGGCACCGGAGGAGACCTACTGGTTCCGGGACATCGCCGCAGGGGAGGAGGTCCGGGACTGGGACGGGACTATTGACACATGAGTGTGGCCTGGGTTACATTGATCGGACAAGCTTCACCGGACAGTTAGAGATAAAGGTCAGGGTGAAGAAGTGAATCCCGGTAGTCCCGTCGCAAGACGGGGCCCGGGATTTGCGCCGTTCAGGGGGCTTAAGCCAGCAGCTGGCGGGAGGCCAGGTCGCGGTAGAGCGGACTCGACTGCATCAGTTCCTCATGGGTGCCCACCCCGGCGACGCGCCCGTCGTCGAGCACGATGATCTGGTCGGCGTCGGTGACCGTGGACAGTCGGTGGGCGACGACCACGAGGGTGCGGTCCGTGGCGGAGGCGTCGATGGCGTCGAGGATGAGCTGCTCATTCTGGGAGTCGACGGCGGAGGTGGGTTCGTCGAGAAGCAGGATCGGGCTGTCCATGAGGAGCATGCGGGCCAGCGCCAGCCGCTGGCGCTGACCGCCGGAGAGGGTGAGGCCGCGGTCGCCGAGCTCGGTGTCGAGGCCGTCGGCCTCCTCCATACGTTCGCGCAGGTTGACCTGGTCGAGGGCCCACCAGCACTGCTCGTCGGTGGCGTTCGGGGTGGCGAGCAGCAGGTTGTCGCGGACGGTGCCGGCCAGCACGGCGGCCTCCTGTTCGACGTAGCCGACGATCTCCCGGACCGACGCCCGCGTGAGGTCGGCCATGTCCTGGTCCCCGAGGAACAGCCGCCCAGAGGTGGGGTCGTAGAAGCGTTCGATGAGCGCGAGCATGGTGGACTTGCCGGAGCCGGAGGGGCCGACGATGGCGGTCTTGCGGCTGGCGGGGATGTCGACGGTGACGTTCTCCAGGACGGGCACCGGCTCCTCGTCCTCGGCGGTCTCGTAGGCGAAGGAGACGTCGTCGAAACGCACGGAGTGGGCCGGGCGGGCGGCGACGCCGTCGGTCGACTCGGGGGCCTCGTCCATGACCTGCTGGATGCGTTCGATCGCACCCATGGCCTGGCGGATCGTGGTGATCGCCCCGAAGATCGAGCCGAGCGGCATGGACACCATGAACAGGTAGAGCACGAAGGTGACCAGGTCGGCGACGGTGATGGTGCCGGCGGCGACGCGGGCGCCGCCGATGCCGAGGACGAGCAGGAAGGAGCCCTGCATCGCCAGTCCGGCGGCGGGGAAGATCAGCGCCGCGACCCGCGCGATGCGGACACCCTGGAGCCAGGCGTTGTCGGCGTCGGCACGCAGGTCGGCCTCCACCTTGTCCTGGGCGCCGGACGCGCGGATGGTGCGCACGGCGACGAGGGCGCGGTCCATGCCGGCGCCGAGGTCACCGACCGCCTTCTGGGCGCGTTTGGTGTAGCGCTGGATGAGGGTGGAGGAGCCGATGACCGCCAGCAGCGTCACGGCGACGACGGCGAGGACGAGGACGAGCATGAAGACGTCGACAAGCGCCATGAGGACGATCGCACCGATCATCGTGGCCAGTCCGCCGATGGCGCTGACCAGGCCGCCGGTGAATGCGGCGCGGATGATGGTGGTGTCCGAACCCAGGCGGGTGACCAGGTCGCCGGTGCGGTGCCTGTCGTACACGGGGATCGGCAGGCGCAGCAGACGGCCGATGAGGTCGTGGCGGGTGGCCTTGACCGCGGTCTCCGCGGTGACGGTGAGCAGGTAGGACTGCAGCGCGCCGAGCACCGAGGACACCACCAGCAGCACCACCAGGATCCACGCGAGGTGGGCGATCGGACCCTCACCCACGGTGGAGATGAGGCGGTTGATCACCATGGGTTGCGCCAGCCCGAGGGCCGATCCGATCAGGGAGAGCACCACCGCGGCGGTGAGGGCGCCTTTGTGGTGGCCGAGCATGCTGAGAAGCGCACGGAACGCGGAGGACTTCATGTCGTACCAGTGTAGGCCCGTCACCTGCTGCTAAGCTCGGTCCCCGTGATTGATTCGGAGAAGGAAACCGGGGAGTCTGAGAAGAAGCCCGCACCGTGGTACATCGAGATTCCGGTGGTCATCGCCCTGACGCTGCTCGCGATCTTCCTGCTCCAGACCTTCGTCGGTCGGGTGTACATGATCCCCTCGCAGTCGATGGAGCCGACCCTGCACGGCTGTGCCGGCTGCACGGGTGACCGCATCTTCGTGGACAAGGTGTCGTACCGCTTCGGTGACCCGGAGCCGGGTGACGTCGTCGTGTTCAAGGGCACCGACTCGTGGAACCAGGGCTTCGTGTCCCAGCGTTCCCAGAACGACGTCGTCCGTGCGCTGCAGAACTTCGGCTCCTACGTGGGCCTGGTCGCCCCTGACGAGAATGACCTGGTCAAGCGCATCATCGCCACCGGCGGGCAGACCGTGTCCTGCCAGGAGGGCGACCCGGCGGTGATGGTGGACGGCCAGCCGATCGACCAGTCCTACACCCTGCAGCCCCTGGCCTACCCGGTGGACCCGGCGACGGGTTCCGAGGCCTGCGGCGGACCCTACTTCGGCCCGCTGACGGTGCCGGAGAACAACTACTTCATGATGGGCGACAACCGCACCAACTCCGCCGACTCCCGCGCGCACATCGGCGACGAGTTCCAGGGCACGATCCCGGAGGACCACATCCGCGGCAAGGTGCAGTTCATCATCTTCCCGTTCAACCGCATCGGCGGTGTCGCCGACCCGGCGATCCAGTAGTGGAGGAGCTTCTCGACGCCCGCGGTCTCGGCCCCGTCGCCGGCGTCGACGAGGCGGGCCGTGGCGCCTGCTGCGGGCCCCTCACGGTGGCCGCGTGCATCCTCCCGCCGGGGGAGATCCCCGGCCTCGAGCGGCTCACCGACTCCAAGAAGCTGACACCCGCCTGGCGGGAGAAGCTCTACCCGCTCATCATCGAGGCCGCCGTGGCGTGGTCGGTGGTGACCATCTCCGCGACCGCCATCGACGCCCGCGGCATCCAGCACGCCAACATCTCCGGCATGCGGCGCGCGGTCGCGGCCCTCGACGTGCGCCCCGGCTACGTGCTCACCGACGCCTGGCACATCCCCGGCCTCGATGTCCCGCACCTGCCCGTCGTCGGCGGGGACGCGGTGGTGCGGTCGATCTCCGCGGCCAGCGTCCTGGCGAAGGTGACCCGTGACCACCTCATGGTGGAACTCGACGAGACCTACCCGGGCTACGGTTTCGCGTCGCACAAGGGCTACTTCACGAAGGTGCACATGGCTGCGGTGCGCCAGCACGGCGCGACGCCGGAGCACCGATACACTTACGCCAACGTCGTCAAGGCCCACGACGAGTGGCTGAACATGCAGGAGGCAGAAGACAGTGAGCGCTGAGGAACTCGACAACTACGAGGCAGAGGTTGAGCTCTCCCTGTACCGCGAGTACCGGGACGTGGTCAGCCAGTTCTCCTACGTCGTGGAGACGGAGCGGCGCTTCTACCTGGCCAATGCGGTGGAGCTCATCCCGCACACCGACGGCCGCGACGTCTACTACGAGGTCCGCATGTCGGACGCCTGGGTGTGGGACATGTACCGTTCCGCCCGTTTCGTGCGGTACGTCCGTGTCATCACCTACAAGGACGTCAACATCGAGGAGCTGGACAAGCCGGACCTCATCCTGCCTGAATAGTCAAGTGCATCCCGGCCCCGGCTGTGGATAACTCGGGTTATCCACAGATCCGGGGCCTTCCGCTTTCCGACGCTCGCCTTTTCCCCTCATCCGCGTCACCCTGAGGACGACCACACCGTCACATCAGGGGGAAACACATGAGCACCATGCAGAGAAGACGCACGCGGCTGGGTCGGCTGGGCGAGTCCGAGGCCGCCCACCTCTACCGGCGCCGGGGCGCGGAGGTCCTGGCCCGCAACGTCGCCTACCCGGTCGGGGAACTGGACCTCATCTGCCGTGAACCGGACGGCACGATCGTGTTCGTCGAGGTGAAGACCCGCTCCGGGCGGGGTTTCGGGGGCGCAGAGGCGGTGACGGGCCGCAAGCTGGCCCGGCTCCGGCGCGCGGCCGCCCGCTGGTTGGAGGGGCACAGCCAGAGTCATGTCCCGGTGCGTTTCGACGTCCTCGTCCTCACCTCCACCCGGCACGGCTTCGACGTGGAGCTCCACGAGGGGGTCGAGCATGGCGCTCGGTAGGTCACTGACCATCGCCCTGGAGGGAGTGACAGCCCGGATCGTCACCGTGGAGGCCAACGTCGGCCCCGGACTGCCGGGCATCCACCTCGTCGGGCTCGGGGACACCGCGGTGAGCGAGTCCCGCGACCGCATCCGCACCGCCGTGGCCAACTCCGGGCTGCCGTGGCCGCGGACGAAGATCGTCGTCTCCATGTCACCGGCCGCGCTGCGCAAGTCGGGCTCGCACTTCGACCTGCCGACCGCCCTGGCGGTGCTGGCGGCCGGCACCCCGGCGCCCCGGCTACGGGACGCGGTGGTCGTCGGCGAGCTGGGTCTCGACGGCACCGTCCGTCCCGTTCCCGGCGTCCTGCCGGCCCTGCTGGCCGCCCGCGCCCACGGCTGCACCCACGCCCTCATCCCGCCGGGCAACGCCGCCGAGGCCACCCTCGTGGAGGGCCTGACCGTGCTCACCGCCGACTCCCTCACCGACGCCTGGGCGTGGGCCACCGGGCACGGGGACCTGCCGGTGGCGCGGGGCGGGGTGGGCGTCGGGAAGCAGCACGTGCCGGACTTCGCCGACCTCGCAGGGCAGCCGGAGGCCCGCCGGGCGGCGGAGATCGCCGCGGCGGGCGGGCACCACATGCTGCTCATCGGGCCACCCGGATCGGGGAAGTCGATGATCGCGGCCCGCCTGCCGGGGATCCTCCCGCCGCTCACACCCACGCAGTCGCTAGAGGCGACGGCGGTGCACTCGGTGGCGGGGCGCGGGGGAGCGGTCCTGCGTGCGCCGTTCATCGACCCGCACCACTCCGTCACCCGCGCGGCGCTGCTCGGGGGCGGTTCCGGCAACGCCCGCCCCGGGGCGGTGAGCCTCGCCCATCACGGGGTGCTCTTCCTCGACGAGGTCTCCGAGGTGCCCGCCGCCATCCTCGACGGCCTGCGGACCCCGCTCGAGGACGGTCGCGTCCGGCTGCTGCGGGCGCGCCGGGAGGTCGTGTTCCCGGCGCGTTTCCAGCTCATCCTCGCGGCCAACCCGTGCCGGTGTGCGGCGGAGGACCCGGCCCGCTGCCGCTGCCGCTCCCACGAGCGGGCGGGTTACCTGCGCAACCTCTCCGGACCCCTGCGGGACCGGCTCGACATCACCGCCCGCACCTCCGCCGCCGGGCTGCTGGCGGGGGAGGAGGAGACCTCCGCGGTGATCGCCGGACGGGTCGCGACGGCCCGGGAGCGGGCGCAGCGGCGTTTCGGCACGGTCAACGCCGCGATGGACCCGCACCGTCTGCGGCGGGAGCACCCGGCGGACGACGCCGGCATGGCGCTGCTCGGGAACTCCCTGGCCCACGGGGAGATCACCCAACGGGGAGTCGACCGTTCCCTCAAGGTGGCGTGGACACTGGCAGACCTGGAGGGCGCGGCGCGGCCCGACATCGACCACGTGGCCCGCGCGATGGAACTGCGGGAGGACGCATGAGCCAGCGTGACTGGGCGTACCTCAACCGCGTCGTCGAGGGGCCGTCCCGCCCACTCCAGCAGCTTCTCGACGCCGGCCGCGACCCCTCCGAGATCGCCCGTGGCATCCGTACCCGCGCCTCCTGGCTCGGCGAACTCGCCGGACAGACCGAGGCCCGCCACACCCTCGAACGGTCCGAGCAGGACCTCGCCGACGCCGCCGCGGTGGGGGCGCGCCTGATCACCCCGGAGTCCCCGGAGTGGCCGCACACAGAGTTCGACCTCGCCTTCGGCTTCGCCGCCACCGGACGCAGCGACTACCTCCGCAGCTACCAGGCCGACGCCGTCCCGCCCCACGCACTCTGGGTAAGGGGGCGGCCGCTGGGGGAGACGGTGGCGCAGTCGGTCGGGGTGGTGGGCACCCGCGCCGCGACCCGCTACGGCATCGAGGCCACCCGCCAGATCGCCACCGGCCTGGCCACCCACCAGTGGACGGTCGTCTCCGGTGGGGCCCTGGGAATCGACACCGCCGCCCACGAGTCGGCCCTCGCCGCCGGGGGACTCACCGTGGTGGTCGCCGCATGCGGTATCGACCGCACCTACCCGGCCCGCAACGCGACCCTGCTGGAAAGGATCGCCGGGCAGGGCTCCTGGATCAGTGAGTACCCGCCGGGCACCCCGCCGCAGCGGCACCGCTTCCTCACCCGTAACCGGCTGGTCGCGGCACTGACCGCCGGGACCGTCATCGTCGAGGCGGCCTGGCGTTCCGGAGCGCTCAACACCCTGTCCTGGGCGGAGGGCCTCGGCCGGGTGACGATGGCGGTGCCAGGACCGGTCACGGGTTCCGGGTCCCTCGGCTGCCACGAGCGCATCAAGGAGGGACGCGCGCAGCTGGTCACGGGTGCCGACGACATCCGCGCCCTCCTCGGTGCCGCCGGGGCCCTCGACGTCGCCGAGCAGTACGAGCTCGCCTTCGCCGCCACCCCGGTCCAGGCGCTGTCCCGCAACGAACTGCGGGTCTTCGACGCCGTCGACCCCGCCGGCAGCGAGGCGCAGACCGTCGCGGAGGCCGCCGGCCTGCCCCTGCCTCTCACGGTCCACCTGCTCCTGGACCTCGTGCGCCGGGGTCTGCTCACGCGCGACGGCACGGTGTGGCGGAGGGACGATACACTCTGAACACATGAGGCAACACCCGTCACAGCTGGCCGAGGCCGTCGAGGACTTCGCCGAGCACGCCCGGCTGGTGCGCGGGCGTTCCGAGGCCACCGTCCGCGGCTACCGCTCGGACCTGCTGGGCCTGGCGGCGCAGGTGCCCACCTTCGCCGACTTCACCCTCCCGGCCCTGCGTGCCTGGCTGGGTGCGGCCGCGTCGGAGGGTCGGTCGCGGGCGACGCTCGCCCGGCGCACGGCCGCCGTCAAGAGCTTCTCGACGTGGGCCCTCCAGCAGGGTCACCTCTCCTCCGATGTCGCCGCCCGACTGGTGAGCCCGAAGGTCACCCGGCCGCTGCCGGAGGTGCTGGGGGTGCGGACGGCGGGAGAGTTCGTCGGCAACGCGGTCTCCGCCGACGAGGTTGAGTTCCTCCGCGACTCCGCCGTGCTGGAGCTCCTCTACGCCACGGGGGTGCGCGTTTCGGAGCTCACGGGCATGAATGTCAAGGATCTGGACCTGACCCGGCGTACCGTCCGGGTCCGGGGCAAGGGGGACAAGGAGCGCGTCGTCCCCTTCGGGGAGGCCGCCGCCGACGCGGTCCGCCAGTGGCTCGAGCAGGGACGTGCGGAGCTCGCCGGCGACACCCCGGCCCTCTTCGTCGGCGTCCGGGGCGGGCGGATCGACCCTCGGCAGGTGCGGCGCATCGTGGACAGGGCGGGGCAGGTCACCGGTCAGCGTGTCACCCCTCACGGCCTGCGCCACACCGCGGCGACCCACCTGCTCGAGGGCGGGGCGGACCTGCGTGTGGTGCAGGAGATGCTCGGGCACTCCTCCCTGCAGACCACGCAGATCTACACGCACGTCTCCGCGGAGCGGCTCAAGGACGTGTTCAAACGGGCCCACCCGCGGGCCTAGGGATTCGGTTTGAGGCGGATCACGGGGGCGTCGAGAAGCGAGAGCGGGTTGAGGTAGTCCGCCTGTCCGCGGCGTGCTCCCCAGTGAAGTCCCGGGTACCCGTCCACCGGATGTCCCAGCACGCCCAGCATCTGGCCCTCCCGGACCTCGTCGCCGCGCGAGACCCGGGCGTGCACCGGCTGGTAGGTGGTGCGCACCCCGTCGGCGTGGTCGACGGACACCGTCGGCGTGCCCGCCACCACGCCGGCGAAGGCCACCACCCCGGGACCGGCCGCCACCACCTGGCCACCCACGGGCAGGGAGAGGTCCACGCCGCGGTGCCCGGGCAGCCAGTCGTGCTCGGGCCGGTCGAAGGCGCGCAGGACGTGGACGGTGCCGGTGGGGGAGACGTAGGCGTGGGCCGGGGTCACGCACAGCAGGAACACCGTCAGGGGGATGAGCCACCGCATGCCCCGGACGGTAGCGGGAACGGGGGCGGAGGGGCGTCGGAAAGCACGGGACCTGTGGATGGTGGGACGGGTGTGACGGGCCTGTGGACAACTCCCGCCTCCGGTTTGGAGATCGCAGGCCAGGGGGCTAAAGTAGGCGCCAGCAGTGTGCCCGAAAAGGCCACGCTGACTACGCGCGGCGGGGAACACCGACGTCGACCTGGTCCCGGAGATCCGGGTGTCGGCACGCGGTCCGTCGCTAGGGTGCAGGAACAAACCTGCACGTCACCAGACAGAAAACCGAAAACTACCAGAAAGTGAGCGTGACATGGCAGTCGTTACCATGCGCGAGCTTCTCGATGCCGGTGTCCACTTCGGCCACCAGACCCGTCGTTGGAACCCGAAGATGCGTCGCTTCATCTTCACCGACCGCAACGGCATCTACATCATCGACCTGCAGCAGACCCTGACCTACATCGACGCAGCGTTCGAGTTCGTCAAGGAGACCGTCGCCCACGGCGGCACCATCCTGTTCGTCGGCACCAAGAAGCAGGCCCAGGAGGCCGTCCAGGTCGAGGCCGACCGTGTCGGTATGCCCTACGTCAACCACCGTTGGCTCGGCGGCATGCTCACCAACTTCCAGACCGTCTCCAAGCGTCTGCACCGCCTCAAGGAGCTGCAGGCCATGGACGCTGCCGAGGACGGCTACGAGGGTCGCACCAAGAAGGAGATCCTCATGCTCACCCGTGAGCGCACCAAGCTGGAGCGCGTCCTGGGTGGCATCGCCGACATGACCCGCATCCCGTCCGCTCTCTGGGTGATCGACACCAACAAGGAGCACATCGCGGTCAACGAGGCCCAGAAGCTCAACATTCCGGTCGTCGCGATCCTGGACACCAACTGCGACCCGGACGTCGTCGACTGGCCGGTCCCGGGCAACGATGACGCCATCCGCTCCACCGCCCTGCTGTCCCGCGTGATCTCCACCGCCGTGGAGGAGGGCAAGAAGGCACGCGAGGAGCGCGCTCTGGCCGCTTCCCGCGAGGCCGCCGGTGACACCGAGGAGAAGGCCGCCGCTGACGCGCAGGCCGCCGCCGAGGCCACCGAGGCTGAGGCTCCGGCTGCCGAGGCCACCGAGGCAACCGAGTAACATCCGGGCACGCAAGGCCTGAATCTTTAGGCCCCCGTCGGTCGTGTACGCGGCGGGGGCCTTTCCCATCGACTACGCTCTGTGGTCGATAACCGTTCCGATACGAGGAGGATCGCCCCGACTATGGCGAACTACACTGCTGCAGACGTCA
>Ga0123327_1003078_pt1 | contig 12430 bp, 10 predicted proteins | sample BioC13SIPDNA_4_FD_89701 | JGI IMG/M metagenome (GOLD analysis project Ga0123327, IMG submission 89701) | Anaerobic biogas reactor microbial communites from Washington, USA - Biogas_R1_B C13 SIP DNA | ecosystem: Engineered > Bioreactor > Anaerobic > Unclassified | place: Washington, USA...
GACGGTCCCTGGGGGCGCTACGTCCACGACCCGGACGAACGCGGGATCGGGACTGTCCGGTATCCGCGCACCGTGGCGGACCCGCCGTTCGCCGCCGCGCTGAAGAAGCGCACGCTCACGAACCTCTACAACCAGCGCCCCACCTGGCTCGACAACGCCCACTGCAAGCTCGACGAAGCCGTCTGCGCGGCTTACGTGCACACAACCGGCGACACTGCCTGGCGCCCGGCCATGAGCGACGAAGAGATCCTCGAAAAGCTCCTGGCCCTGAACCTGTCGAGGGCGGTGTAGCCCCGCCGCCCCCGGCTGGGATGCCGTAGACGACGGCGGGCGCTCACGCCGGGACGCCAGGGCGCCAGGGGCGGTGGCCGCGCGGGACCGCGCGCCTCTTTGACGGGCCCACAGGGGGGCGATAGAATGAGCCGACGCGGTCGGGCGTGTGCCCGCCTGTCCGTCACCACCGCAGATTCGTTCTTCCGGAGACCGAGAGAGATGACTCCACTTCGCGTCGGCATCGTGGGCTCCAGGTTCGCCGCAGGCTTCCATGCCGACTGCTACCGCCGCCTGGACACGGCGGAGGTCGTGGCCGTGGCCGCCATCGACAACCTCGAGCCGTTCGCGGCCGAATGGGGCATCCCCGACACGTACGAGGACTACCGGCAGATGCTGGCGCACGCCGACGTCGACCTGGTGAGCGTCTGCCTGCCCAACTTCCTGCACCACGAGGTGGCCGTGGCGGCCGCCGAGGCCGGCAAGCACGTGATCTGCGAGAAGCCGCTGGCCACGACCGTGGCCGACGGCGAGCGCGTGATCGACGCCTGCGCAAAGGCCGGCGTGAAGCTGTTCTACGCCGAGGACTGGGTGTTTGCGCCGAGCCTGATGCGCGTGGGCGAGATCCTGGCCGAGGGGGCCGTCGGCGAGGTACTGTACCTGAAGGCCAAGGAGGTCCACAACGGGTCGCATTCGCCCTTCGCCAAGAAGAAGAGCACCTGCGGCGGCGGCTCGCTGATCCACCTGGGCATCCACCCGATCGGCTACGCCCTCTACCTGCTGGGCGGGGCCGACAATCCGGTCGTGGAGGTGGTGGGGCAGACGACCGGCGGGCTGGCCGACAACTTTGTGCACAAGGACTTCGAGGGCGAGGACTGGGCCGTGGGCGTGCTGAAATTCCGCGACGGCCGTCGCGCCTTCATCGAGGGCAACTACATCACCGTGGGCGGTATGGACGACGTGGTGGAGATCTACGGCACCGAAGGCGTCGTCAAAGTGGCACTGACGTTCGGCTCGAACGTGGACGTCTACTCGCGCAAGGGCTACGGCTACGCGATCGAGAAGGCCGACTTCACCCACGGCTGGACCAAGCCGGCGGTCGACGAGTTCTACAACCTGGGCTACGTGCGCGAGATCGAGTACTTCGTCGACTGCATCCTGAAGGACCAGGAGCCCAGGTACGGCGTCAACGGGCAGGCGGGGCTGGAGTGCCTCAAGGTCGTCCAGGCGCTGTACCGCTCGGCCGCCGAGGGCCGCGCGGTGCGCGGGCCGTTCTGAAACGCAACGCACCCGGAGGAAGACCGGGACAGGAGCACCATGCCCAGATACACGGACTTCGACGTGCCGGTGGAGGTGGCGGGCGTGCGGATGCGCAATCCGTTCTACGTCTCCAGCGGCCCGACGACGATGACGATCGAACAGTTGGAGCGCATCCAGGCGACGGGCTGGGGCGGCGCCTCGCTGAAGCTCACGGTGGACCCCCTCCCCTACATCAACCGGCACCCGCGCTACGGCTACTACCCGCAGAAGGGCTTCCTGACGTTCACCGCGGAGCGCCGGCTGGTCCTGGACGAACTGCTGCGCCTGATCGAGGAGGGCCGCCGCCGCACGCCCGAACTGGTGCTGTGGTCCAACATCACCTACGCCGGCGATGCGGGCCTGGAGGGCTGGGCGGAGATGGCGCGCCGCTGCGAGGCCGCCGGCGCGCACGTGAACGAACTGAACATGTGCTGCCCGAACATGTCGTTCAACCTGGAGGTGAGCGGCCGCGACACCGGCGGGCCGCGCACGGGCGCCAGCCTGGGGCAGAATGAGCGCGCCGTGGCGCAGATCGTGCGCGCGTGCAAGGAGGCCACGTCCATCCCCCTGTTCGTCAAGATCACGCCGGAGGGCGGCGATCAGGCGGCGATCGCCGCAGCGGCCCTCGAGGCCGGGGCCGACGCCGTGGGCGGCAACGGCAACCGACTGGGCATCCCCCCGCTGGACCTGGACCGGCCCACCAGGTCTTCGTTCGCGCTGCAGGAAGAGATCAGCATGGCCTGCATGAACGGCGAGTGGCTGAAACCCCTGGCCCTGCGCGACGTCTACACGATGCGGCGCCGGGTGGGGCCCGACGCCGTGCTGACGGCCACGGGCGGCGTGAGCACCTGGCAGGACGCCGTGGAGATGATGATGTGCGGGGCGGACCTGGTGGGCCTCTGCACGGCCACGCTGGTCAAGGGGTTCGGCTTCATGCCGGAGTTCATCCACGGGTTCAGGCAGTACATGGCCGAGAAGGGCTACGCGACCCCGCGCGCCATGCGCGACATCGTTGTGCCGGCCATCACGGCGGCGCCGGACCTGACGATCTACCCCGGCCACGCGCAGAAGATCCGCGACGGGCTGGTGGCGCCGTGCACGTTCGCCTGCCCGAACTCCGTGCCCGCCCAGGGCTACGTGCGCAAGGTCGCCCAGGAGGAGTTCGAGGAGGCCTACCAGCTGATCATGTCGCGCTCGCCGCTGCAGTCGATCTGCGGCAAGGTGTGCGACCACCCGTGCGAGACCGAGTGCACGCGCGGGCTGAAGGACCAGCCGATCATGATCCGCGAGATCAAGCGGTTCGTCCTGGCCATGGCCGAACGCGAGGGGTGGACGCCGAACCTGCTGGACCGGCGCGGGAAGCCGAAGGCGACGCGCGTGGCGATCGTCGGGTCGGGCCCGGCAGGCCTGAGCTGCGCCTACGACCTGGCGCGGGCGGGCTACCGCGTGACGGTCTTCGAGGCCTCCGCACGGCTGGGCGGGATGCTGACGGCCGGCATCCCCACCTTCCGGCTGGCCCGGGAGGACGTCGAGAAGGAGATCGACGTCCTGCGCGGCCTGGGGGTGGAGTTCCGGACGGAGGCGGCCTTGGGCCGGGACTTCACGCTGGCAGACTTGAGGAAGGACGGCTGCGCGGCGGTGTTCCTGGGCATCGGGGCGCAGGAGAGCATGAAGCCGGGCATACCGGGCGAGGACCTGCCGGGCTGCATCGGGGCGGTGGAGTTCCTGCGCGACGTCTGGAGCGACCGGCGGCCGCAGATCGGCCGGCGGGTGGGCATCATCGGCGGCGGCTTCACGGCCATCGACGCGGCGCGCACGGCCGTGCGGCTGGGCGCGCAGGAGGTGTTCGTGCTCTACCGCCGCACGCGCGACGAAATGCCCGCCACCGCCGAGGAGGTGCGCGAGGCGGAAGAGGAGGGCGTGAAGATCATGTACCTCGTCTCCCCCCAGCGCGTGGTCGGCCGGGACCGGGTCGAGGGGCTGCAGATGCTCAACTACGTGCTGGGCGAGCAGGACGAATCGGGGCGGCGCCGGCCGGCGGAGGTGCCGGGCACGGAGTTCACGCTGAAGCTGGACACGGTGATCGCGGCCGTGAGCCAGCGCGTGCGGCCGCCGTCGCAGGACCTGGAGGCGACGCCGTCCGGCGCGCTGCAGGTCGACCCCGAGACGCTGGCCACGAACGTGGCGGGTGTCTACGCCGGCGGCGACTGCACGCGCGGGCCGCAGAACGTCATTCAGGCCGTGGCCGACGGCAAGCGCGCCGCGGCCTCGATCGACCGGCTGCTGGCCGGGGACGAGGCCGTGCTGGCCTACGATCCCGAGAAGGTGATGTCGGACAAGGAGATGGTGCTGGCCCGGACCGCCGACCGCCCGCGGGCCTGGCGGCCGGATCCCATCGTGCTGCCCCCGGCCCAACGCCGGCTGACGTTCGAGGAGTTCGCGCAGCCGCTCACGCAGGAACAGGCCGTCGCCGAGGCATCTCGCTGCCTGGCCTGCGGCTGCGGAGCCGGCTGCGAGGTCTGCGTGGACATCTGCAAGGTCTTCGCCTACCGGATGGACCCGCAGGGCCGCGTCGTGTTCGACGAGGAGAAGTGCGTGGCCTGCGGCATGTGCGCGCATCGCTGTCCCAACCAGAACATCGAGATGGTGCAGACGGGCACGGAAGGCATCTGACCGCGCCGCGCCTGCCCCGGGAGCCTCCCATGGCCGACGGCAGACTGAAGGTTGTCATCACGGACCTCGGATACGCCAGTTACGAGCCCGAGCGTGAGGAACTGGCGCCCACCGGCGCCGAACTCGTGCTGGCGCAGTGCGCCGATGAGGCGCAGGTGGCCGCCGAGTGCGCCGACGCCGACGCCGTCATCACGCGCATGGCGCCGGTCGGTGCGCGGGCGATCGCGGCGATGCGGAAGTGCCGCGTCATCTCCCGCTACGGGGTGGGCGTCGACAACGTGGACGTGGCCGCCGCGACGGCGCGCGGCATCCCGGTCGCCCACGTGCGCGACTACTGCAACGAGGAGGTATCGGACCAGGCGCTGGCCCTCCTGCTCGCCTGCGTGCGCCGGATCAGCAGCCGCGACCGGCAGGTACGGGCGGGCCGGTGGGACATCGGCGCCCGCGAGCCCGTCTACCGCATCGCCGGCAAGGTGCTGGGCCTGGTCGGCTACGGCGCCATCGCCCGCACGCTGCACCGCAAGATGGCGGGCTTCGAGCCGGCGGAGGTGCTCGTGCACGACGCGTTCATCCCGGCCGACCGGATCGAGAAGGCCGGCGCGCGGGCCGTGCCGCTCCAGGAACTGCTGGCCCGGAGCGATTTCGTCAGCCTGCACGTGCCGCTGACCGAGGCGACCCGCCACCTGATCGACCGCGACGCGCTCGGCACCATGAAGCCCACGGCCATCCTGGTCAACACGTCGCGCGGCGGCGTGGTCGATACGGACGCCCTGTACGAGGCGCTCAAGGCCGGCCGCATCGCCGCCGCCGGGCTGGACGTGCACGAGCAGGAGCCGCCGCCGCCCGACTACAAGCTCTTCGATCTGGACAACGTGGTGCTGACGGACCACGCCGGCTGGTACAGCGAGGAGGCGCAGGAGGCGCTCCAGCGGACCACGGCGCGCAACGTCGCGCTGGTGCTGGCCGGCGGGAAGCCGCTCTACTGCGTCAACCCGGAAGTGCTGTGAAAGGCGCCGCCCGGGGGATTCGTGCAACTCCGAGATCAAGCCTGGAGGAACGGAAGATGGCTGACCTGAAGTTCAAGGACGCCGCGCAGTGCCGCTATGACGAGGTATCGCTGGGCGAGGTCATGATGCGCATCGACCCCGGCGACGTGCCCACCGCCCGCGCGCGCACGGGCCGCATCTGGCACGGCGGCGGGGAGACGAACGTGGCCGAAGGGCTCGCCTACTGCTTCGGGCTCCGCACGGCCGTCGTCACCGCCCTGGTCGACGACGGAATCGGCCGCAACATCGAGAACCAGTTGCGCGAGGCCGGCGTCGACACCGCCCACATCGTCTGGTTCAACACCGCCGGCAAGGGACGGTTCTCGACCGACGCCAAGGGCACGCTCTGCAACGGGATCAACTTCACCTGGAGCGGCAAGGGCGTGCTGCCGTCGGTGACGGAGTACTACCGCGCGCACACGGCCATCCGCGAGCTGAAGCCGGGGGACTTCGACTGGGACGGCCTGTTCGCGCAGGGCGTGCGCTGGTTCCACACGGGCGGCATCTACACGCTCATCTCCCCCACCTCCGGCGCCGCTGCGATCGAGGCCATGGAGTCCGCCGGCCGCGCCGGCACCTTCCGCTCGTTCGACCTGAACTACCGCTCGAAGGTGGAACCGGACAAGGAACGCGCCCGCGAGCAGAACCGCCGGATCGTCGCCCTGACCGACTTCCTGGTCGGAAACCAGAGCGACTTCGACGACGCCCTCGGCGAGACCTGCCGGAAAGTCGGCAAGGACGAGCCGTTCGAGGTCTGGCTGGATGCCTACTCGGAGCTGCTCCGCAACGTTGCCGCGAAGTACCCGAACCTGAAGCTGATCGGCACGCAGTTGCGCGCCGCCCTCAGCGCCGACCGCATCAACTGGGGCGCCGTGCTCTACGACACCGCCGAGGACAGGATCCATTTGGCGGCCGTGCGCGAGAACGTGGAGATCGCCGACCGCACCGGCGGAGGGGACTCCTTCGCCTCCGGAGTGGCCGCCGCCCTGCTGAAGGGCAAGTCGCTGGAAGACGCCGTCCAGTGGGGCGCCGCCCACGGCATCTGCGTGCAGGAGACGCCGGGCGACACCACGATGGTCAAGCAGGCCGACGTCGAGAAGGAAGTCAAGCGGGCTCTCACGGGCGGCGGCGTCAGCGCCCTGAGATAACGGGAGAGGACACACCACGATGGCCGACTACAGACGGGACCGTAAGCGAGTCGATGCCGCCCTGCGAAAGAGCGGCATCGTCGTCGTCATGAACAAGAGCCACATCGAGACGCCCGAGCACATGGTCACCACCATGCGGGCCGTCTACGAGGCCGGCTACGTCGCCGAGGTGACGTTCCGCATCGACGAGGGGCTCCTGCGCGAGGCGATGCAGGACCTGGTGAAGCTCCGCGCCGAGTCGCCGGCCGAGAACCCCTTCGTGCTGGGCGTCGGCAGCGTGATCAACCCCCGCGAGCTGGCCGCCGCCATCGAGATGGGGTTCGACATGATCGTGGCGCCCGCCAACGTCATGGGCGGCTGCGGCGAGGGCTGCGAGTTCGTCCGGATCGCGCACGAGGCCGACTGCTTCGTCTCCCCGGCCGTGTTCACCCCCACCGAGTTCAACTACTTCCTGGAGCGCGAAGACGGCCTGGAGCCGGACGCGTTCAAGATCTTCCCCGCCCGCTCGCACGGGCCGAAGGGCGTCTCGGACCTGCTGGCGCCGTTCGCCCGCCCGCGCCACAAGGGCCGAATCATCATGCCCACGGGCGCCGTTGACTACGAAACCGGCCCGCAGTACGTCGACGTGATCGGCAAGCGCGGCTTCACGCCCGTGCTCGGCATGTCGGCGCCGCTGGCGCTCGTCGTGGACCGCAAGGCGCCCGGCGACACCGCCGTGATCGCCGAGTCGCTGAAGACCTTCGAAGAGAGATTCCGCCGGGGCCATTCCGGCTGAGTGCGGGAACCCGCCCCGTGCGGGCACAGGAGAACGTGTCATGACCGTGAAGTCAGAGGAGCTGTTCGACGTCTCCGGCATGGTCGTCGCCGTCACCGGCGCGGCCGGCGTCATCTACGGCGCCCTGTCCCGGGCGCTGGCCGCCAACGGGGCGCAGGTGGCCCTGCTGGACATCCTGGGCGACAAGGTGGACGCCCTGGCCGACGAGATCCGGGCCGAGGGCGGGCGCGCGATCGGCGTCCAGTGCAGCGTGCTCGACGAGGAGAGCCTTCGCGAGGCCCTGGACAAGATCGTGGCCGAGTTCGGCCGGTGCGACGCCCTGATCAACGGCGCCGGCGGCAACCGCAAGGGGGCCTGCGTGCCGCCCGACGGCAAGTTCACCGACCTGTCCACCGACGAACTGGACAAGGTGTTCGCCCTGAACTACAAGGGCACGTTCCTGCCCAGCCAGGTCTTCTGCCGCCACTTCGCCCGCGCCGGCAAAGGCATCATCGTCAACACGTCCTCGATGAGCGCCCTCGCCCCGCTGACGAACGTGCCCGGCTACTCGAACGCCAAGGCCGCCGTCACCAACCTCACCCAGTGGCTGGCCGTGCAGGTGAAGGTCGATTACCCGGAGGCCGACATCCGAGTCAACGAGATCGCACCGGGCTTCCTGGACACAACGCAGAACCACGACCTGATGTTCGATGCGGACGGCGAGTTGACGCCGCGCGGCCGCTCGATCATCGCCCACACGCCGCTGGATCGCTTCGGCGACCCGGACGAGCTGGTCGGCCCCACCATCCTGCTGCTCTCCAAGGCGGGGAGCTTCCTCCACGGCATCACCCTCTGCGTCGACGGCGGGTTCAACGTCTACTCGGGCGTCGGCCCGCTGGACGAGAAGCGCTGATCCGGGCGACCGGGAGTGGGGGGACGACGGTCCCCCCACTCCGCCCCGGGGGGCCGGCCGTGCCGTTACAGGCCCGCGCGGGCCGCGCGCAGGCCGTTCAGGACCATCTGCACGCCGATGGTCATCACCACGAGCCCGGTCAGGCGCACAAGTGCCCCCAGCACGTTCAGCCCCCGCAGCAGGGCCGCGATCGGCAGTGAGAAGAGCATGATCACGTGGTTCACCGCCAGGGCCACGAGCACGGCCAGGGCCGGCATCCGCAGGTCGCCGGCCGCCGTCATCGTCAGCGACGCGGCAATGGTCGCGGGCCCGGCGATCAGCGGGCACGCCAGAGGCACGATGGCCATGTCCGAGAGCCTCTGCTCGATCGCCTTCTCGAAGAACACCCCCTGCCTGAGCGCGTTGAAGCCGAACCACGCCACAACGATGCCGCCGGCCACGTTCAGCGAGTGCAGTTCCACGCGGAAGACCTGCGTGAACACGAACTGCCCGAACAGCATGGTGCCGAACAGGATGGCCAGGGCGACGGCGCTGGACTTGTTGATGATGGCGCGGAACTCCGCCGGTTGCCCGGCCCAGGACGAGGCGGCGATGACGGAGATCTTGCTGACCGGGTTGATCAGTGCCAGCAGGTAGAGGACGACCACGGCCAGTTCACGAAGGAACTCCATCGGTGCGGCCTCCGCAGGGCGGGGTGAGACACGGCGGGTCCGCCGGCAATCATAGCACGCGCCGCCCGGCGCCGGCAAAGGGACGCACGTACCGCCTCACCGATCGGGGCGACCCCGCCCGCCGCGGCCCGCCTGACCGGGGCGCACGGGGAGGGCGTCCACTGCCGCGCCGGCCGGCGGCTGGAGTTCCGAGCCGGGCAGCGGGAGTTCAAGGAGTTCGATCGATTCGGCACCCTCGAGCCCGGTCGGTTGGCCGCGTCCCAGGCCCATGCCCCGCATGTGGCCGTCGAACGCCCCGGGCTCGACGGCGCCCGGGACGATATGCACGCCCGTCATCTCGTCGTCCGACATCGCCCGGAGCATGTCCGGTTCGGGCGCGACGTGGGGCGTCAGGAAGATGAGCAATTCCGTCTTCACCTTGTCGGTAACGGTGCGGCGGAAGAGCGCGCCGAGGAGGGGGATGTCGCCCAGGATCGGCACCTTACGGACGCCCTGGGTCTTGCGGTCCTCCATCAGGCCGCCGATGACGATGGTCTGGCCGTCGCGGACGGCGACGCGCGTGGAGGCCGAACGCTTGTTGATGACGGTTGCGGACAGCGACTCGGAGATCGGCACCGTGCTGTCGGTGACGGCCGAGATCTCGGGGTTGACGTCCATGATGACCAGGCCGTCGGGGTTGATGTGGGGGGTGACGTTGAGGATGATCCCGATGTCCTGGTACTGGATGGTGTTGATGGTCTGGCCGGTCTCGGTGGTACGCGTATTGGTGACGAACGGCACCTCGTCGCCGACGGTGATGGTGGCCTGCTGGTTGTCGCTGGCGAGGATGTAGGGGCGCGAGAGGATCTCCAGCTTGCCCTCGATCTCCAGGGCGCGGATCGTCGCCAGTGCGTCGTCGCCGACCCCGCGGAAGATCAGCCCCTGGGTGGCGCTGGCGACGCCGAAGTCGGTGAACGCCACGGAGTCGTCGGTCACGTTCGGCAGGTTCAGGACCGAGAACTCGACGCCCAGGTCCACCGTGCGGTCGTGGGTGACTTCGGCGATGAGCACCTTGATGAGGACCTGCGGCGTGGCCCGGTCCAGGTCGTCCAGGATGGCGCGGACGCGCTCGAAGTTCCCCGGGGCGGTCATGATGAGCAGCGAATTCGTATCGGAGTCGGCCACGACCCGGACCTCACCGGCCAGGCTGGCGGCCGCCTGCGACGCGGCCTCCGAGACACTCCTCTGTGCGGCCGCCGCCGCCACCTCGCCGCCGGCCAGCGCCACGATGAGCAGACCGCAGAGAATCACCCGTGCGCTCATCACCGTCTCCCTCCCGTTGTCCGGCCTGTTGTCCCGCCGGTCTGTCGTGTCGTCGTGCCGGTTCTCCGCGTCGTGCCCGTCGTCGTGCGGCCGCGCGTGGTCTGCTCGCTGAACAGGTTGTTCAGGACGCCGGCCAGATCGTCCGCCGTAGCGTTCTTCAGCGGGTAGACCATCACGCCCTCCTCTTCGGCGGGGTTGGCGTCCAGCTCCCGGATGACCTGTTCCACCACGGCCAGCACGTCGCCCGGCCCGCTGACGACGACGGTGTTCGTACGCTCGTCGGCGGCGGCGTAGACCCTCTGATTCCGGGCCCCCTCTCCCTCGCCCTGCGGCTGTGCCGCCTGGGGCCCGCGGAACCGCTGAACGGCCACCCGGGCCTGCGCCCGCCCGCGGGCGGTCTGGTCCTCCGTCTGGAAGATCTCGTTGATCAGACGGGCGGCCGCCGTCGCATTGGCATACTCGAGGATGAATACCCTGACCTCCGCCACGGACGACATGTGGGTGTCGAGCACACGCACGATCTGCATGATGCGCCGCACGTTCGCCGCCGTGTCGGTCAGGATCAGGGAGTTGCTGCTCACGTTGGCCGACATCTCGGCATAGGACGGCAGAAGGGACGCGATGTCTTCCCGCAGCCGGACGGCGTCGGCGTATCGGATGGGAATCACCTGCGTGATCATCTCGTCGGTGGCCTCAACGGCCTGGGGATCGCTGCCGGACATCACCGGGATGTTGTGCACCTTGGCCGCGTCCAGGGTGACGATGCGCAGGATGCGCCCGGTGCGGATAGCCGCATAGCCGCGCTCCTTGAGCACCGTGTTGAGCAGGAGCACGGCCTCCCGGGCATCCAGGGGCTGCCGGGCCAGGATGCTCACGCGGCCCTGCACGGGGGCTTCCTGCACGATGACGAACCCGGCCGTTTCGGACAGGTGCTCCAGCACGGCCGAGAGCGGCGCGTCCTGGAAGTTCATCAGGATGCCGCCCCCTGCCGCTCCCGTCGACGGCGGCGGCTCGACCAGGACGGCGGCCGGGTCTCCGAAGGGCGTCGGCACGCCGAACGGGCCTTCCCACGTGCGCACCTCACCTCCGAACGGCCGCAGCGGCGCGTCGGGCTCCTCGAGGCCCTGCCGCAGGGCCTCGACTGGCGGCGGCTCGGGCCCGAACGGTGCCTCGCCCTCCTCCGGCTCGTCCTCCTCCTCCTCCTCCGGCTCGTCCTCCTCCTCCTCCTCCGGCTCCTCCTCCCGCTGCACCTCGCTCGCCGCCCCGGCGCCGTTGGGCGCCTCGCCCTGCGTGTCGTCCTGGGCCCATGCCACCGTGCCCGGGGCACCGAGCAGGAACACGAGGAACCAGACGACGCCGGCCCAGATGAGGCCTCGACCCGACACTCGCCGTCTTCCCGACTTGAGGTTCATTGTCCCAGCTCCCTCTGCCTTCGTTGTCGCAACCGTTCCAGAAGGTCCGCCGGCTCGCCCGACAGCGCCGGCGCGCCCTCGCCGCCTGCCGAGGGCGCCCCCACGTCCGTCACTGTCCCTTGTGCGCTGCGGTCCTCCAGGGATCCGCCCATCGGCACGGTCAGGGCGCGGTCGCCCTTCGCATACTGGATCGAGTCCATGCCGATCGCAGCCACCCGGCCCTCCAGGATGGCGTCTCCCACCCCGACCTTGTGAACCTGCCCCGTGCGGGCGTCCTCCAGGAACGCGATCCACCCGTCGCCCTGCCTCATGATGCCCATCAGCACCACCGAGCGTTCGGGCGGCGGCGCGGCCTCCGGCCGCGGGACCGACCGCGTGACGGTCTCGCGGCGCCCGCGCTCGCGCGAGAAGATGTTGCGCTCGACCAGCACCTCAAAACGCCGCCAGCCGTCGCCGTCCGGCGCGGGGGCTTCGCCCGCATGGACGACCCCGGCGCTGAGGGCCGCAACCAGAGTGCACGCGATCAGCCGCATCCTCATGTCCCCGGTCCTCCTGCACCCGCAGCGGCCACGCGGGACGGCCTCGCCGCCTCTCCGGCCGGGGGCGCATACAGCGTCGAGAAGCGCAGTTGAAGCGACAGGTCGTCCCGGCCCTCCGTGCGCGATCCCAGTTGAAGGTCATGGATGCGCAGCGGCACCTGCGAGGAGTGCATCTCCCAAAGGAACCTCGCAACCGAACGCATCGGCCCCGTGCCGGCGGCACGGAACGTGATCTGCTTCAGGTCCTCCCCGCCGGCCACCCGCTCCGGCCGGACCGACGCCAGCGACAGCCCCGTCCGCTCCGCCCAGTCGCGCACGGCGTGCAGCATCTGGCTCTCGGCCTCGGCGGCGTCCTCTCGGTAGCCGGCGGCGTAGTGCTGCTCGTCGCGGTTGCGGCTGGGCA
>Ga0123327_1003080_pt1 | contig 12424 bp, 6 predicted proteins | sample BioC13SIPDNA_4_FD_89701 | JGI IMG/M metagenome (GOLD analysis project Ga0123327, IMG submission 89701) | Anaerobic biogas reactor microbial communites from Washington, USA - Biogas_R1_B C13 SIP DNA | ecosystem: Engineered > Bioreactor > Anaerobic > Unclassified | place: Washington, USA...
CACCACCCCAGCCGGGATCTTCTGGACCGTTCCCGTGGGGTACCGGCAGAGGAGCTCGAGATCCCCCTCCTCGGAAGGGGCGATCATCAACCTCGCCCACGCCCCCATGGGGATCTCCAGGGACGATCTCTTCTCCGTCCCCTTCAGATCGGTTATCCAGATGCCACTCTCCTCCCCATGGGACGAGGGCCCCTCGTCGCAAAGCCCCTCGGGGGAGGCTGGAGCAGTGAAGCGGTACCATTCGGCGTCGTCATCTCCTCCCGAAAGATCAGCCGTTCCAGGGATGGGATTCGTGAATAAGATGATGACTGCCGCCAGGCAGAAGATTATCGAAGCTCTTCGCATAGCGACCCCTCGTTATCAACATAGGTATTAGATCTTCGTTATATTTAAAATCTACTTGAAAAACCCATCGGCTTAGAGATGGACCTCGAGAAGAACCGGATCTTCAGGCCTAGTTCCCTCTACATAGGGTATTTCGACCGGGAGCACGTCCCGCTGGAGAGCCGATAGTTTACACACCACCCAACCCCGCCATCTAGAGGACCGGGCCTTCGGGCCGAAAGAGTGAACGACAGGCTCAGACCATCCCTTTCATCTCCTGAAACCGGGGACTTTGTCGGATTATCTGGTGAAATGGACCGGGAAAAGAGAAAAATTGGGAATGGGAACGTTGAAAAGCGTCATCCCATTCCATCCTTCATTTGAATAGGTCCATGAACCCGTAGAACTCCTCCGGATCGACACCGCTTATCCCGACGTCTCCGTCGGCGACGGCATCCTCAGGGTTGAGCTTGCCGATGACCAGGTTCTTCCAGGTCAGCGAGTCGGTGACGACGGTGAACTTCGGGTCCTCAGCGACACCAGGCTGGACCTCGACGATCCCCCTCCGGACGTATATGGCATAGTCGCCGTTGACGGCGTCGTCCGAGAGGTCGAGGCCGACAGGGTACTCCTCATCGAAGGCCTTGGAAGCGTTGAGGCTCACCGCCATGCATCTGAACGCCGTCTCCATGGGCATGTAGAAGACGATGTTATCGTCGAATGCGCTGAAGCCCCGGTCGAGGATCGGGATTTTTATCTGACCCGTCTCTTCGAGGTACTCGGAGAGGAGGTAGTTTCTCACCTGAGCGTTGGAGGACTCTTCGGCCAGCGAGATCAGTGCCGAGTTCTTCACCTCCCGAGCTTCGGCGTTCTCTGGGTCCAGGAGGAGGACGTAATCTGAGAAGATCAGAGCCCGTTTCAAGTTCCCCTCATCTAGAGCTGCCTTTGCCTTGATTCCAAGCTCTTCGATGCCTCCGGCGAGGTATGCCATATCCTCCGCCTCTTCTCGGGGAGAGGTCGGGAAGATATCTCTGCTCTCACCGGTAAACCATCCCATATATTGCTGGAAGATCTGGAATATGTCCCGGTCCACCTCGCCGAAGTACTCCTTCAGATTCGGATCGTTGGCTAGATGGGACGGCAGCTCGATCTCCTCGATGATCTCGCCGGGGGTCAGCCCCTGGTTCATGAGGCGGACCGTCTGGTCATGGACGTACTGGAGGGCATCGCGGGCGTTGGTGAGGGTGCGGCTGACGTTCTCGGCGCCGACGATCGGCCCTCCGCCGCTGTGGATCAGGACCAGGTATTCAGCATCGAGTTTCCTCATGTTGTCTATGCTGGCAATGTAGTTCAAAGGATCGCGGTGAGAAGCGCCGCGAAGCGTATTGATGGCGGGAAACGACTTATAGAAGTTGCCGATCTGAACGATCACCTTCTCGTCCGGCATCCAGACGTAGATTATGTCGGTGGTCTCGCCAGGAGCATGAACCAGGGTGAGGTTTACCCCGGCGATCTTCGTCTCCAGCTCATCCCCGACGGTCAGGGTGGGCGGCAGGTATCCCGACGGACCTGGGACCGAGAAGGGGAAGATGCCCCCATTTACAAAGTAGCCTGGATCATTCTGGTACGCAATACCAGCATACTTAATAGCTCGGTACCCCTTGATGGGTAATATTTGGCTGAATACCGCCGTCGGACCAAAGAGATTCTTTTCAAAGTTATCATGCGCTATGATCTCCGGAGAGTCGTTCCCCGCAAAGACGCTCGTCCCCTCCATGTGGCAGTCGTGGTAGTGGGTGTAGATGATAGCCTTGACGGGCTTTCTGGAGAATATATCGGCCAGATGCTCGTTGTAAGCCGCTTTTACCATCTCTGCGGACGTGACGCTCTCCCCGGGATCAACCACGATGAGCCCGTCGGTCCCCTCTATCAAAACTGGGTTTGCGCGACCGTAGCCGACGGCGACGTAAACCCCCTCCGTCACGTTATATACGGTGGGTGGGAACCATCCCGCGTTGAGGGCGACGAGATCGGGGTTTGCGCCCACCGCCTCGGGCTCAAAGGCCGATGCTGACGATAACCAGAAAAAAAACAATAAAATTATCGCCTTGGAGTATCTTCCAGCTTTCATACCTCTCCCTCGTTTAGTCATACATGGCCTCATAAAACTGCTCTCCGTGGCAGATGGCCGGAGGCTGAATCAAGCCTTTTCAGTCAAAAGCCAAAATCCGTTACATGCTGATGAAGTTAAGAGCTATTTTACAGGACTACAAAGCGAAGTTAATGTTTCCATTCGATAAAAGCTTTTTGCAGAGACAGAGCTGTTGAAATAACATATTCTGCCATTAGGTCTCCTGCCAATTGAGCAGATCGAAGGATATGAGACGACCCTCAGAAACCCATAGCTTCCGCCTTACAAAAAGCATATTCAGAAAAAAAAGTAAAAAGAGAACCTCTAAAAGATGCAGTTCCAATCTTCCTTCATGCTTACCGCCTCCCAACCCCATTCTTCCGCCAACTTGAGCCCCTCCTCCAGCCTTCCGATGGCGGAACCGTTATCATAGGCGTACTCGCGAATGGGATCGTCGTGATGGTTCAGCAAGCCCAGGCCGGGACCCTCCCCCCCAGTGGCGAATTTGAGCATGGGAATATCCCCATCCGAGTTGCCGTAGGCTAGGATGGGACGGAGGCCAACGATCAGCTGAATCTGCTCGGCCTTCACCCGGCCGTCGTTGACGACCTGGATCTCAGGAAGCTTCACGACCGAGCTGTTGCCGTCGACTTCGATGAACTGGTGCTTGATCGCCGAACCTATAACCTGTTCGGGAGGGATGCCATATACCTCCCAGGAGAAGGCGCGGACGAAGTCCTGGTCTCCCCCCGTCACTATGTAGACCTTGAAGCCCTCAGCTTTCAGATAGCTGAGCAGCTCCAGCATGGGCGTATAGACGCATTCTGTATAGGGGAGGCCGAAGTGAGGATGGAAGGATTCATCTAGCCATTCTCTTGCGAGAGTCTGGTACTCGTCGGCGGTCATATTCGAGCTGGTGGCGATGTAGATCTCCATCACCTCCCCTGGGCTGAAGTTGCCGGTCCGCTCGCCAGAGAGGATGGAACTGAAAGGCTCGGTGCCGTTCCACTCGGGGTGATATGATGCCATATCACGGACCCTATCGAAGATGAAGAGATACGGGACGTAATTCGGATACTCGCACCAGAGGGTGCCATCGTTGTCAAAGGTGGCGATCCGAGCTTCAGGGGCTACATAGTTCGGGCTGCCCTCGGCGGTGACATCTGCAACGAAACTGAGGATGGCGGTCTTTGCCGATCCCTCGACCCAGGAGGGGAGCGGGTCCAAAGCTCCCTCGCCGACCGACTCCTCCGGAATTCCGTAGAATTTTTGATATGAAGGAAGGGATGAATCTAAGACCGGTGAATCGCCTCCCGCCCACGGACTTCCAAAGCCTCCCTCAAACCGCATCTCTGCCGCAGCCTCGACCGGTCTCATCTCCCCGCCCCATGCGGCGGCAGAGCCAATCAACGATATGGTTAGGGCTATCCAGATCGGAATCTTATTCATCCCACAAGACCTCCTTCTGCATCATTTCTTTAGAAGATCGAAGAACCTCTTATCAATCGCATGGATAAGTTCCTATCGTTCATCAGCATCTAAAGCCCCCCAAAAGTCGATCTAATAAGACAAAGGTTTATCTATCCCAAACGACCGTACCGTTTCCGAGGATTCGAGATGCTTCGGAGGGATTTGATATCCATCCTGACCTTTGTTATTATTTTGTTCCTTCTTGGGACGACTAATGCGGCGTCCGAAGATGGAGACGACCGTCAGGAGACGATTGAGCCGCTGTCATCCGTTGAAGCCCGGGCAGAAGCCAACGATGCCCCAAGCAGATACGGCATCGATCAGCTGACTAACAGAAGAAAGGTCCTGGCCAAAGACGCTGACCTTGGATCGGTGGCGGATGAGGACGTCGTTGCGCCTCGAGAGGAGCCCCGCCTCGTGGTCATGGCTGCCGGTGCCAGCGTCCGAGAGGATGAGGGCGGCCAAGAGGGCACCGGAACCGCCGCAGATCTCGTCCAGGCAGAATCGGGTTCAATTTCGACCTCTGGATGCGAGCCGGTCATCGGAGTCTCCTACAGGGACTCGACGCCCTGCACCGCGGAGGTGGCGCAGCCACCAAAAGGAGCTCCCAACGTCGTCTTCATCGTTCTGGATGACGTCGGCTTCGGCCAGATAGGGTGCTTCGGCGGCCCCATCGATACCCCCAACATCGATCGGCTGGCAGATGGGGGGATCAGATACAACAACTTCCACACCACGGCCATGTGCTCTCCGACGAGGGCCTGCCTCTTGACGGGGAGAAACCATCATTCCGTCGGAATAGGCGCGGTCATCGAGCTGCCTGCGGGCTACCCCGGCTACAGCATGGACCTCTCGAAGAACGCGGCCACATTGCCGGAGATCCTGCTTGAAAACGGTTTCAACACCTTCGCCGTCGGCAAATGGCACCTCTCAGATCACCTCAACACGGCGGGGCCTTTCGATAACTGGCCTACAGGCAGGGGCTTTGAAAAATACTACGGGTTCATCGGGTCCGAGACCAACCAGTGGTATCCCGATCTGGTCAGTGGCACCACCAGGATCGACCTGCCAAAATCTCCCGAGGAGGGGTATCACATCTCCGAGGACCTGGTGGACCGGGCCATAGGGTTTGTAAACAGTCAGCAGGCTGCTGAGCCCGATAATCCCTACTTCCTCTACCTCTCCTTCGGAGCCTGCCACGCTCCCCATCACGCTCCCCAGGAGTATATCGATATGTACAAGGGGAGGTTTGATCAGGGCTGGGACGAGGTCAGGAACGAAACTCTGGCGCGGCAGAAGGCGGGTGGAGTAGTCCCCGAATATACGGAGCTACCGCCGAGAAACCCCGATATCCCGGCCTGGGAGGAGCTGAGCGACGACGAGCAGAGGGTCTTTGCCAGGGAGCAGGAGGTCTACGCCGGGTTTTTGACCCATACAGACGACCAGATCGGGAGGTTTTTGGACCACCTAGAGGAGATGGGCGAGCTGAACGATACGATGATAGTCCTGATATCAGACAACGGCGCCAGTCGCGAGGGCGGATTTAACGGGACCTCGAACAACTACCTCTACTTCAACCGCATCAGCGAAAACCTGACCTCCATCCTCGCTCATATCGACGAGCTTGGCGGAACGACGACCTGGAACCACTACGCGGAAGGATGGGCGATGGCCGGGAACACCCCCTTCAAAAGGTACAAGCAGAACACCCATGAGGGCGGGATCCACGACCCCATGATCATCTACTACCCGGCGCTGATAGAGGACGGGGGCGGGATAAGGGAGCAGTACACCCACGCCGTCGACATCGTCCCCACGGTCCTGGAGGTCCTGGGCCTCTCGGCGCCCGAGGTCTACAACGGACGCCCCCAGAAGCCGATCGAAGGGGTCAGCTTTGCCGCGACCCTTGTAGACCCGGAGGCGGAGACGGGCAAGTACATCCAGTACTATGAGATGGTCGGCAACAGGGCCCTGTGGTACAACGGCTGGAAGGCCACGGCTTACCATCCGCCAGAGTCCGGCGGCGACTTCACCAACGACACCTGGGAGCTTTACAACACCGACGAGGACTTCTCCGAGGTCCGCGACCTGGCCTCCGAATATCCCCAGAAGCTCCAGGAGATGATAGACCTCTGGTTCAACGAGGCCGGAAAGTACCAAGTCCTCCCCCTCGACGACCGCCAGAAGGCCAGGTTCCAGCCGGCCCCAAAAACCGGCGTCTTCACCTACTATCCGGGATCTGAGAAGATCGTCGAGCCGGAGCTGCCCGACACGCTGAACCACTCCTACAAGATCGCGGCCTACGTGGACATTCCCGAAGCTGGCGCCGAGGGGGTCCTCTTCTCCATAGGCGGGCGTTTCGGCGGCCTATCGCTATTCGTCATGGACGGACATCTCGTCTACGACTACAACTTCGTGGGCATGAGACATTATACTGTATCGTCAACCTCTGAGGTCCCAGCCGGTCGCTCCGCTCTATCGATGGCCTTCGACCTGACGGGAAGCCACCAGGGCGTCTGTACCCTCTACATAGACGGCCAGGAGGAGGGCAGCGCCGAGGTGATGATACAGCCGTACCGCTACTCCTTCGAGGAGGGGCTTGAGGTGGGGAAGGATCCGCAGACCCCGGTCGCCGAGAGCTACGAGAGCCCCTTCGAGTTCAACGGGATCCTGGAGAAGGTCGTATTGGAGGTCGAGGATTAGAATCGAAGCGTTTCGACGAAGCGGGCGGATATTGGGATGATTCGGACGAAAGAAAGGCTCTTCGGAATCCTGGGCTCGGCCAGGATTCCAATAGATTTAATCGCAATATTTTAGCTTAATGAGAAATACCGATTCTATTCAATCCATCCAATGTTTGTCCCAATAAAAAATAGTTATATAGGAAAAAAAACATTCTTACAAATTGGAGGAGTCTGAATCAAAACTGGGCTTCTAATCAAATTGGCTATAGCGGCATTTTTTCTTATCTCAATTGCCGCAGGCGGCCTCGATTCTACGAACACCGGGCTGTCCGTCATCCCGTTGGATCTGAAGGCCGGTGGCTTGGGCAACAGCGGGACAAAAGACGATCACGCGGAGACGCCAGAAGATATCGGAGCGGACGTTGTAACGAACAGGAGGAACGTTATCGCCAACAACTCCAGCCTTCATCAGGCGATGAACGAGGACGTGGCTCCGGCCCCAAGGCCGAACATCGTGATCATGCTCGCCGACAACATGGGGTACATGGACCCCGGCTGCTACGGCGGCGGCGCTGTATTGGGCGCTCCAACCCCACGGATGGACCAGATGGCAAAAGAGGGTCTGAGGCTGACATCCTTCTACTCAGAGACCCAGTGTACCCCCACTCGGGCGGCGATGCTGACGGGAAGGCTGCCGATCAGGACGGGGATGTCCCTCGCCTCGGAGACGGGGGCCAATGCGGGGATATCTCCCGAGGAGAGGACCCTGGCGAGGGTGCTATCCGATGCCGGCTATAATACGGGCATGTTCGGCAAGTGGCATCTCGGGGACATCTACGAGAGCGAGCCTCAGAACATGGGATTCGACGAGTTCTTCGGCCTATTATATCACCTCAACTCCTATACCCAGAGAGAGCGGATCGGCTTCGATCCTCGCTGGGAGGCGGGAGAGCCTCTGGGATTGGTGGAGGCCAAAAGAGGAGAGAACCTGACCGAAGTAGAGCCCCTGATCCCGTACTTTGAGCCCCACTCCAATAGATGGAACGTAACGGCGCTCTCAATTATAGATGAGCGCTGTGTCGAGAGGGCGATCGAGTACATCGAAGATCAGTCGACCTCCAGCGAGCCCTTCTTCGCGTACATCCCCTTCACGCGGACCCACTTCCCCAGCGTGCAAAATCCGAGATGGGCGGGGAAGTCGAGCCGAGGTCCCTACGGCGACGGGCTTATGGAGATGGACCATCACGTGGGCATGGTTCTCGACAAGCTTCAAGAGCTGGGGATCGAGAACAACACCATCGTCATCCTCACCAGCGACAACGGACCGACCCTCGACCAGTGGCCGGACTGTGGCTTCTCTCCTTTCCGGGGAGGGATAGGCACCGTATATGAAGGCGGCGTCCGCGTCCCCTGCATAATCTGGTGGCCTGGAACGATCGAGGCCGATAGATCGTCGAGCGAGATCATCTGCTCCCTGGACATCTTCTCCACCTTGGCCGTCCTCGGCGGCGGAGAGATTCCCGCCGACAGGCCCATAGACGGCATCGACCAGTCGGAGTTCATCATGGGGAGACAGAATAACTCGAATAGAGAGTGGGCGGTCTGGTACATCGGAACCGAGAGCGCGGCCAACACCATCCCCGCGGCCGTCCGCTGGCATCAGTTCAAGATCATCACCAAGGGCTACGACTCCTTCCAGGGGCCTGAGAGCTATTACGGCCAGATCCCCGCCGTCTACAACATCGAGATGGACCCGCGGGAGGAGCACAACATCGCCGGTGAGCACGATTTCGTCATCAGCGCCTTCACCAAGATCTATCGAGAGCTGGTGGCCAGCATGATCGAGTATCCGAATACGCCCTCGCGGGCGTATCCAATCTCGGCAGGAGCGAGCTGACGGAGACGAAAGCGTCTCCGTTCTCTTTTTTTAATATGAATAATAAATATAACAAATTTATATTGCCAGGCAATATGAGTCCTGTTTTAGACTTTGGCCGCACGCGTTCGATCTGGACGCCATGGCAAATACGCTTTGAATTGCTGCAAAAAATGAGGGACCTGATTTGCCTAGTCATAGCTGCCAAGGCAAATCATTTCCAATTCGCGAGAGGGCGGCGATGTGCGCCCTCAGCGGTTAGCCGAACTTGATGACCCTATCGTAGGCGATCTCGGAGTAAGATGGGCCCACATTCGTCCCATTCTCTACATATGCCCTGAAGGCCACGAAAGCGGTCTCGTTCAGCCCTATGCCATAGGATCCGGGACCCGTGGGGACCTCTGTACAGTTTACTTCGCCATCGCAGTCCCGGGCCATCTTCCAAACGTAAAGGTATTTGGCGGCCGGGTTATCGGGAAGGTACTCCTCTGCAGTTCCCTCGAACCTCCTGTTGTTGACAGAGGCAACGCCGTTATCCAGTTTAGCTCCGTAGATGCCCAGGTTGGAATAAGTCGCCTTGCCCGTTGCTGCGTGGTTCACCCCATAGATTATCAGGAACTGGCCGGGATCGTCGCCCAGCACGAAGGGCGTGGTGTTGAGGTAGGTCGTATCTCGGGTGACGCCGATGACGTCCATCCCCCTCTGCATGGCGTCGTAGCCCTCGGTTATCCAGACCCCGGTGACCAGCTCCGTGGCGTTCTCCTCTCCATACTTCTCAAGGATCGCCGCCCTCAGCTCGAAGAGAGCAGGCATCAGATCGAGCTCCGTGGCGTCGCCATTCCCCCTCACCCTCAGCTCCGGCATGGGGAATGGATCCGGCTCCACGGACTGGTTGGGAGTTATGCGAAGGACAACTCCTGGGGTCTCCTCGAGGTAATCCGCCCCCGAAGTCTCATTTTGGAAGTAGGTCATCCTCTGAAGGAAGATGAATGCGTCAGAGTATGCGTCCAGGCCCATCCTCAGAATGCTGGAAGGCAGGATCTCGGTGTTGAAGATCTCGGGATCGTAACCTGCGGAAACGGCTGCGGCTTTGACCCTTTCATCGACTCCCCTGTCAGCCGTGCTCACCATCATTATGGCCTCATTGAAGGGAGAACCTTCCGATTCCCTGCTGATATTGGCGGTCAATAGATTGATGGTGTCTCCAACGTTTCCAAATATCTTCTTGAACTTGCCCTCGATGGGATAGTAATGGAAATACTGGAAGGTCTGATAGCTGAAGTAGGTACAGCTGGGCGGAGTCTTCCCGATGTAAACAATGGCTTCATCCGGCCCGAGCCTGTAGCCTATGGACAGGTCCATCTTATCTTCGAAAGGATTGGGCGCGATCTGTCCCGGCGCCCGGGGCAGGACGTAGGCCTTGTAGAAGGCGCCGGCGTTGTTGCCGTTACAGGAGAAGACTATGCCCTCATTGACCAGGTCGAAGACGTTCTGGGTCTTCAGCTCTCCCAGCTGTACGGTGAACCCATCCTCCTCCAGAGCTTCAACGAAGGCGAGAATATCGCCATCTCCCACGTTGCCCCTGGCCATGCCATCTTCCGGGGATGTGCCGTTGAGCCAGGTGAAGTTCATAGATTTCACCTTCGCCGTATGCTCCTTGAACTGCTGGATGCTGGCCTTTTTCTCGTCGGTCATCCCCGAGGTCGAGGTCTGTGCCAGACAAGCCCCTGCCAGGATGGTTGTGGCCAGAAATATGGCCGCAAGTTTTTGACAATACGTCTTGATTTAGATCCCACCTTACTTTATCGGGTATAGAAGAGCCTGCATTATTAACTTTGGGTATTTGGCATATCGAAGTTCGGGCGGATAAGAAGGTTAATTAGCTCTGAAAAGAGAACGCCGATCGATGAGCAAGAAGGGCCCACTTCCTGGCTTTCATCTCATGGCCAAGCCCACGGGGGCGATCTGCAATCTCGGCTGCAAATACTGCTTCTTCCTCTCCAAGAAGAACCTCTATCCGAAGAGCAGCTTTCGGATGTCCGACGAGATTCTGGAGAGCTATATCCGCCAGTATATAGAGGCCCAGAAGAACCCCTCGGTCACCGTAGCCTGGCAGGGGGGAGAGCCGACCCTGATGGGCCTGGACTTCTTCAGGAGGTCCATCGAGATCGAAGAGAAGTATCGGCGACCGGGAACGACATTTCAGAACACCATGCAGACCAACGGCACCCTCCTGGACGACGAATGGTGCGAGTTCTTCCGCGAGAGCGGCTTTCTCATCGGCCTCTCCCTGGACGGGCCTCGGGAGCTTCACGACGCCTACCGGGTGGATAAGGCCGGTGGGCCCACCTTCGACCGGGTGATGAGGGCCGCCCGCCTCCTCCGAAAACACAAAGTCGACTTCAACATCCTCGCCACGGTCCACGCCGCCAACCAGGCCCATCCCCTGGAAGTCTACCGATTTCTTCGAGACGAGGTGAATACCGACTTCATCCAGTTCATACCGATAGTGGAGAGGGAGAACGAGACGGGGTTTCAGGAAGGGGACAAGGTCACCGACCGCTCCGTCGATCCCGAGAGATATGGCCGCTTCCTCACCTCCATCTTCGACGAGTGGGTCAGAAGAGACGTGGGGAAGACCTTCGTCCAGATCTTCGACGTCGCCCTGGCAGCCTGGTCGGGGGCTTCGCCAGGGATTTGCGCCTTCTCGGAGACCTGCGGAACGGCTATGGTGATGGAGCACAACGGCGACGTCTACTCCTGCGACCACTTTGTAGAGCCGAAGTACCTCCTGGGCAACATCAGCCAGAGGCCCCTTGCACAGATCGCCGGCTCAGCAAAGCAGCGAAGGTTCGGCCGCGAGAAGCTCGATTCTCTCCCCGAATACTGCCGAAGGTGCGAGGTGCGGTTCGTCTGCAACGGAGAATGTCCCAAGAACCGCTTCATCAAAACGCCCGACGGCGAGCCGGGCCTCAACTATCTCTGTGCCGGCTATAAGAAGTTCTTCAGCCACATCGACGGCTCGATGCGGTTCATGGCGAGCGAGCTCCGGGCCGGCCGGGCTCCGGCCAACATCATGAGCTATGCGGGATCCCAAGAAGGAAAGGTGGTCAGAGCGTTTTTGAGGCCGGGTCGCAACGATCCCTGCCCCTGCGGAAGCGGGCTGAAGTTCAAGAAGTGTCATGGCAGGTTCGATCACCAAGGGGATGAGGCTCCTGCCGAGGAGCCGCTGTCGAAGAAGATCGGTGATTGTTGCAGGAAGCTGTCTGACCTGCTTAAGTGAAGGTCAACGTTCCTTATTCGGCCCTTCCCTGGTGGCCCTCATCCAGAAGAACCCATCCCAGGCCGCTTGCCGCCTGTGGTGGGATTGCCGCTGTGATGCGACTGCCACCTGTGGTGCGATCATTTAAATAGAATGATAATATCTAATTATTTTTAGAGATGATATTATGCGCCTGTTTATCTTTTCCTTCCTGATGGCCCTGTTCTTGACCGCTCCCGTCGGAGCTGCCGTTCTCTGAGATTCAGATAGATGGCCTCATCATCAGGTTCTCGGCCTTCAACAGGACCAGGGAGTGGGACAGGGAATGGTACGCGATCGGAGAGGCTCCTCCCGGCAAAGAGGCGGGCCCAGGCGAGATCCCATCTTCCGACGAGGAGCTCGCCCTCTTTGTCGAGGACGGAAACCTCTGGGTCAGGGAGACCGCCACCGGCGATAGACGCCGTCTGACGGCTGACGCCGAAACCGACTATGCTTATGTGAAGCGATCGGATACGGTATCCCATCCGGTAATTGGCACCTAAAAGAAAAGGTCTTCCAGGAGGATCTTGAGGCCGATCCCGATGAGGATGAGGCCGCCGACGATCTCGATCCTGTTCTCGAATAGGCCGACGAGGCGGCTTCCGATGAAGACTCCTATAAACGAAAGGGCGAAGGTG
>Ga0123327_1003082_pt1 | contig 12421 bp, 9 predicted proteins | sample BioC13SIPDNA_4_FD_89701 | JGI IMG/M metagenome (GOLD analysis project Ga0123327, IMG submission 89701) | Anaerobic biogas reactor microbial communites from Washington, USA - Biogas_R1_B C13 SIP DNA | ecosystem: Engineered > Bioreactor > Anaerobic > Unclassified | place: Washington, USA...
ATTGGCCAATGCTTCAAACATCAAAGGGGCAGCCACTGAGGTTAATTCCACCTTATATCCCATCTTGTTCTCCAGAACATCTGCAACAACATGAGCAGAGGCGTTGGCACATGCCCATTCAACATATACAATTCTTACTGTACCCTTGCCATCATTTTCTGCGGCCCCGCCACATCCCATCAAGCCCAGGGACAGTATTAACATCATACTCAACAATAGAATCGCTTTTCTGTTTCTAAACATTATAATTGCCTCCTAAATTAATTATTGCTTTTTCCGAAACTTTGCGTAATCCGATCCAGTACTATGGCCAAAACGACAATTGCCAGACCGGCTTCAAAGCCATTTCCGATCTCCATACGCTGGATCGCACGCCATACTTCACCTCCTAATCCTTTAGCTCCAATCATAGCTGCAATAACAACCATTGACAGTGACAGCATAATACACTGATTAATGCCTGCCATTATGGTTGGCCTGGCCAAGGGTAATTCAATTTTAAATAACATCTGGGAGAAGGTTGAACCAAATGAATGCCCTAATTCGATGAGCTCCTCCGGTACCTGCTTCAAACCCAGAGTGGTTAGCCTTATAACCGGTGGCATAGCAAAAATCAGGGTTGCAATTACCGCCGGAACTACTCCCAATCCAAAAAAGGTCACTGCCGGTAATAGATAGACGAAAGCAGGCAGGGTTTGCATAAAATCCAGGATAGGCCAGATAATCCTGTGGGCACCGATCCGTTTTGCCGCCAGTATTCCCAGGGGCACCCCGATAATAATGCACAAAACCACAGCGCTTATTACCATGGCCAAGGTCAGCATTGTATATTCCCACAGATTCACATTATAGATGAGATAAAAGCCTATGATAGCAAACATCGCCACCTTTTTCCCGGCAAATCTCCAGGCCAGCAAGGCGAATATAATTATTATTAAGCCGGGAGGAAGAGCGATTAATAAGTCCTGAAGGGATAATATTAATTCTTCCATATGTTCACTGAAGATTTCAAAGGAGCTTCCCCACTTAGCTTGCAGATAATCAATTCCCGTATCGGTCCATTTATTAATAGGAATTCTCGGTATCTGATCCATCAGGCATCCATCCTTTCTCCGGCTAACCCTGCTATAACTGACCCTCTGACCAGGACGCCTTTCAATATATTATCTTCATCTACAACTGCCACTGGAATCTGGGTATAAGCAACTATTTCTAATATATCTGCCAACGTTGTATCCGGGCTGACAGTTGGCGCTTCCTGCCGAATGATAGAGTCAATCTGCCGTTCCTTGGATTCCGCAATCCTAAGGGCATCATCTGCGGTTATATGCCCCATATAAACACCTTTTCGGTCATTAACAAATAATCCGGACATACTATGGCGCTCCATGATATGAAGAGCAACCAGAGGTCCATCCTTCGGATAAACCACCGAACGAGCCTTGACCATTACCGCCGAAGCTGTCAATGCCTTACTGCGGTCAACATTCTGAACGAAACGGCCAACATATTCTGTCGCCGGCGAAAGTAAAATATCTTCAGCTTCACCTAACTGAACAATCTCACCGTCTTTCATCAGGGCAATCCGATCCCCGATTTTAATAGCTTCATCTAAATCATGGGTAATAAATATAATAGTTTTTTGCAGTTTTTTCTGAAGCTCGATGAGCTCTTCCTGCATTTCCTGACGGATAAGTGGATCCAATGCGCTGAAGGGCTCATCCATCAGCAGAATATCAGGATCTGTGGCTAATGCTCTGGCAAGCCCCACCCTTTGCTGCATCCCGCCGCTAAGGCTGGAGGGATAATAATCAGCCCAGGCCTCTAACCCTACCAGCTTCAGATAATGCATGACCTTTTCATTTCTTTTTTCCTTCTCTATTCCTTGAACCTCCAGGCCGTATACCACATTATCCCTCACTGTACGGTGGGGAAGCAGAGCAAAGCGCTGAAAAATCATAGCGATTTTATTTCTTCGGATCTCCCGCAATTCCTGGGTGTTAACCCGGCTAATATCCTGACCATCAAGGAGGATTGATCCGGTCGAGGCTCGATTAAGCCCGTTTAAACAACGGAGTAAACTGGATTTCCCACTCCCCGAAAGCCCCATAATAACAAAGCATTCACCATCTTCCACCGAGAAACTCACATTCCTGACGCCCACCACCTGCTTGGTACGCTTACGAATTTCCTCGTTATTTTTTCCTTTCTCCATTAATTCGATAGCTTTTTCCGGGCTGTTCCCATAGACCTTACTTAAATTCTTTACTTCTATCTTAGCCATAAAGTTATAATTCCTCTTTCCAGCTTAAACTCATTGCCAATTTTTACCATACAAAATGGTCAAAACAAATCCTTAGAATTAGTATTACTAATTCCGTAATTCGCATGAGTCATTCAGATGATTAAACACACATTGCAAAAAATTACAGGGAAAGAATACAGAATAGATAAAACCGAAGAAAATCGGAAGATTCCTTGCGGAAATAGATGAGATACACAATTCTCATTCTCCCCTGTAGTGCTTACGGGGTTAGCTGACGGGTTTGGGCTAGGGAACCCTACCACTTTTACGTGGATTCACCCCAAGAAACGGTTCCCCCGTTCCTGAGAATAATCTCAGAATTCGGCATACGAGAATTACAATTGTAACCATATTGTGTTTTTAGCAATCGCTTAACAGTATACAGGAACATCAGAAAGCTGTCAAAAAGTCAGCGGTTTTTTTGCGGCCATATTCATGGAATAGAGACGATATGCTGCTCAATTTAGACTCTACACAAGTTCGGGGCACACCCCTTGCTAAACCTATTTGTGTTCAGGCGAAAGCCGAATCTCCCTTGGGGTTATTTGACGCTGATTCACGCAGATTTCATATGATTTAATTAGGATTTTCTTGCGAAGAACATTATTTCTAATCTGACTTATTCTGCGTCTTTCGCCTCACTCCTCACCCATCACGCCTTACTTCCTCTCGCCTCACGCCTTTCACCTTTCACCTTTCGCTTTACGCCTTTCGCCTCACCCATCACGCCTTACTTCCTAAAAGATATCCATAACCTCGGGCTTCCATCTCTTCCTTAGGAATAAACAATAAAGAAGCACTGTTGATGCAATACCTTAAACCTCCTGATTCCCTGGGGCCATCCTGGAAGACATGGCCAAGATGGGAATCACCCAGCTTGCTCCTTACCTCTGTTCTTTTCATACCCAAGCTGTTATCCTCTGTTTCCTTGATAGAATCAGCCTTTATCGGTTTGGAGAAGCTGGGCCAGCCACAACCGGATTCAAATTTGTCGAGGGAGGAAAAAAGCGGCTCACCTGTGGTAATATCCACATAAATCCCCTCATTAAAGTTGTCGTAATACTCATTACGGAAGGGGGGCTCTGTGGCGTTGTTTTGGGTTACATTATACTGCATATCCGTAAGCTTGGCTTTTAGAGCACCGGGGGAAGCTTTACGATATATTCCGGTTTGGGCTTTCGTATTCGCAGCTTTATTAAATTTATCGCTGCCAATATGACAATAACCGGAGGGATTTCTCTCTAAATAATCTTGATGATATTCTTCGGCAGCACAATAATTCCGCAAAGGCATGGCCTCAATTGCCAGCGGCCGGTTATAACTCTTTCGCAGCTGTTCCAGAGAGTCCATAATAATTTCTTTATCCCGGTCATCTACGTAATAGATGCCGGTTCGATATTGAATCCCCACATCATTTCCCTGTTTGTTCCTGGATAAAGGATCGATAATATCATAGAATAGGGCCAGAATAGACTCCAGGCTTATTATTTCCGGATCATACAATACCTTGACTGTTTCCGCATGACCGGTATTTCTCAAACACACATCTTCATATGTGGGATTTTCCGTGGTACCGTTAGCATAGCCTGCCTCGGTTTCACAAACACCATTTATTAGCGACAGATATTTTTCAACTCCCCAGAAACATCCTCCGGCCAAGTAGATTTCTTTTACGCATCGGCTTTTTTCTTTGAACACAGTCATATTCCTTTCTATCCGTATTGATTTACAAATGAACCGGCACCTTTTGGTCCATTGTCATTGCATCCGGAGCTATATTGCAGTCATAGGCTAAAATCTTCACCCCGGACCGGGCCGCATCCCTCAACGCTTTGCCAAACTCCGGATGGGTCACATCATTGGGAACAAAATACTCAACCGGTTTAAACTGAATGACAAAAATGAGATAAGCCTCATATCCTTCCTTTATCACATCCATCAAGTGATGAATATGCCTTATACCTCGTTCTGTGGGTGCATCTGGAAAAGCAGCCACTCCCTCATTTTCCAGGGTTACGCCTTTTACCTCAATAAAGGCTTTCTTATCTTGGTCTTCAATATAAAAATCTACTCTAGAATTGCCGTACTTTTTCTCAGAATGGATCAGGGTTGGTTTAGCATATATGCCACCCGTTTCAAGCCATCCTTTAACCACCTTATTTGGCGCCTGGGAATCAATGTTTACCAGCATTTTTCCCTTTTCCACCACAACGAGATCGTATCTGGTTTTTCTTCCGGGATCATTGTTTTCTGCTACAAAGACATGAGCCCCGGGTATTAGCAGCTCTTTGCAGCGCCCGGTATTCTTAACATGGGCCACCTGCACATCACCATTAATTTCTACCTGAGCTATAAATCGATTGGGACGATCTATGAACCTGGCTTTATGTATATTTGCATATTTCACCATATTATTTCCTCATCATCATATAAATAACCAATTATAAATCCATTGCGGCCAGCATGGCTTCCGCACAACGCAGTCCGTCCACCGCCGAGCTGGTTATGCCTCCTGCGTAACCGGCACCTTCACCACAAGGGTACAGACCACCCACTGATGACTGCATATTATCACCCCGCAGAATACGTACCGGTGAGGAACTGCGGGTTTCCGGCCCGGTCATGACCGCATCAGGGTTGTCAAAGCCATGAAGCTTTTTGCCCAGCTCCGGCAATGCTTGGGCAATAGTATCAGTAATCTTAGGTGGCAACACCTGCCGCAGATCAGTGAACCGCACTCCCGGACGGTACGTGGGTGTTACGGAATTTGCTTTGATACTGGCCCGGCCGGCCAGAAAATCACCTGCCAATTGGGCCGGAGCCTGATATTTCCCGCCACCGCAGACAAAGGCCCGGCGCTCAATTTCCCGCTGCCAATACATACCGCCTAAAGGGGATTGGTCCGGAAAATCATCGGGTTTAAGAGTGACCAGCAAGGCAGAATTAGCATTTTCGCCACCGCGATCAGAATAACTCATGCCGTTAGTAGCAACACCGCCCTCTTCAGAAGCAGCCGCCACCACATAGCCGCCGGGACACATACAAAAGGTGTAGGCACTGTTGCCGTCAGGCAAATGACAGGATAGTTTGTAATCGGCAGCAGGAAGCATTTTGCAGGCCTGGCCGTATTGAGCCATGCTGATGGCCTCTTGTGAATGCTCGATTCGCACTCCCATAGAAAAAGCCTTTGGTGCCATAGGAATGCCTAAGGTGTGCAGCATTTCCATAGTGTCCCGGGCACTGTGGCCGATGGCCAGCAGAAGCTGCCGACAAGACAATTCGTAAGTACCCTCCGGCGCCTCTACATAAACACCGTTAATATTCCCATTATCAATGTTGATAGAACTTAACCGGTGTTCAAACCGCACCTCACCACCAAGGGACAGGACTTCTTCCCGCAGATTTTGGACGACACGTAAGAGAATATCTGTGCCAACATGGGGTTTCGCATCATAGCAAATATTTTCGGGTGCACCCAATCTGGCCAGAGTTTTCAATACAAATTGGATTCGCTCATTACGGGTACCGGTGTTGAGCTTGCCGTCTGAAAAAGCCCCTGCCCCGCCCTCTCCAAACTGAACATTGCAATTAGGGTCCAGACATCCATCTCTCCAAAATGCTTCCACTCTCTCCCGGCGAGTCACCACATCACAGCCTCGTTCGAGTACGATGGGCCTGGCTCCGGCCTTGGCAAGATAAAGAGCGGCCAACATACCTGCCGGACCAAAGCCTGCGATGACCGGACGGTGGGCAGACGGTGCCGCCTGTGGAATTATATAAATATTATCCTTGGCTGGCTTTATTCTATGATCCTTGGAACGCTGCAGCAGCCTCCCTTCATTACCGGCAACTGCAACCTCCACCGTATAGGTATAGTGGATATCCCCCTTTTTGCGGGCGTCCAGTGATTTTCGAATAATGGTCAGCCTGACAATTCTGTTCTCATCAATACGAAGTGCGTCCGCTGCCATTTTACTCAGCCTTGTCTCTTGTTCATCAATTTTAAGGTGCAGGTTACTAATTACAATCATTTACCTAGCCTCCCTGCCAGATGGCCGCTGGACCAGGCCCACTGCAAATTGAAGCCGCCGCAGTCTCCGTCAATATCCAACACTTCACCACAAGCAAAAAGGCCGGGTATAAGCCGGCTCTCCAGGGTATCCGGATTAAACTCATCGGTATTAATACCTCCGGCTGTCACCTGCGCACTGTCAAATCCGGCCACTCCCTCTACCTCCAGGACAAATTCCTTGGCAGCACCGGCAACTGCACGAAGCTCATCATTGCTCAGCTGTCCAATTCTTTGGCTGCTGGTTATCCTTCCATATTTACAGACCATCTGTCCCAGACGATTATGGAGCGCCCCGGTCAGCATCTGGTTGGCCGGAAGGTGAGGAGCGATTTCACGGCGGCGGACCAGGAATGTCATTACCTCATCTTCCGTTAAGTCTGCCAATAGGTCCAAATGAACACTAAGACCGTCTCCCCCGGTGCTGATGGCCCGGGAGATATCAAATACAGCAGGTCCGGACACACCATACTCCGTAAACAGCACCTCGCCGCGTTTGGCAGCAAGAATGCTTGGCCCCGCAAAAACGGCAACCACCGCATCCGCCTTGACTCCCTTGAGAGCCCTGGGATAGGTGGGATCAGTCTTTACCTGAACCAGGGAGGGATTCAATTTCGTTCTGCTGTGGCCCATCTCTTCCAGGAGGCGATAACCATCCATAACACCACCCAGTTTAGGCGCTGCAGCTCCCCCGCAGGCCACAATCACATAGTCGGCATGGATATGTCCTCCCTCAGTGGTTCCAACCAGGAACCGGCTGCCATTCCGCCGCGAATAAACAGCACCGTTTTCGGTGTGCAATTCAATGTTGTCCCTCTGCAAGCCAAAGCGCAGCACATCAACTACACTATTGGCATGGTTACTGAGAGGATATACCCTCCCATCCGGCTCTGTCACAGTAATCAGGCCCAGCCCCCTGAAAAAGTCCAGAGTTTCCCCAACGCCAAATCTCTTCAAGGCCGGCAGGACAAAATCCGTATCCGCCCCATGATAGCTTGTGCGGTCAGCATAAAGGTTGCTGAGATTGCAGCGCCCGTTGCCGGAGCTGAGAAGTTTGCGCCCTACCCGGGCTTGCCGCTCCAACAAGAGGATATGGTTGTCACTCTCCCGGGCAGCGGTCATTGCCGCCATCATGCCGGAGGCACCACCGCCGATAATCACGGTTGTTTTCATTAACAGTCCACCTAAAAAAGTCATTTAAGATATTAAACCACAATCTTCAGCCTGAGCAAAGTCAGGGGTTTCAAGCAAAATATCCAGTCAGCTGAACCATGCTACAGGAATTTTAATAACACTGGATTAACTTAGCTTTACATAGTAGACTACATCATATATGAAAGTTACTGGTGCTTCGCCGCCAAATACTTTACCGTTGTTTGGTCATATAAGGAGGGGCTGCCTATGTTTAAGAATATCCTGGTGCCTGTTGATGGATCAGAATACTCCTGCAATGCCGCTAAAGCCGCCACAAGCATGGGAGAGAAGTACGGTGGAAAGGTAACCTTTCTCCATGTGATTGCGAAGAGCCTGGACGCAAATTTGAATATACAGGACAAGCATGAAATTCTGTTGGAAAAAATCACCGCCCTGCGGTTAGAAGGATATGAGATATTAGAAAAGGCTATTCAGAACAGCAGCAAGGATACTGTTGAAACAAAAGCGATATTGTCTTGGGGCAACCCCGCCGACATTATTCTGGAGAAAACAGAGGAAAACAAATATGACTTGATCGTTATGGGCAACAGAGGTTTGGGGGCGATCAAGGGCTTGCTGCTGGGAAGTGTAAGTGAAAAAGTAATTAAATCGATAAGGTGTCCGGTTATGATTGTAAAAGATTTATAGCAATTTTCAAGCCTGCTTATTTTTATGCCAAGCATGATCAGCAAACAATATTAATGTGCCTATGATGGCCGAAAGCATTGAACCGGATAAAATACCTATTTTGGCCTGATAAGCCAACATCGGCTGATTAAAGGCCAGATTAGTAATAAAAAGAGACATGGTAAAGCCGATTCCAGCCAAACACCCCATCCCCCACATTTGACTCCAGCGTACTCCTTCAGGCAGCACCGCAATCCCAATCTTAACCGCTGCCCAGGAAAAGAGGCTTATGCCCAGTTGCTTGCCCAGAACAAGCCCCGCCACCACACCTATAGTAACCGGGTTTAATATTCCCATTCCATTACCGCCTTCCAGGAAATTAACCCCGGCATTGGCCAGAGCAAAAACAGGTATGATGAAATATGAGGCAAAGGGCTGTAGAGCGTCTTCCAGCTTCTGCAACGGGGTTTCGATGTTGTCAACGGCATGTTTAAGCTGGCTGATTATCCTTTTCTCGGTTTCATCAACCAGCATTATATCAAAATCCTTGTCGGGAATGCTGGTTATCAAACTGCTGGTCTTATCCTTGAAGAGCTCTTTACCATAACGAGCCCGGGCAGGTATGGTTAACGCCAGCAACACTCCGGCAATAGTAGCGTGAACACCTGAGAGCAGGACAGTCACCCATAATAAGATTCCCAAAATAACAAATGGGTATGTCCGGCGCACTCCCCTTTTATTTAACATCCATAATACCGAAAGAACAATAGCACTGGCCGCCAGGCCCATCAAATTAATCTTATCTGTATAAAAGAAGGCAATAACCAGAATAGCCCCCAGGTCATCCACAACAGCCAAAGCCAGGAGAAAAACCTTTAATGAAAGTGGAATCAGCCTGCCTAAAGCCATGACACAGCCCAGGGCAAAGGCAATGTCGGTGGCCATGGGAATACCCCAGCCGTGGGCGCCCGTACCACTGAAGTTGAAAATCGTATAGATAAGAGCAGGTACTATCATGCCGCCCAAAGCTGCTACGATTGGCAGAGTTGCTTTTTGCGGTGTGGAAAGCTCACCTACCAGGAACTCACGCTTCACTTCCAGACCGATTACTAAAAAGAAGATAGCCATCAGCCCGTCGTTAATCCAATGTCCCAAAGCAGCAGCAAATTGGTAGTCTCCTATACCAATAACAATGTTTGTATTCCATAAACCATAATAGCTGTCGGCATAAGGAGAATTAGCCCAAGTAAGTGCAATAACAGTAGCCAGCAACAATAATAGGCTGCCGGCCATTCCTTTTTCTATGAACTTAGAAACAGGTTTAAACACCTGCCACCGGGGTTGATATTTTGTTTTACCCATTTAATTATTATACTTTTCTATAGAGAAGAAATAAAGAAAACGCGCCATATGTCTGCTCGACCTCCCGGCACTTCTCAATAGAATCTTGGATCTTTGTCTGGGCAGCGCCATAAATCTGTTGAGCATTGGTCTCTGAAGAATTGCTGCAGATGGTCGTATCTGCACATCATTCGCTCTCCCAAAAAATAGTAGTCCTGTTAAACAGTTATATGACAATTCTATAACCCTGTACAGAGTTGAGTTACCCGTGGCCCGACTGCTGCTTTGTCAACGATCAGGAAACCCGGCGACTCGCCGGGTTTCCGTAAATAAGTGAATCTTCTCTTATGCTTCCATTGAAATCATACTAGTATTCGATCCCAAAATCTATGAGCCGCGATACCCTGTACAAATTTGACGATAAAATCGTTATTCCCTTCGTACCCTAAAAATACCCCCAGACTATTCCCCATTTTTTCATTTTCTATCCATGCTTTGCCTTCGTTGGTTCCTGAAATAGGTTTATAATGTATAAACGCTTCCTTCAAAAACTGGGAAGCATCCATTTCGAAAAGTGGAGACGCGTATTTGCCCCCATCAACATAAACCGCATCAAAAACAACCGACGAATCTGTGATAAATGATTTTATTGCTTCCAGCTGGTTGCCGTCGGAGCCTTTAATCACTCCAATCTTATCACTGATAATGGCCGGTTGAGCACCTGCTGCTTGCAGGGCTGCAATAACTGCATTGACTTGATTAAAATCAAATCCCTCCGCAATAACAATTGCCACCTTCCTGGTATAGGCAGATTTCAGTGTGTTTTCCTGACTAAGAGCCGGTGATGATTTCGTTACCGTTGAGCCACCCGTTGTCGGCGGTATAGATCCGATTTTGACAGCAATAGCTTTAGCCAGATCCAGGTTAACATTAGCGAACATGTCAACCACTCTTTGCTTTATGCTTTTGTCTTTTACTTTACCCACCTCAAACGCAAATGCATTTATTATATGCTCCTTTTCAGGCGGGCTCATACTATTCCAAAACAGGGCTGCCTGGGAAAAATGGTCCTTGAAGCTATCGCTTCGGGCGCGAATTTTATGCCCTTCAACTTTTTCCTGATGATGAACATAGCCGCCTTCTTGCTCACTTACAGGATACGGGGAGTTATTCGCTAAAGCATTGCGATGGTAAGCAACCTGGCCTACATTAATAGTTTGCCGCCCGTAGCCATCTCTCTGGTTGTTATGAATCGGACAAACCGGGCGGTTAATGGGAAGCTCATGAAAATTAGGGCCACCAAGGCGAATCAATTGGGTATCCAGATACGAGAATAAGCGCCCTTGTAAAAGAGGGTCATTTGAAAAGTCGATTCCCGGCACCACATTACCCGGGTGGAAAGCTATCTGCTCTGTCTCTGCAAAAAAATTGTCGGGGTTGCGGTTTAGAGTGATTTTTCCAATGATGCGAACCGGCACATCTTCTTCCGGCCAAAGCTTGGTGGGATCCAGGATGTCAAAATCAAAAGCGAATTCATTCTTCTCCTCAATCATTTGCACTCCCAGTTCAAATACCGGATGGTTACCCATATCAATGTTTTCCCATAAATCACGACGGTTAAAATCCGGATCCTTTCCGCCAATTTTTTCAGCTTCGTCAAATACGAGAGAGTGGATACCTAATGTTGGTTTCCAGTGAAACTTCACAAAATGAGCCTTGCCTTCGTCATTTATAAAGCGAAAAGTGTTTACACCGAAACCTTCCATCATTCGAAAACTCCTGGGGATCGCACGATCACTCATTGCCCACATAACCATGTGGGCCGATTCTTGGTTTTGCGAAATCCAATCCCAGAATGTATCATGGGCTGCTGTGGCCTGTGGAATTTCATTATGAGGCTCCGGCTTGTTGGCGTGGACAAAGTCGGGAAACTTAAGGGCATCCTGCATAAAAAATACTGCCATATTATTGGCCACCAGATCGTAGTTACCTTCTTCTGTATAGAACTTCGTTGCAAAACCGCGAACATCTCGGGTGGTGTCTTTTGAGCCCCGGGAACCGATAACGGTTGAGAAACGAACAAAAACCGGGGTTTTAACATTCGGATCCTGCAGAAATTTGGCCTTCGTATAAGCTTTCATCGATTCATAAACCTCGAATACCCCGTGGGCACCGGCCCCACGTGCATGGACCACACGCTCAGGAATCCGTTCATGATCGAAGTGAGTCACTTTTTCCCTAAAATGAAAATCTTCCATCAGCGTAGGGCCACGAACTCCTGCTTTCAGACTAAACTCATCCTCTGAGATTTTGACTCCTTGATCCGTCGTCATTGCTTTGTCTTGGTTATCTCTGGCACGAAACATCTCTAATTGCTGATTTTTGCTGTTTTCATTGAAGCTTATCTTATCATCGTTCATATGAGCTGCATCCTCCTCATGATGGTTTAATCATTTACTGATTATTATTGGAGGTTAGCACTCAAAATATGTTCATTTTTTCATATACTTATAACTGAGCTTGGTTTATGTCGGCTGTTTTTGCTTGATACAGGGATTTGTCAGCTGATTTGAATAAATCATCATGGGAGGAAGACGTATTCGGAATCATTGCTGCCACTCCTATACTTACTGTAACATAACTGCTTACCGGTGATTTTTCATAGGGAATATGAAGTGCCTCTATTTTTGATAGTAATCTGTTGCATTCTGTTTGAATGGAGGGATGTTTTTCCTGTTTGGCAAAATTAATGTCACGAAAACGAGGCTGTCCCAAAAGGATGGCCTCTTTGTTATCGCAATACAGCGTAATATGTAGTAAAATAGAGATATGAGCAGAACAATTAGAAAAAACGATAAAATTGTTTTCAAGGACTACGACATGAA
>Ga0123327_1003102_pt1 | contig 12367 bp, 8 predicted proteins | sample BioC13SIPDNA_4_FD_89701 | JGI IMG/M metagenome (GOLD analysis project Ga0123327, IMG submission 89701) | Anaerobic biogas reactor microbial communites from Washington, USA - Biogas_R1_B C13 SIP DNA | ecosystem: Engineered > Bioreactor > Anaerobic > Unclassified | place: Washington, USA...
GCGGGATAGGCGCCCGCCCCGCCGGGCGGGAACACCTCCAGCTTGTAATCGCTCCCGCCGTGCCCGGCAAATAACAGATAGCGCAACACCGAGCCGCCCGCCTGCGCGACGCCGGCCGCGCTGAACCGCCGGAAGGCCTCCGGATGCGCCAAGCCGTCCGTGAAGGCGTTGTAGATCTCTTCCGCATCGATCACCCGCGCGCGCAGCCCCTGCGCCTCGCGGAACGCGGCCAGCGGTGCCGTCGCCTCCGCAAAGCCCGGCCACCACCGGCGCGGCGGCGTCACGATCGCCAGCTCGGGCATCTCGCCCGGGGCCGTCCAATCAACATCGCGCACACCGCTGACAGACGGCGCGAACTCTGCCCGCGACCGTTCGAACACCACGTAGCGCACCGCCGCGCCGCCGCAGGCAAACAGCGCCTGCCAGCCGCCCGCGCCGTCTTGCGCCACGAAAACCTCGGTCAACGCCGTCGGCTGAGCGGGATTCGACACATCCCACACGGCCAGATCCTGCGAGGCGAAACCGACCGCCGCAACCATCGGGTTCGATCCGCCCGAACAGAGCAGCGCATCATCCCTCGCCGCGTAACGCCGCGGATAACTCACCACGGCGTCCAACACCATGAATTCGCCGGCGAGCAGCGTGTCTCCCGCGTTGCGCACAGTCAGTTCAACCGTCTCGTTCGTCACCGCGCCCGCAGGAACAACATAGTCAAGCGTCACCGCCTGCTCCCCCGCCCACCCGGACACGCCGCCGCTCACCCCGTTCACGCGAACCTCGCAAAGATGCTCATCCGGCGTCGTGAAATCGCGGTACGAGACCAGTTCGACCCGCACGGCAACGCCCGTCGCCGCGTCGGCGCACCATCCGGGCAGCGCCACGGTCCGGCTCTGCGCGCGCAACGTTTCGTCTGCGGCTGACCCGATCCACTCGCCGAAATTCAACACGTTGGTGAGCGTGCCCACCGAACTGCGCCGGTCGCGCGGCTCATAAGGCGCAAGAAAGGCCGCGCGGCAGGGCACGTCGTGCATGAACCAGACATTGGTCGCGCCGCCCCCGGGCCCGGCCGCTTCTTCCGGCATCAGCGTCCCGCTTGCCAGCGTCAGCCAATAGACATTCTCCGGTGCGAAAAGTTCGCGTGTCGGCTGGCCGTAAAAGAGCAAGGCATCGCCGTCCGCACGCCACGCCACCGCCGCGCCGCCGCACGCGAGCGCCACGCCGCCCTGCGCCAGCGCCGCGCGCACGCTGGCCGCGTCCCAGCCCGCGGCCAGCGCCACCTCGTCGGCGGTCACGCGGTAAACCCCCTCGTCGCGCACGCCGATGCGCACGCGGTCCGCCGGCCCGGCTGACGTCCAAGGCACCACGCGCGGCGCCACACCGATCCAATGCTGCACGCACAGGGCCAGCATCGGCCAGCAAACAAGCATCGCCGCGCGCGCGCATCTATGTCTGCCTCTCGCCACGCACTTTATTTAACCACATCGCAGAAACCGGAGGAAACAGAATCTGCCTCTTGAGCAACAGGGTACGGGCCTGTTATGCTGGCCTTCCTCCGACGAAAGGGTGTTTTTATGCGTACTGCCGCCTTCGCCGCCACAGGCCTTTTGCTTGTCCTCGCGCCATCCGACGGTTTGACGCGCTCCGACTGGCTGACTCCGCCCGCGCCGGGTGTCGCCTATCCCGCAGGCGAGGCCGACCGCCAGTGGGCGGTTCTGGCCTATGATCTCAAGCAGACCGGGCGTTTCGCAGCCTTCGCCCCGGAAGCGTACCGAACCGAGGCGCTCGTCGGCGCGACGGACCGCGATCCGCTCGACATCCTGCTGCGCCGCACCTCGGCGCTGCTGGCGGATCTGCGCGCACGTGCCGCCACCCGCGACCTCACCCCGGAACAAGGCGAACTTGAAGCGCTCTGGCGTCAGGCCTCGTCTGTCGCGCCCGCCTCGCAGGCTGCACGCCGCGCGCTTTTCGACCGTCTCTTGCCGCTGCGCCGCCGCATCGCCTTTGCCAACCCCGCGCTGGACTTCAGCGAGCTGCTCTTCATCAAACGCGAGCTGCGCGGCGTGATGGAGCACTGCTGCGACCAGTATTACGGCCAGCAGCAGCGCTCCGGCGGCGGACTCTTCGCATTGACCGACCCGTTCGGCCCCGCGCCGGCGCTGCGCGACCTGCTGGGCGGCGCGCCGGTCGGCAACGGCCGTCTTGCCGGACAGCCGCTCGCTTTCGGCACGCGCGCCACGCAGGGACACGACGGCGGCTCGGTGCTGTCGCCCACCCTCTCATACGACGGCCGGACCATCGCCTTCGCCTATGTCGAGGGTAGCGGCTCGCGCCGCCACATCACGCATTTCGATCACGCGGAGAACGGCCACTGGGATCGCGGCTTCTGCTACCATCTCTTCGCGGTCCAGGCCGACGGCACCGGGCTGCGCCAGCTCACCGACGGCACCTTCAACGACATCCAGCCCTGCTTCACGCCGGCCGGCCGCATCGCCTTCATCTCAGAACGGCGCGGCGGCTATCTGCGCTGCGGGCGCCTCTGTCCGACTTTCACCCTTTTTGACATGGCCGGCGACGGCAGCGGCCTGCGCTGTCTCAGTTTTCACGAGACCAACGAGTGGTCGCCGGTCGTCACGCACGACGGCAACCTGCTCTGGACGCGCTGGGATTATGTCGACCGCCACGGCTGCGTGGCGCACCACCCGTGGACCACCACACCGGACGGCCGCAACCCCAGGCCCGTGCACGGCAACTACTCGTATCGGCCGCGCCGCGCCGACATGGAGTTGGACACGCGCCCCGTGCCCGGCTCGCACCTGCTGATCGCCACCGCCGCCCCGCATCACGGTCAGGCCTTCGGCTCGCTGGTGGTTGTGGACCCGCGTGCGGCGGATGACGACGCGATGGGGCCGGTCCGGAGGTTCACGCCGGACGCCGGCTTCCCGGAAAGCCAGAAAGGCTCGCAAACCTACGGCACCGCCTGGCCGCTCAACGACACCTATGTCCTCTGCGCGTACGAGCCGGTCGAGGTCAAAGGAACCGGCCAGCGCCACCTGTTCGGTCTTTATCTGGTGGATGCGTTCGGCAACAAGGAACTGATCTACCGCGATCCCGGCATCGCCTGCCTGAGCCCCGTTCCGCTGCGCGCCACACCGCGCCCGCCGGTGATCCCCGAACAACGCCAGCCCGCCGCGGCCTCGCGCGGCGAAGCCACGGTGGCCATCACCGATGTCTACGCCAGCCGCCTGCCCTGGCCCGACGGCACGCGCATTACGGCGCTGCGCGTCTGGCAGCTTTATCCGCTCTCGGTGGCCTCCGCGGAGGTCACACACAACATCGGGCTACAGCTTCCCGAGGGCTTCGACTCGATCAACATGGCGCGCGCCGTGCTCGGCAGCGTCCCGGTCGAGGCCGACGGCAGCGCGCATTTCACGGCGCCGTCCGGCGTGGAGCTCTTTTTCCAGGCGCTGGACGCCGAAGGCTGCGCGGTGCAGTCCATGCGCTCAGCCACCGCCTTCGTGCCCGGCGAACGCGCGGCGTGCGTCGGCTGCCACGAACCGCAGCATGCCGCCCCAGCGCGTCCCCCATCCGCCACGCCGCTCGCCCTGCGCCGCCCGCCCTCGCGACTCGCCCCAGGTCCGGAAGGCAGCCGTCCGTTCAGCTTCCCGCGCCTGGTCCAGCCGGTACTGGAGGCCCGCTGCACCGCCTGCCACGCCGAAACGATCCGAAACGCGGCTCCCGGACAGCCGGTTCCTCCCCGATTGAATGCGGAGATCGTCGAGCATCGTGTGAAGGGCTGGATGAACACGGCAACGCGCTACTCGGCCGCCTACCTGAGCCTGGCCCAACGCTACGGGTTCACTTCATACGGCGCCGGGAATGACTGGTTATCGCCGCGCTTTTACCGGACCATCCCCGGCACCTTCGGCGCGCGCGCCGCACCGCTGTATGCCCATCTCAAAAAAGGCCATAAAGACGTGACGCTTTCAGCAGAAGAGTGGCAGCGCATCGTCATCTGGCTCGACTCGGTCTGCCAATTTTACGGCGTCTATGAAAAAGAGGGCGGCGCGACGCAACTCGCGGGAGGCGTCGCCCACCCGACACTGGAGTAGGCGGTGGGTTAACCAGCCACCACTGTGTCATGTTGTTTCCCGCGCAGTTCCGGCCGATGCCGGAGTATTTCCTCGACGACCCCGGTCATGCCCGCGAAATGCCAGCCGTCCAGCGTGAGCCGGCGGCCGTTCTTGAGCGCGAGGCGAACGATACCTTTCTCATCCCACCGGGCCCAGTCGACGGAGCGGATCTCGTCATAGCCGATCGTCCGTGCGCCCACCCCGCTCCCGTGAAGCCCCGTGTCATCCGCCACAAACCGCCGGAACGCTTTGAGGCCCACCGCCGCAAACGCGCAGAGGGCGAGCGCCAAGGTCACGGCGGCCTGCACGAATTGCGTCTGCAGATCGCGGGCGCTGTACACCGGCTGCTCCAGCGTCTTGCGCACCTGCTCGAGCTGGGCGGCCCGTGCAGCGTCGCGGTCCGGCGCCGAGTCGGGGATCCGCAGTTCGCCCAGTTTGCGCACCAGCTTGGCCGGAGCCTTCTCGCCTTGCGCACGGAACGCCGCATCCAGCCGCGTGCCGCGCTCCCCGTCCGGTGACAGCCACGCTTCGGCTGTGAGACGGGGCGCCAGCAACGCCGGACGCACCCGCTCCATGACACGGTTCTGACGGGGCCAAGCCGTCTGGCCGTCGTACAACGACCAGAGACAGATCCCGACCAGCAGCGTCCCGACTCCCGCAACCCGCGCGGCGTATTCCCGATTCAACTTCGCTTCGGCCATCACTCCTCCCGGTTCACCAGAATCCGTACTGGCGCGAGACGATCACATACACGCCCAGCGCCAGATTGGTCACGCCATGGGCCAGCGCCGCAGTCCAGACATCGCCGGTGCGCACCGCCAGCCAGCCGTAGACCACGCCGGCCAGCAGTCCGGCCGCCCAGCGGTCATGTTCCAGCGCAAAGACTGCGGCCACCGTCCAGAAGGCCTGCATGTCGAACGCGCGCAACGGCACGCTCCAGAAGGCGCCCTGCCTGAGCCAGCGATAAAAAAAGCCGCGGAAAAAAAACTCTTCGATCACCGCGATCACGGCGGCCGAACCGGCCAGTTTCAGCAGCGTCAGCGGCCAGCCGGCCTGCTCCGGAGAAAAGGCCAGCGCGAGGTGCCCGGGCGGCAGCGGCGGCGAGAGGTCGGGATTAAAGTAGCCGGGCAGCGTTCCGGGCATCAGGATCAGCCAGCGGTGGTAAAAAAGTTGAAAACCGGGCGCGACGCGGCCCACCCACGGCGTCTCCGGCAGAATCCACAGCAGCGCCACCGCCAGTCCCGCAACCAGAGCCAACGGCACATGGCGCAGCCGCAGCGCGGGATAGACGCGCCACGGACGCAGTCCCAAGAAAAGGGCCGCGCACGCGACCGATTTCAGCGCGTAACTCCACGGATAGGCTGCGCGCGGCACCTCGCCCACACTCTCCCACGCTTGCAGCGCGAGGATCACCGCGACCCAGACCGCAAACGGCACGACATGTCCGGCCGCCCACGCACCGTTCATGTGCTGCTCACCGCTCACTGCTTACCGCCCACTGCTTACTGTCCACTGCTTACTGCCCTCCGGCCTTTTTCCACTCGTCGAGCTGTTCCTGCGTGGGTGCCGAGATGATCTCGAACAGATGCCAAGTGCCGAACGCTCCGGCGAAGAGCAGGCGGTCGCCGCCGTGCCGGTAGATGTCAGGATGTTTCCAGAAGACGCTCTCCGCGCGTACCGGGCCTTCGGGACGGGGCACCAGCACGTAAAGATTCTGGCCTTTGTAGGCGCGCCGAGCCGAGCCCACGTGCAGATCCATGTTCGCCACCAGCCGCTCGCCGGCATAGCCGCGCAACAGATCGAGCCCGGCGTAACCGAGCACGAAGACGCGGCCGTACGCGGTGCGCGCGGTGACGTGCTCCTCCACCTCCCGGCAAATCTGTTCGCGCGGCAGCACCGCAGCAGGCGCGGGCGCGTTGCCCAGCCACAGCGTGGTGAGCCAGACAAAGAGGGCCAACGTGCCCGCCAGGCGGTAGACCGGTTGCCGCAGGCGCGCCAGCGCGATCATCAGCACCGCAAGGAAACAGACGTGCAGCGTGGCCGAATCCCAGGCAAGGCCGAAACGTCCCAGCACCTCGGTCGTGCCGACGAGCATCAGGGCAAACGAGATCAGGATAACCGAGGCCGCATGCGGACCGGCACCGGTTTCGGAGCGCTGGGCGTCACACAGCCACGTCATGAGCAACGCGGGCAGCAGCAGCGCGCCCGGCAGCAGCACGGCCAGCGCTAAGCTGACCGGGTTCGGCACCAAGACATGCAGCGATCGCAGAAAAAAGAGGGCGTCGCCCAGAATCAAGCGGTTCATCAGCAGCCAGACGCCGGACGTGTAGAGCAGCGGCAGACAGCCGAGCAGCAGCCACGCCTGAACGCGCCGCCGCGACTCGCGGTCGCCGCAGGCCATCAGCGGCACCAGCGCCACGGCGACGCCGGCGGGCGCGAAAAAGGGAAAGCCGCACAGCATGAGAAAGGAGCCCGCCGCACCGGCCGCCACCACATCGCGCAGCCGGCGGAAGGCGGCCCAGTCGGCCAGCGAGGCTGCCGCCAGCAAGACGAGTCCCGCCGTGAGCGGCGTGGTGAGTTGCAGCGCCTGCGGCTGGCGCGCCACGATCATCATGCCGGCGATGGCGGCCTGGGCCAGCACGATGCGCCAACCCGACTGGCCGGTGGCCTTGACCGCCTCGCGCACCGTCCAGAACGCAAAGAGCCACGCCGCGAAAAAGGCCGCCCAACCGGCCAGCGGCTCCGGCAAGAGCCACGCGAACGGCAGATAGACCAAGACCGGCAACGGGGCCGACCAGCACGAGCCGAAGAGCGCTTGGCGTCCCTGGGTCGTCCCCGCAAGCAGTTCGCGGCAGATGCCGGCCACCTGCATGCCGGGCTCCCAGGCCCCGTCGTGCAGACGCGCAAACGCCAACAGCACGCCAGCCAGCACTACGGGCGTCACGAACCCCGTCAGCATGCGAACCCTGCGATAACTTGTCCGATCTCCAGCATTCATTCCGACCGCCTACCACCCCTTGCTACCGTCTGTTGCCTATCGACTACAGCCCACGGCTCATGGCCTATTGCCCATTGCCGCCTGCCGACTGCTTCCCGCTTCCGCCCTTGACCAACCCGTGCTGCGTTTTCTCCCACACGAACGGATCGCGGAAAAACTGCAGAAACGCGCGCCAGCCGCTGTAGCTCATCATCAGCCAATAAATCGGCGTGAGCAGCGCCCACCCCATCAGGTCGTCGTTCTTGCGTTTGCAGCAGCCCAGCAGATTGATGTAGATGAAGACAAAATTACCGAGGAAGAGGCAGGCCGCGCCGGCCGCGAAGACCGGCCCCGGGAAAAGGTGCGAGACCCCCTCGGGCCGGAACACGAACCAGACCAGCGCCATCGCCCAGAAGATCGGGTTGATCAGCACCGAGAAGGGCCCGCCGCCGACCAGCAACTGGTAGTGCAGGAAGTTGACGACGCCTAACTCGCGCGCGAGTTTCCACGGCTGGCGCATGTGTACAAACCAAGTCTGGATGTACCCTTTCTGCCAGCGTGTCCGCTGCTTGATCCAGAAGGGCACCACGCTGCACGCCTCTTCCCACGTCGTGGTCTCCAGCATGCGCGTGGCGAAGCCGGCGCGGCCCAGGCGCACGCCGAGATCGCAATCCTCCGTGACGTTGTAGGCATCCCACCCCATCAGATCGCGCAGGACATCAGTCTTGAAGTGGTTCGAGGTGCCGCCCAACGGGATCACGGCGCCCATCGCGGCCAGCCCCGGCAACTGCAAGTCGAACCAGGCTGAATACTCTGCCGTGAACCAGCGTGTCAGCACGTTCTGGCGCGGGTTATAGTAGTTTAGGCGCGACTGCACGCACACCACATTCTGCGGCGATGCCTCGAAGGCCAGCACCGCCTTCTTGAGCTGGTCCGTCTCCGGCAGATCCTCGGCATCGTAAATCACCAGATAGTCGCCCTTGGCCAGATAGAGACCGATGTTGCACGCCTTGGGCTTGGTGCGAGGGAACGAGGGGGGGATTTCGGTCACGCGGAAACCGGGCGGCAGCGTCAGGGCGCGCGCGGCGTTGAGCGTGAGGTCGTCATCCGCCTCCAGCAGGATCTGCACGTCCTTCTTATCCGCCGGATAGTCCATCGCCGTCAGCGCGGCCACCATCTGCTTGAGGGTCTCCGGCTCCTTGTACATCGGAACCAGGACCGAATAAACCGGCCATTCGCGCGGTTCAGCGCCAGCGATCTCCTCCGGGGAGAAGCGCAGGATCGCCGACGGCGAGAGCGAGGCGCGGATCACCGCAAACTTATACACCGTGCTGATCACATAAAAAAGCGTGCAGAGGCCGATCAGCGTCTGGGCGGTCCGCAGCGGCGCAAGGGCGAACGCCACGACCGTCGCCAGCGCCAGGCCGATCATCACGCCCTTCTGCAGGCGTGTCATCGGCTGCGCGGCGCTCCACTCCGGATGGCGGCGAGACAACTCAAGCGGATCCACGTCCGCCACGTTCCTCACAGCCTCCCCCCGTTGCTGTCCATCCCCGGTGTCCATTGTTTACGGTCAGTCCTCATTGGCTCATTAAAGATTGGTGAAAGTATACCATGCCTGTGCCATTCTGAACAGACTGCAATAGACTGCAAAAGAAACGGGATTGGACTTTTCAAAGCACCGTTGAACGTTTAAAATCTGCGCCCCAAAAAGGAATTCCCATGCAACAGCCTTGCTGGATCGCCATTCTTGATTTCGGTTCGCAGTATACACAGCTTATCGCCCGGCGCGTGCGCGAACAGCAGGTCTACTCAGAAATCATACGCTTTGACACCCCCGCCTCCCTGTTGTTCGAAAGAAGACCTGCCGGCATTATTCTCTCGGGCGGCCCGAACAGTGTGTTTGAAGAGGGGGCGCCGACCTGTGACCCCGAGATCTTTGATCTCGGCATTCCGGTGCTTGGCATCTGTTACGGCATGCAACTCACCGCCAAACTCCAAGGCGGCACGGTCAAACCGGGACTGCACCGCGAATACGGCCACACGCGCATCGGCACCGATACCGCCTGCGACCTGTTCGCGGACCTGCCTTCCGAATTTGACGTCTGGATGAGTCACGGTGACCAGGTCGCGGTTCTGCCGCCCGGCTTTTCTGTTTCGGCCCGCTCGCTCTCCTGCCCGCACGCGGCAATGTTCAACGCGACGCGCAAGTCCTATGCCTTGCAGTTCCACCCCGAGGTGGTCCACACCCAGCACGGCACCGCGATCCTGCGTAACTTTCTTTTCAAGGTTTGCGGTTGCACCGGCGATTGGCAGCTCTCTTCCTGGGTCGAGGAAACCGTCGGAAAGCTCAAACGCCAGGTCGGCGACGAGCATGTGGTGCTCGGACTGAGCGGCGGCGTGGACTCCTCCGTCGTGGCGGCGCTGCTGCACCGCGCGATCGGTGACCGGCTGCACTGCATCTTCGTGGATAACGGTCTGCTGCGTTACGGCGAAGATCGCCAGGTTGAATCGATGTTCCGCGCCAAGCTCGGCATGGACCTGCATGTGATCGACGCGCGCGACCGCTTCTACGGCGCGCTCAAGGGCGTGACCGATCCTGAACAGAAGCGCAAGATCATCGGCCGCGAGTTCATTGAGGTGTTCGCCGAAGAGGCCCGCGCCTTCAAGGATTGCAAATTTCTCGGCCAAGGCACAATTTATCCTGACATCATCGAAAGCGAAAGCCCGCTGAAAGGCCCGAGTCAGACCATCAAGAGCCACCACAATGTCGGCGGCCTGCCGCCGGATCTGAAGTTCGAGTTGGTCGAACCGCTGCGCGAGTTGTTTAAGGACGAAGTGCGTGCCGTGGGCCGTGTGCTGGGCATGGACAGTGAACTGCTCGACCGCCAGCCTTTCCCCGGGCCCGGACTGGGCGTCCGCATTCTGGGCGAGGTGACAGCCGAGCGCGTGGCCCTGCTCCAGCAGGCCGATCTGCGCGTGTAGGAAGAGATCCGCAAGCTCCCGGACTACCGCTCGATCTGGCAGGCCTTCGCCGTTCTGCTGCCCGTGCACTCCGTCGGCGTCATGGGTGATCAGCGCACCTATGAAAACGTATGCGCCCTGCGCGTCGTGGACAGCATCGACGCCATGACGGCGGACTGGACGCGCGTGCCTTACGAAACGTTGGCGCGTATTTCAAACCGCATCATCAATGAGGTGCGCGGCATCAACCGCGTGGTTTTCGACATCAGCTCCAAACCGCCCGCCACCATTGAATGGGAGTGAACCAACAAAAGGGCGGGCGGCGTCGGGGCCAGTTCCTTACCCGTTCAGCGTCCAGCCGGCGCGGTAGTCGCGCTTGAGCAGCGCATCGGCCTCGCCGTTGTTCGTCACGCGGCCGGCCTTGCCGTCATAGTCGAGCTTCTTGCCGACCCGGTAGGCCACCAGGCCGAGGCACATCTGCTCGATCATGTTCGCGCTGTATTCGAAGTCGCACGCGGTTTTAAGCGACGGATTCTTGCAGGCGTTGATCCACTGCTTCTGGAAGTGCCCCACCGAGGGCAGCAACGCCTCTTTGGCGCGCGGCTTGTAGTAGGAGAGGCTGCCGTCCTTGCCCAGAGGGATCAGCGCGCGCGAGGTGAAGTCCGCCACCAGAATGCCCTCGGTGCCCTTGAACATCGCCCCGTGGCCGATCTTGTTGATGTCCACATACGAGCTGGGCGGATTCGGCATCGCGCCGCCCTGATACCACGTGAGGCTGATCGGCCCGCGCCAACTGTTGGCGGGATGCTCGAAACGCATTTCGGCTTTGACCGGCGTCACGTCGGGATTGAACGGATCGCCCTTGGCTTCGGCGGAAGTCGGCAGGGCGCAGTCCACGGCATTCCACAGGAGATCCATCGTGTGACTTCCCATGTCGCCGATCTGGCCGGTGCCGAAGTCCCAGTACATGTTCCACTTCAGGCAGTTCGCGCCCGGTCCGCCCGCGAAATACTCGGGGTTGTAGGGATGGTCCGTCTTGACCGGCCCCAGCCAAAGGTCGTAATGCAGGCCGGCGGGCGGCGCGCCGGCGGCGGGGAGGTAACCGGGCTTGGGAATCTGGCGGTTGCCCCAGGCGTAGGCGCTCTTGAGTTCGCCGATCGCTCCGTCGCGCAGCATTTCGGCAATGCGGTTGAAGTTGTCGTGCGCGTGGCGCTGCATGCCGACCTGCGTCGCGAGTTTGTCCTTCTTGGGCAGCCAGTTGGCTCTGACCACGCGCGCCTCTTCCACGGAGATGCCCAGCGGCTTCTCAAGGTAGACGTGCATGCCGCGGTTCAACGCCCAGTTGGCGACAAAGGCGTGCGTGAAATCGGTCGTGCAGATGACCACCGCGTCAATGTCTTTCTGCTCCAGGCATTTGCGCCAGTCAACGTATGTCTTCGCGTTCGGAAAACGTTTGGCCGCGTCCGTCAGGTTGCGTTCCCAGCAGTCACACAGCGCCACGACATTCTCGTCTGCGATGGAATCGAAATGCGCCAGTCCACGGCCCCATGTGCCGATCAGCGCGATGTTGAGTTTGTTGCTCGCCGCATTCGCCCGCAAGCCGCCCGGCAGGATGATCAATCCCGCGCCTGTTGTGACCGCCGATTTCAAGAAATCCCTGCGCTTCATCCTCAGTCCTCCTCGTGTGTTACTTGAACGTTGAACGCTGAGCGTTGAAAGTTTCCCGCCGGTTGTTCGCGACACGACCACACGGCAGGATGACCCCAAACTCGAACATCATAATCGTGGGGATGATTTTACGCCCATGGCGCACGGAATGCAACCTTCGGTTTTTCACGGCCCCAGCCGGCCCGCAGCCGCGCGTCCAGCTCCGACCACGCGGGCACACCGCTGGTGGCATCTGGCTGCTCGACGCTGGCCGAACCCACCGCAACGGCCGACCGCACGCATTCGGCAGGACCGAGGCCTTTGGCTACGCCCGCGAGCAGTCCGGCAACTGTGCAGTCGCCCGAACCGGTTGTCCCCGCCACCTTCGCGTCAAAGCAGGGCGCGTAAAATTCAGCGCCGGCCCAGCGCTCGCAGGCTTCCTCGGTAAAGCAGCCGCACGCCGCCAGCCGCCGCGTGTCAGACGTGACGCGCAGATACGCGCCCTGGCTGCCGAGCTTCAGCATCACCACGGCCACGCCCATCGCCAGCAGTTCGCCGGCCAGCGCGCGCACGTCATCTTCGATCAACCCGCCCATCGGCACGCCCTCAGCCGCCTTGGTCCGCACGGCCAGACCCCGCTCGCGATGCA
>Ga0123327_1003104_pt1 | contig 12354 bp, 12 predicted proteins | sample BioC13SIPDNA_4_FD_89701 | JGI IMG/M metagenome (GOLD analysis project Ga0123327, IMG submission 89701) | Anaerobic biogas reactor microbial communites from Washington, USA - Biogas_R1_B C13 SIP DNA | ecosystem: Engineered > Bioreactor > Anaerobic > Unclassified | place: Washington, USA...
ACCAGAAGAAACAGATATCGAAAGGCAATCTCAACGGCTACGTTGAGCTGGACGCGCAGTTCCACGACATCATTGCGCGCCTTGCCGGCAGCGACCGCCTGCTGGAGCTTACCCAGACGCTCCGCCGGCATATGCTGAGATACCGGATCCAGTGCATCTACATGACCGAGACGGCGGAGAGATCCATGCGCGGCCACGAACGGATCGTGGCCGCCATCGAAAGGGGGGACTCCCAGGAGATCGCCGTCGCGGTGAAAACACACCTCATCCAGGCGAGGGACGACATCCTTTACTATGTCTTTCGCGAACCTGAAGGCGACACCGGCCGATAGCCCCCGCAGCGGACTTTTGATTGACAAAAAGGGGTTTCTGTGCAAACCTCAGAATAACGCATAAAAACCAAACGGAGGTGCTGGTATGAAGAGGTATTCCTTCCTTGCGCTCGCGTCGGTGTTCCTCCTTTCCGTCCTGTGTGTATGTTCCGTATCCCAGGCGGCGAACACCATCAAAGTGGGCATCGTCGACACCTACACAGGACCCGCTACGACTTTCACCAACGACGTCCTCGACGGCTTCAAGCTCGCCGTTCAGAAGATAAACGCCTCCGGCGGCATCCTGGGGAAGAAGATCGAGTTCACCACGAGGGATGAGAAGTTCAAGCCCGACATCGGCCTTGCCATGGCCAAGGAACTTGTCCTCAAGGAAAAGGTCGATATCCTCATGGGCACCATCAACAGCGCCACGACGCTCGCCATCTCCGACTTCGTGAAGAAAGAGAAAGTGCCGTTTTTCGTAACCTTCGCGAAGAGCGACAAGATCGTCGCCGAGAAGGGACACCGCTACATCTTCAACATGAACGAGAACACCGAGATGGCAGGCAGGGCGGCCGCCATCGCGCTCGCGAAGAAGCCCTACGTCAAGTACTGGGTAGCCGGTGACGACTACGAATACGGCCACGCCATCGCCGAGGGCGTCTGGAACAACCTCAAGAAGCTCAAACCCTCCGTCCAGAAGGTTGGAGAGACGTGGTGGAAGGTCGGCGAGGCGGACTTCACCCCCTATATCACCCAGATACTTGCCGCGAAACCGGACTTCATCATCGTCGCCACGGGCGGCTCGGGCATGGTGAACTTCCAGAAGGCGGCGAAGGCCACGGGTCTTTCCCAGAAGGTCCCCTTCTACCAGCACACGGCAACGGAACTTTCCGTCCTCGCCCCCCAGGGCCAGAACGCCCCTGAAGGCGTCTACGGCACCGCGAACTACTTCTTCTACTATCCCGACACCGCGCAGAACAAGGCCTTTGTAGCCGATTTCAAGAAGGCTTACAACCGCAATCCCCGGATCGGGGCCCTTTACGGGTACATGACGGCGCAGTTCATCGCCGAGGGGTACAAGAAGGCCGGCAAGATGGACAAGGAGAAATTCGTCACGGCCCTGGAGGGCATGACCCTCGACAGCCCCGTCGGCAAGCTCGAGATCCGCAAGTGCGACCACCAGCTCCTGCTCCCCATGTATTTCGGCGTTACGAAGAAAGACCCGAAATATGAGTTCCTTACCGCCGGGAGCATCGAGACCATCCAGGGAAAGGACTACGTCCCGTCCTGCGAGGAGGTCCTGAAGCACCGCAAGAAATAGGGGGAAGGCGGAAGGACAATGGAGAGCATCCTTGGCTTCATAAGCCCGAAGATCTTGAGCCAGATACTCGTGGGTCTGTCACGCACGGTCATCCTCTTCATCGTCTCCTCGGGTCTGTCGCTCATCCTGGGAGTCCTCAGGATCCCCAACGTGGCGCACGGCTCGCTCTACATGATCGGCGCCTTTATGGCCTACACGGTGTCGCACCTCTTCGGAGGGGGCAACATGGGTTTCTGGATGGCCCTCGTGCTGGCCCCTCTCGGGGTGGCGGTGGTCAGTTTCGCCGCCGAGAGGTCCCTCTTTCAGTTCCTCTATGAGCGCGAACACCTGATGCTGCTCCTTCTCACCTTTGCCATGTCCCTCGTTTTCGGAGACCTTGTCAAGATGGTGTGGGGGGCCGAATACCGTTCGGTCCCCGTGCCCTCCGTCTTCCAGGGATACATAAACCTTTTCGGCGGGCTCCCCTTTCCCATCTACAGCTTTTTCCTCCTCGTCATGGGGCCCGTCATCGCCGTACTGCTGTGGCTCCTCACGAACAAGACGAAGATCGGCAAGATAGCGCGCGCAGCCGCCGTGGACAGGGAGATGGTGGGCGCCGTGGGCATAAATGTGAGCTGGGTCTTCGCGACCGTTTTCATCATCGGTTGTTTGCTGGCGGGTCTCGGCGGTGTTCTCGTCGCCCCCACGGTGAGCGTCACCCTGGGAATGGACCACACTCTCATCATCGAGGCCTTCCTCATTGTCATCATAGGGGGGCTCGGCAATGTCTGGGGCGCCCTTCTCGGCGCGCTCATCTTTGGCCTGACCCAGTCTCTCGGCATTCTCGTCTGGCCCCAGTTCGGGATCGTCTTCCCTTACCTGGCCGTGGTCGTCGTGCTCCTTTTCCGGCCGACGGGGCTTTTGAGGTCGACATGGTGAGGGGTCACGCATGAAAGGCCCTCTTCTTCGCGGCAAAGCTCCCTGGGTCATTGCCGCACTCATCGTTCTCTTCCTCCTCCCCCTGTTCCTGGACAGGTTCTACGTCTATCTGGCGGCGATCATCCTCCTGACGGGACTCTGCGCGACAAGCCTCAATTTCGTCCTCGGCTACGGGGGGGTCTTCCAGTTCCACCATGCCGTCTTCTACGGCGTCGGCGCCTACGGCACGGCGCTCATGATCATCAAGTCGGGTCTGTCACCCTGGCTGGGGTTCGTTGTCGGGCCCGTCGCCGCCGGGATAATGGGGTTCGTCATCGGGGCCATCTGCATCCGTCTTTCCAAGCTCTACTTCGGGATGCTCCAGATATCGCTGGGGTCGCTGGTGTGGGCCATCGTCTACCGGTGGTACTCCTTCACCGGGGGTGATGACGGCATCCACGGCGTCCCCCTTCCCGACATCGTCTCTTCGCCCAACGGGGCATACTACTTCACCCTGATCGTCACCGCCGTGTCCATGTTCATCCTCTACAGGATGATACGGTCCCCCTTCGGGAGCGCCCTCCAGGGGATACGGGACAACCCGGTGCGCTCCGAGATGATCGGCGTCAACGTGAAGCTCCAGCAACTCCTCGCGCTGACCATCGCCGGCTTCTTCGGGGGCGTGGCCGGGTCGCTCTTTGTCGTCGTGGACAACACGGTCTTTCCCGACATGATGTTCTGGACACTCTCTTTGGAGCTCATCATCATGTGCCTCCTCGGCGGGTGGTTCTCCTTTCTCGGCCCCATGGTGGGAGCCGGGATCATAGTTCTCCTCAGGACCTATGTCAGCGGCATCACCGTGTACTGGGCCCTCATCCTGGGCGTCATCATGATGCTCGTCATCTTCTTCCTGCCGAACGGTGTCCTCGGATACCTCGACAGGTTCGTGAAGAAGAAAGCGAGAAGCGCATGATGGGAGCAAGGAGCCTTACGTGCTGGAAGTGACCTCACTCAAGAAATCCTTCGGCGGCTTCAAGGCCGTCAACGATGCGAGCCTGTCCGTGAAGGAAGGCGAGGTCGTCGCCGTCATAGGGCCGAACGGGGCGGGAAAGACGACCCTTTTCAACCTTATCACGGGCGTGTTGAAGCCCGACGACGGAAAGGTCCTCTTCAAGGGTGAGGACATAACCGGGCTTCCCTCCTACAAGGTCTGCCGCAGGGGCATGTCGCGGTCCTTCCAGGTGGTGAACGTCTTTCCCCGGCTCACCGTTTTTGAGAATGTCCAGGTCTCCGTCCTTTCGCAGCAGAAGAGAACGTGGAACCTCTTCGCGCCATCGGCGGGGCTTGCCGTGGGAGAGACGGAAAGGATCCTCGAGAACGTGGGCCTCATTGACATACGGGACGCCACGAGCGCGGCCCTCTCCCACGGCGAGCGCAAGGTCCTTGAGATCGCCATCGCCCTCGGGGGGAACCCCCAGTTCCTCATACTCGACGAGCCCACCGCGGGGATGTCGCCTGAGGAGACGACACGCTGCATCGATCTCATCAGGCAGCTCAAGGAGAAGCTCGGCATCACCATTCTCTTCTGCGAGCACGACATGGAGATCGTATTCTCCATATCGGATCGTATCATGGTCATGGTGCGGGGGTCGACGATCATCGAGGGTACCTGCGACGACGTCAGGTGCTGCCAGGAGGTGCAGGACGCGTATCTCGGCGGGAGCGACACATGCTTGATGTGAACGCCATCGATACCTACTACGGCTTAAGCCACATCCTCTTCGGCGTGACCTTACGCGTCAGGGCCGGCGAGGTGGTGGGCCTTCTGGGGCGCAACGGCGCGGGAAAGTCGACCACCATGAAGAGCATCATGGGCATCGTGCCGCCGCGGAAGGGAACGATCACCTTCAAGGGGACCGGGATCGCCGGGCGCAAGCCCTTCATGCTTTTCCGCCAGGGTATCGGCTATGTCCCCGACGACCGCAGGGTCTTTGCCGATCTCTGCGTCGATGACAACCTGGAAATAGTCCATCGTCGGGGCAACGAATGGGACAAGGAAAGGGTGTACGGTCTTTTCCCCGCCCTGAGGGAAATACGGTCGCGCCGTGCCGGGCACTTAAGCGGCGGCGAACAGCAGATGCTCACCATAGCGAGGGCGCTCATGGGGAGCCCCGAGCTTTTGCTCCTCGACGAGCCCACGGAGGGCCTCGCCCCGCTCATCGTCCGGGACCTGGAAGAGCAGATCCTGAGGCTCAAAGAGGCCGGCATCAGCATCCTCCTGTCGGAGCAGAACGTCCGCTCGGCCTTGAAGATGATCACCAGGGCCTACGTCATCGATAACGGCAGGATCCGCTTCGAAGGCACGGTTCAGGAACTGGAAGCGAATGAAGAGGTGAAACGGAAGTATCTTATGATCTAGTTTTCGCCTTCGCGAAAACCAGATCCGTTCCAGGTTCCAGGGTTCAAGAGTTCAAGGGGAAGGACAGGGAAACGAAGTTCCTGATACTCTTGAACCCTTGAACCCTGGAACCGTCTTTTTTGTCTTTCTTTTGGTGCGGTTTTCCTATAGAATTTATACATGTTCATAACGTTGGCGAGAGTATGGAGGCTTCTTTTCGTCGGAGTGTTCGCCGTCGCCTTTGGCGTTTCGTCCGTTCATGCCATGGGCGACCTCGGCATTGTTGTGGAGACGCTCACGGACCCCGGGAAGGAGATGCATTGTCCCGTATGCGGGAGGGCCATCAATCCCGGCGTCGTACATACCGACGCCCCGGTAATCATCAGGGAAAAGCTCAAGACGGCGCTCACGGAGCGGAATATCGGGTACTCCGACGGGATGAAACCGGACCAGCCGTACATTCATGTCCTTGTCTACCGTTTCCAGGAGCGCAAGGGCGGCAATTTCGCCGTGGAGAAGCCCGCCTCGGTCGCTTTCCACATGCACCTCATGAAGAACAGGATGGTGGGCAAGATCTTCGCCTACTCGGAAGAACAGAAGGCCCTCACGCAGAACCTGCTGACAGTGGGAAAGTTCTTTCGCAGGGGAGCGCGCTGGGTAACGGCGGAAGAGCTTGCCGGGGAAGGCATCAACGCGGGACTGGACGAACTCGTCGAGCCGAAGGAGACGACGGAGCCCGCGGAGTGAAAGCGCTCTTTGCGATGGACCTCATGGGCGGCAAGACCGTGCGCCTCAGGAAAGGTGATTTCCAGGAGGTGACGGTCTACAGCGACGACCCGCCCTCGCTGATCGAAGAGATGGTTGGCCGCGGCGCCCGGGATTTCCATATCATCGACCTCGACGGCGCCCGGACGGGCGAGCCCGTCCACGGGGACATCATCAGGAAGATCCGCTCCATGGTGAAAGGATACATGGAGGTCGGGGGCGGCATTCGTACCGACGATACCATCAAATATTACAGTGACCTCGGCGTTGACGGCATCATCGTCGGCACCCGCGCCCTGGAAGACGAGGAGTATTTCGAGGGACTCACGCGGTTCCCCAACATCGTCCTCGGACTTGACCTTCTCGGGGGCAGGCCGATGTCGCGGGGCTGGAAGAACGCCGTCGACAGGGACCCGGGGGCCATTCTCAGCGCTGCCGAGCGCATCGGGATCATGGCCGTCCTGTGCACGAGCATCGAACGGGACGGGATGCTGAGCGGCCCCGATCTTGCCGGTCTCAAAGCAATATCCGGAATGACACGGCTGCCCGTCATTGCGAGCGGCGGCGTATCGAACATAGACGACGTCAGACGCCTCGCGGAGATGGACGTCTGGGCGGCGATCATAGGAAAAGCCTTCTACGAGGGGTTCATAGGCATCGAGGAGGCTATGGGTTATGCTGACTAAGAGGATCATCCCCTGCCTTGACGTCATGGAAGGCAGGGTCGTAAAAGGGACCAATTTTCTCGAGCTCAAAGACGCCGGCGATCCCGTGGAGAACGCGAAGGCATACGAGGAGCAACTGGCGGACGAGCTGTGCTTTCTTGACATCACCGCTTCCCACGAGAAGAGACGGACCATCATCGACGTCGTCGAGCGGGTCTCCCACGAGGTCTTCATGCCGCTGACGGTGGGAGGCGGCATACGCTCCCTGGACGATATCCGGGACATCTTAAGGGCCGGGGCGGACAAAGTGACCGTCAACACGACGGCGGTGGAGAACCCCGAATTCGTCAGGGAATCGAGCGAGATCTTCGGGAGCCAGTGCATATGCGTCGCCATCGACGCGAAGAGACGCGAAGGCGGAGGGTTCGAGGTCTACACCTACGGAGGCCGCAGGCCGACAGGCATCGATGCCATCGGCTGGGCGAAGAAGGTGGAGGAGCTGGGGGCGGGGGAGATACTCCTTACCAGCATGGACCGGGACGGGACGAAGATCGGCTTCGATATCGATCTGACGAGGGCCATCGCCGAGTCCGTGAACATCCCCGTCATAGCCTCGGGTGGAGTGGGGACCCTGGAACACCTCTACGAAGGGCTCACGTTGGCGAAGGCGGACGCCGTCCTCGCCGCGTCGATATTCCACTACCGGGAGCACACGGTCGTCGACGCGAAACGCTACCTGAGGGACCGCGGCGTGAACGTGAGGCTGTAGGAAGCCCGTCGGCCAAAAAAACAGGTCAAAAAAGAGACATGATAAGTAATACGCATAGAAATGAGGAGTCGCAATGGATGATCTGAAATGGGATGAAAAGGGGCTTGTGCCCGCTGTCGTGCAGGATGCAGGCTCAAAGGACGTTCTCATGGTCGCTTACATGAACAAGGAAGCCCTGGATCTCACGCTGAAGACGAAGACCGCCCACTATTATTCAAGGTCGCGGCAGAAGCTCTGGCTCAAGGGCGAGACCTCGGGCCACACCCAGGCCGTGAAGGAGGTCCGCATCGACTGTGACAACGATACCATCCTCCTTATCGTGGACCAGAAGGGGGCGGCCTGTCACACCGGGTACTGGAGCTGCTTCTACCGCGCCTGGTCGGATGGATGGAAGGTCATCGGGAAGAAGGTCTTTGACGAAAAAGAAGTCTATGGTGAAAAGAAGACCCATTGACGCGGTCCTTTCCTTCTTCAACACCTGTTGTTTCGTGGGCTCTATCCCCGGAGCGCCGGGGACCTACGCGTCGGTTCTCGCCGCGGCGCTGATCTGGCTCTTCCCGGCGGTCTTCGGCAATGCCTTCTTCGCCGTCGTTCTGATCGTCTTCGCCGTGGCGACGGTCACGATGGAGAGGTTCGAGGGCGAAGACCCCGGCCACATCGTCATCGATGAGTTCGCCGGCATGTGCGTCGCCATGGCGGGACACAGGGCGACACTCGTCAACGTGGCCGTAGGTTTCGTTCTCTTCCGCATCTTCGATATCCTCAAGCCCTTTCCCGTGGGCCGGATGGAACGGCTCAAAGGTGGCTGGGGCGTTGTGGGGGACGATGTGGTCGCCGGCATATTCGCGAACATCCTTGTTCTCCTGTGGACGAGGTTCATATGAAGATCGAGGAGAAACTGGTCAAGACCCTGACGGCGCGGTCCCTTTCCTTATGCACCGCCGAATCCTGCACGGGAGGGCTCATAGCCGGCCGGATAACCTCCGTGCCCGGCGCGTCGGCGTCGTTCGAAGGCGGCGTGGTGACGTACAGCAACAGGGCCAAGACGGCCCTTCTCGGCGTCCCCGCGGAGGTCATAGAGCGTCACGGGGCCGTGAGCGGAGAGGTCGCCCGGGCGATGGCTGAAGGGGCGCGGGAAAGACTGGGGACCGATATCGCCGTTGCCGTCACGGGGATAGCCGGGCCCGCGGGCGGTTCGCCGGAGAAGCCCGTCGGGACCGTTTTCATCTCACTGGCGGCGCGGGGCACGGCCTCCGTCCGCGGGTTCCTCTTTGAGGGCACAAGACGGGAGATACGCCGGCGCTCCGGAGACGAGGCGCTTCTTTTTGTCCTCGACCATCTCGAAGGGAAGGTGGGCGGATGAGGTCCTTTCTCGCCTTCGAGATCCCCCCGAAGGTCAAGGCATACCTCTCGCAGGTGTCGGAGGCCATGGCAAAGAGCGTTCCGGGCGTCAGGTGGGTCAGGCCCGAAGGACAGCACATCACCATCAGGTTCTTCGGGGAGATATCGGACGCACGGGCACGGGAGATAACGGAGGTCCTCGGGGCGGCCGGGCCCTACCCGGGGGTCGAAACGACGCTGAAGCGCATCGACGCCTTTCCCGACAGGCGAAGGCCCCGGGTCATTGTCGCCACCATCGATGAAGGAGTTGACATCATCCGCTCGATATACCATGATATAGAGACCCGACTCACAGCCCTGGGTTACGAACGAGAGAAACGGGGTTTCACCCCTCATATTACCTTCGGGAGGATGAAAGTGCCCGCGCCTCTTCTGGAGAGAGACACCCCTCCCCTGGAATGTCCGCGGTTCGCGATCGAGCGTATCATTCTTTACAAGAGCATCCTCGGAAGGGAAGGCGCGACGTACGAGCCGCTCTTCGAGAAGGAACTGGGTGTGGAGAAATGAAACGACCCCAGAGGTGCAGCGAGAAGAGGCCCCATACGGGGACGACATAAAGGAGAAAGATGAACCCGAAAACCCAGAAGGGAGGCATCGACGTGAGAGACGAAGACAATAGAGGCAAAGCCATAGACATGGCGGTATCTCAGATAGAGAAGCTCTTTGGAAAAGGCGCCATCATGAAGCTCGGGGCGAAAGCCCTCGAGGCCGTTCCCGTCGTTTCCACCGGGTCCATCGCTCTCGATCTCGCCCTCGGCATCGGTGGCATTCCCCGGGGCAGGGTCGTCGAGATCTTCGGGCCCGAGGCGTCGGGCAAGACGACGCTGGCGCTCCAGGTCGTCGCCGAGATCCAGAAGACGGGGGGCAGCGCTGCGTTCATAGATGCCGAGCACGCCCTTGACGTCAGCTACGCGAAAAGGATCGGTGTCAACACCGACGACCTCCTCATATCGCAGCCCGATACGGGAGAGCAGGCCCTCGAGATCAGCGAGATACTCGTGCGCAGCGGAGGGGTCGACGTGGTCGTTGTCGATTCCGTCGCTGCCCTGGTACCCCGGGCCGAGATCGAAGGGGAAATGGGGGATTCCCACATGGGCCTTCAGGCTCGGCTCATGTCGCAGGCCCTCAGGAAACTCACGGCGATCACGAGCAAGTCCATGACCACCGTCGTTTTCATAAACCAGATCCGCCACAAGATCGGGATCATGTTCGGGAATCCCGAGACCACGACGGGTGGGAACGCGCTCAAGTTCTATGCCTCCCTGCGCCTCGACATCCGCAGGATCGCCGCGATAAAGGACGGTCAGGAGGTCATCGGGTCGAGGACGAGGGTGAAGATCGTAAAGAACAAACTTGCACCGCCCTTCAGGGAAGTGGAGTTTGACATCATATTCGGCGAAGGCATATCCCGCGAGGGAGATGTCATCGACCTCGCCGTCGAGATGGGCATCGTGGAAAAAGCGGGGACCTGGTACTCGTACGGCGACGCACGCATAGGCCAGGGCCGGGAGAACGCCAAAGAGTACCTCAAGACGCACCCCGAGACGATGAAGGAGGTCGAAGAGAGGATCATGATACAGGCGGGACTGAAGAAGGGAGAGACGGGTGACATCGCAACAGATCAGAAGTAGGTTCCTCGAGTATTTTGCGCTGAACGGCCACACGGTAGTGCCCAGTTCGGGACTCCTGCCGGAAAAGGACCCGACGCTTCTCTTCGTGAACGCCGGCATGGTGCAGTTCAAGAACCTCTTTCTCGGCCTCGAAAAGAGGCCCTACGTGCGGGGGACGTCGTGCCAGAAATGCGTGAGGGCCGGCGGCAAGCACAACGACCTCGACAACATCGGCAAGACCTTGAGGCATCACACCTTTTTCGAGATGCTGGGCAACTTCTCCTTCGGCGACTATTTCAAGAAGGAGGCCATTGCCTTCGCGTGGGAGTTCCTGACAAAGGAGCTCGAGCTCGACGCGTCGAAGATGTGGGTGACCGTCTTTCGCGAGGATGACGAGGCGGAGGAGATCTGGAGAAAGACGGGCGTCCGGCCCGACAGGATAGTGCGCCTCGATGAGAAGGACAACTTCTGGTCCATGGGTGATGAAGGTCCCTGCGGCCCCTGCTCGGAGATACTCTACGACCTGGGCGAGAACGTGGGGTGCCGCCGGCCGACGTGCGCCGTCGGGTGCGACTGCGACCGCTTTCTCGAGGTCTGGAACCTCGTCTTCATGGAGTTCGACCGCGGCGCCGACGGCACGATGACGAAGCTGCCGAGGCCCTCCATCGACACCGGGATGGGGCTCGAGCGCGTCACGTCGATCATCGAGGGTAAGATCGGGAACTACGATACGGACCTCTTCGTTCCCATCATCAGGCGCATCGAGGACATAGCGGGATGCGCCTACGGCGAATCGGAGAAGAATGACATCGCCATCCGCGTCATCGCGGACCACGCGCGCGGCGCCACGTTCATCATCAACGACGGCATCCTCCCCTCGAAGGAGGGCAGGGGCTATGTGCTGAGGAGGATCATCAGGAGGGCCCTTCGCTACGGCAGGAAACTGGGTATACAGAAGGACTTCCTCCACGACCTCTCGAAGAGCGTCGTGGACATCATGGAAGAGGCCTATCCCGACGTGAAGAACAACCATTCCTACATCGTGAGGGTCATACGGGGTGAGGAAGAGCGCTTCATCGAGACCCTTGGCATGGGAATGAAGCTCTATGAAGAGTTCGCCGGGGACCTCAAGAAAAAGGGCAGCGCCGTCATCCCCGGGGAGCTTGTCTACAAACTTTACGATACCTATGGTTTTCCCGTCGACATAACAACGGACATGGCCCTGGAAGACGGTCTTGTCCTTGACAGGGAGGGGTTCGAGAAGGCCCTCTCAGAGCAGAAAGAGCGTTCCAGGACAGGCTCGAAGATCAAGGGTGAGGAATGGAACGAAGGCCATCTCACCATACTCGGCCGGGGCCTCGTGAGCACCTTCACCGGCTACGGCACCCTGAAGGACGAAGGCGTCATCAGGGCCATCCTCGTCGGGGACGGCACGGTGGATGAGATATCCGAAGGGGAAGAGGGCGAGTTTTTTCTGGACACGACGCCCTTCTACGCCGAAAGCGGGGGCCAGGTCGACGACTCGGGGACGATCACCCTTGCCGGTGGTGGAGCTACGGCACGGGTGACCGCCGTGACGAAGGTGAAGGAAGACCTCTTTGCCCACCGCGTTATCGTCGAAAGGGGATCGTTCCACGGGGGAGACAGTGTGTCTCTTGCCGTCGATGTGGAGAAGCGGAAGGGCACGTCGCGCAATCACACGGCTACCCACCTCCTCCAGTATGCATTGAGGAAGGTCCTCGGCGACCACGTCAAACAGTCGGGCTCCCTCGTCGAGGCGGGCAGGATGCGCTTCGACTTCACCCACTTTGAGGCCATGAAAGAGGAGCAGATACGGGCGGTAGAGGATATCGTCAACGAGAAGATCATGGACTGCGTGCCCGTCGTCATCTACGTGAAGAGCCGCGAGGAAGCCATCCGGGAGGGAGCGACGGCCCTCTTCGAGGAAAAGTACGGCGAGACGGTGCGCGTCATAACCATCGGCGATTTTTCCCGGGAGCTCTGCGGGGGCACTCACGTCGCCAATACGGGCCAGATAGGAAGCCTCTACATCCTCGGTGAAAGTTCCCTGGCGTCCGGTGTCCGCAGGATAGAGGCGACAACGGGCAAGGGCGCCCTCGCGTACAAGCGCAGGGTGGAAGGGACCGTGAAGGCCATCGCGAAGAGGACGAACACCGAGTTCGACCGCGTCGAAGAGCGCGTCGAGAGCCTCCT
>Ga0123327_1003106_pt1 | contig 12348 bp, 8 predicted proteins | sample BioC13SIPDNA_4_FD_89701 | JGI IMG/M metagenome (GOLD analysis project Ga0123327, IMG submission 89701) | Anaerobic biogas reactor microbial communites from Washington, USA - Biogas_R1_B C13 SIP DNA | ecosystem: Engineered > Bioreactor > Anaerobic > Unclassified | place: Washington, USA...
AGACCTGTTGAAGAAGAATTTCCCGTTGGACGTGATCCAGTATCCGGGAGGGTCATCGGGAATCTCGATCCGGGGATTTCGTCCGCAATACAGTCACGAGACCAACCCGACAACGCTGATGCTCATTGATGGACGTCCGGTTTCGATAAGTGCCGGGGCGATCCCGATGCATGGAATTGAGCGGATCGAAATCCTTCGCGGGCCGGCATCGGCTCTTTACGGTCCCTCTGCAATGGGAGGGGTTGTGAATATTCTGACCAAGCGGTCGGAGGGGCCGTTTGCCTCGAGATTGAGCACAGGCTACGGCAGCTATGAACGGGTGGAAGCAGGCGTATCGGCGGGAGGTTCGGTACATCCGAGGTTCAGTTTTGATGTGTCCCTCGACTGGGTGGAGAGGAGTGAGGATTACGAGCTGGGTAATGGCGATGCGTATGAGACAGGATGGGAAGGAAAAGGGGTTTACCGTTATACCACCTACTCAACTTTAAGCGGAAGGGTGAGGGGCTCATACAAACTATCGCCGGATTGGGAGATCGAGCTGCGCAGCGACTTCGGGACACAGGACCGGACGGGAATGCCAGGATCGTTGTCTGCACAGAAAGCGGGACGGGCAAACCCGAGTGTGCGGGATCTGGATCGGGGGGGTGTGGCCCTTGAACTGAGGGGCACGTCAGGAGATCATGATGCATTGGCGAGATTTTATTATAACCGATTGGATTCCCACGCTGTGAATTCCATGGATTCCTACACACCGAGCTACCGTGGCAGAACCACGGACCGAAAAACCCGTGAATGGGGTGTGCAACTTCAGGATCATTGGAAATGGAATGAGCTTACCACCCTGATGTGGGGAATCGATCACACCATACAGGATGAGGAGAATGCGGCATTTGACCGGGATGGAACCCGCAGAAGCTATCACAACCCCGACAGTGTCCGCACGACGTCCGGGTTGTTCGCGGAGCTTGTGAATCGTTTGCTGGATGAACAACTTGTTGCCAATCTCGGGGTGCGGGGTGATCGCATCGGGACCCGTATTGATGCGTCTGACTACGAAGGAACCAGTTATTGCTATGGAGGGGGCGAGGAAAGCTTTGAACAACTGAGCCCGAGGGGAGGGCTGGTTTGGCGTGTGGATCCCCGTATGCGGCTGCGGGCGAGTGCTGGAACCGCATTTGTCGCTCCGGATGCGCGCCAGGTGGCGGGATATTACACCACGGAGCTTGCTGGATACACCAAGGTGTGCCGGGGTGCAGCCGATCTCGATCCTGAAAATGCGGTATCGTGGGATATCGGAGCGGACTGGGATGGCGATACCTGGCATGTGGGCCTGACCTGGTTTCAAATAGAGGTGCGTGACCGTATTGTGGAAATGGCGACGGGAAGAATTGAAGATCCCCTGGAGGATGGAAAAGAGCGCAGGTTGTTCACCTACCGGAATGCGGATAGTCAGGAAATGCGCGGCCTCGAGTGGGATGCGCATATGGATGTGGGGCAGTGGATTCCGCTCCTCCCCGGGGGATTGGAGTGCGGAGTGCAGGGGACTTGGATGGAACGGGCAAAAGTCGAATCGTCGGGAATTGAGGAGCCGGTGAAGAACGTGGCCGAATGGAAGGTGATCCCTCATCTCACCTGGCGGAAAGGTGGTGTGGTCATGCGGATCAGTGGCCGCTACACGGGCACTCGCCTTGACATGGATTACACTTACGATGCCCACTACGGCGGCGACTGGTACGAATACCCTGCACAATGGCAATGGGATTGGAGTCTGTCATGGAGTTTCGGAACGGGACACACCGTGTCGCTCCAAGTGGAGAATCTCTTTGATGCGTATGTGTTCGAAAAGCTGGATTACCCGATGGAAGGACGGAATGCGATGGTTCGTTATGCACTGCGGTTCTAGCACGAAGGGATTGGGGCGGGTCAACGGAGGATGCCGGTTCAGCGCCCCCGTTCTGGCACTTGCGCTTGGAGCGGTTGGTTTGGCATTGCCAACAGGCGGCTGCCGCGCGGGGGAGGCGATTCAATCGGGGCCTTGCCGTGTCGTGACGCTGGATCTGGCAACCGATTCTCTCATCATGCAGATGGTGGATGCATCGCGCTTGGCGGCGGTGAGCCTCGTGAGTCAGGACCCGGAGGTGTCGGGTTTTGGAGAAAGGCCTCCTGTGTTCCGGCGATCCGGCGGGAGTCGGCTGAGGGAATCTATCAACTTGAACCGGATCTGGTGATTCTCGGGCCCTGGTCTTCGCGTTTGACCGTTGATCTGCTGGAGCGCCTTGGTCTGAACGTTGCACGGATGCGTTCCGCTGTGACATGGCAGGATGTGTTTGGCCAGGTGCGTGGAGTGGGAGAATTGCTGCATGCTCAATCCGAAGCGGAGCTGCTGGTGGAGGGGATGATTGGCAGGCTCGATGAGATCCGCAATCGAACGGATGGATGCGATCCGAAGCGGGCGGTGTTCTACATCGGCAGGGGCAGCACATACGGAAGCGGGACCCGTCAGGATACGGTGATGCAGAGCGCGGGATTGCTGAATGTGGCGGCGGAAGCTGGTGTCAAAGGGGTCGGAAAACTGTCGGTTGAAGAGCTGCTGCTGTTGAGGCCCGACATGATCGTGTTCTCGAGTTATCATCGGGATACCCCGACGTTATCGCGGGAGATTCTGAATCATCCGGCATTCCGAAAAGCGGCTGTGTCCGGCAGAATGGAGCTGATCGAGCTGGCTGCACAAGACCTGCTTGCTTTGGATCATGGACTGGTAGACTGCGTGGAGCATCTGGCCCGCACCGCATATCCCGAACGTTTTGCGCATATACCCTTTGCGAAATCGGCCCCGGGTGAACGCATCAATCGATCGATCGAACCCAGATGAAAGCCCGTGTCTCTACAGAGTCCCGCTTCAAAACCGGAGAAATACGTTTACGGGTCCGCCAGGCATTGATGGTGCACCTGCGGAACCCACTCACGGTGGCATTATGGATTGCCCTTGGGCTGAGCTTTGTCGGGTCGCTTTCGCTTGGCAGTGTCGTGTTGAATCCCCTCTCGATGATGGGTGAGCACGTGGATCCCATGGTGCGACTGGTGCTTTGGGAGATCCGTCTTCCACGATCCATCCTCGCTGCAACGGTCGGTTTCAGCCTCGGGATTGCTGGAGCGGCGATGCAGGGATACACCCGCAACCCCTTGGCCGATCCCGGCGTTTTGGGTGTGACCACCGGATCAGCAATGGGAGCCGTCCTCACGTTCACGCTCGGATGGGCTTCGTTTTTACCGCTCGCTTTGCCGATTGGAGGGATAGGTGGTGGACTTCTGGTCTTGCTGATGGTGATGCTGTTGTCGGGCAAGGATGCGGGGGTTCACGTGATGATTCTAGCGGGAATTGCGGTATCGTCGCTCGCTGGCGCGGTCATTTCGCTTACACTGAATTTGTCGCCCAATCCACATGCCGGAATGGACATTGTGTTTTGGCTCATGGGCTCCCTGAGCGATCGCAGCCTGCATCATGTGGCTTTAGCTGTTCCGCTTATGGCTGTGGGTTGGATTATGCTGCTTATGTGCCGTCGTGGGCTAACGGCCCTTTCACTCGGGGAGGAAACGGCAACGAGCCTCGGCTGCTCGATGCGGTGGTTGCGGCGACTAATCGTGATCGGATCGGCAATGGCGGTCGGGCCGGCGATTGCCGTGACCGGATCGATCGGATTTGTCGGATTGATCGTGCCTCATCTGATGCGGCCCCTTGTGGGATCGGATCCTGGGCGTCTGCTGATGGTGAGTGGTCTCGGGGGAAGTGTGCTTTTGCTCTGGGCTGACATGATCGTGAAGGTACTTGTGTTCAATCAAGAACTGCGATTGGGCGTGGTTACGGCTCTGTTGGGGGCGCCGTTTTTCCTGCATTTGCTCATCCGGATTCGAAGGGAGGTGCCCTGATGCAAGAGCGCGAAAACACAAAAGCTCTTGAGGTGTCGGATCTCAGTGTGTGCCGTCGCAACCGGCAGATCTTGTCCGAAGTATCGTTCAATGCCGGATTCGGTGAGGTGATTGGCCTGATTGGAGCGAATGGCTCTGGCAAGTCGACTTTGTTGAAGTCCGTTTTGGGGATTTTGCCTTGGAAATCGGGACGCTGTTCGGTGAATGGTGTGGCCGTGGAGCCGGAGAACCGGTCCTGGTTGTCCCGCAATGTTGGATATCTGGCACAAGACACGACCTGCCACTGGCCGCTCGAGGTGGAGCGGGTGGTTGCGCTTGGCCGCTTGCCTCATCTTCCATCCGCTTGTGTCCCGGGTGCTGCTGATCGGGAGGCGATCCGCCAAGCGATGCAGGTTGCCGGAATAGGGCATCTGGCCAAACGCACCCTCACCCGTCTGTCAGGCGGAGAGCAGCGCAGAGTGCATTTGGCCAGAATGCTTGCGGTGGAGCCTCGGGTGCTGCTTGCGGATGAGCCGATTGCGGGACTCGATCCGTTCCATCAACTCGCAATTATGGAGTTGTTTTGTTCGCAGGCGAAGGCCGGACGCCTCGTTGTGGTAGTGTTGCATGACCTTACGCTGGCCACCCGGTTTTGTGATCGATTGATCCTGCTGAAGGAAGGCAGGGTGCTAGCGGATGGCTTGCCGGATGCCGTGCTCAGTGGGGCTCATCTTGCGGAGGCGTACCGTATAGAGGCGCGGGTTTTCAATGATCGGGAGCATCGGGCGCTGATTCCATGGGATTGCATTCATGAAGACTGACTCGATTCGACCCTCGCGCGGTGTGGTGGTTGCCGGCACTTGTAGCAGCGGAGGAAAAACCCTGATAAGCGCACTTTTGATCAGTGCGTTGCGTGTGCGGGGAATGCCAGTGCAGGCTTTCAAGGTTGGTCCGGACTACATTGATCCCGGGTATTCGGCACACTATGCGGGTCGTGCGACCTACAACCTCGACCATTATATGATGGGAGAACAGCGGATTCGCGACGTTGTGGCCCGGCGGACCTTTGATGCGGTGGGTGTGGTTGAAGGCGTGATGGGGCTATTCGACGGAACGCATCCCACTTCGGCGGAAGGAAGCACGTGGGGCATTGCGGGTCTGCTGGGGTGGCCGGTTTTCCTGGTGATTCCGGCGGCCAGGCAAGGGCGTTCGATCCGGGCGATTGTCCGTGGATTCATGGAGGAAGGGCGTCCGGATTCGCGGATCACGGGTATTATACTCAATCGGGTGTCGGGAGACGCCCATGCGGAATATTTGCGTTCTGCGTTGGCGGATCTATCGGTTCCTGTTCTGGGTGCGGTTCCTGAACTTAGCGGTGTGGATTGGCCGGAACGACATCTTGGGTTGCGGGCGAGTCAGGAGTATGATCTCCCGCCCATGGAAAGGCTGGCGGGGCACGCCGGATCCCACCTCGATATGGATGCGATCGTGGCGCGGCTCAAGCCCCAACCACAAGCCCTTCCACAAGGTAAATCCGGATTGTTTTCAAAGGATCGGTTTGGGGTCGGATCCCGTATCGGCATTGCTATGGACAGGGCCTTTCACTTCTACTATCCCTCCAGTCTGGATGCGGTAAGGGAGTGGGGCTTTGAACTGTGTCCCTTCTCTCCGATATCGGATCAACGTTTACCGGAAGGATTGGACGGGCTCATTATCGGAGGCGGATTTCCCGAGATATTTGCCAGGGAATTGGCTGCAAATGAGTCGATGCGGATGGCGATTCGCGATTTTGTTGAGTTCGGTGGACCTTGCTATGCTGAGTGCGGGGGACTCATGTATCTGACCGGTGGAATTGTTCCCCAGGGAAGCGGATTTCATCCCATGGTTGGGATTTTGCCAGGGCAGGTTCAGATGAAATCCAGGCTGCAGCGCTTCGGATACACTGAAGGCCGTTTTGATCCGGACAAAGCCGGATATCGTGGACACGAATTTCACCACAGTGCATGGGATCGCGAAAACGACTGCGGAAATCTATGGCATGCCCGCAGGTCGACCTGTGGATCGATGCGTAAGGAGGGTTACCGATACAAAAACCTCCATGCATCCTACATCCACTTGGAGTATTCGACAGCCGAAGCTCTTTTCCGGGATCTTTTCGGTCGGCAAGACCGAAGGGGTTCTCCGTCTCATCAACCTGAATACTGTGTTCCCATTTGAAATGACGATGACCCACCCAAGCAGTTGCTCCAGTTCGACTGGTCTCCTTTCATCCCGCAGCGGATTGTTTCTGCTCCATACTGGCGATGGAAAAGGCAAAACCAGTGCCGCAATGAACCTTGTGTATCGGCACCTCGCCCATGATCTTCCGGTGGCAGTGATACAGTTTTTGAAGTCACCTGAAGGGCATCCGGATGGGGATCGCCTCTTTCTCGGAAAGCTTTCATCTATGGGGTTTCCGGTGGAGGTGCGCACTCTGGGGACTGGCTGCTCCTGGAACCGTCCCGATGAAGATGCGGCAAGGCAGGCGGCTGCCGATGCGTGGGAGTTTGCGTTGAGGCTCCTTCAGGCGGGAAAACACCGATTAGTGGTGTTGGATGAGCTGCACATCGCGATCTTTCAGGGTATGCTGGATCCGGACGATGTCCTTGCGGGTATCCAATCGCGTCATCCGGAGACTCATGTGGTGACCACCGGACGGTATGCTCCCATGTCCATGATGGAAGAGGCGGACCTTGTTACGGAGATGAAGCTAATCCGTCACCCACACGAGCGGCATGTTCCGGCACAAATGGGGATTGAGTATTGACGAAATGGCGTCGGGCTCGAGTCGGGATTCAACTTGAACTGGGCGGGGAATTGATCAGAATGCGGACATCATGACTGCAAATCGGGAATTCATCGCAGGGCTTGCGCCACACCTTTTATGGGATGTGGATGCTGCGTCCCTCGATGCGGAGACCCATGCGGCGTTTTTGATCTGCAGGATCATGGAGCGGGGAGGCGCAGATGATGTGCGCTGCGCCTGGAGATTCTACGGTGAGGCGCGAGTGCGGGATGCTTTGCTGCATGCGCCGTCTCTGACACGCAAAACCGTGCGCTTCTTCGCCAATCAATTCCGGATTCCCTGCGAAGCGTTCCGGTCCTGGCAGCGTGAGCAGCAGTGGGGCACATGAAGCTGCACACTGAGGCAGTCGCTCCAGTGCTCTGGAAGGTGTTGTCGGAATTGATGGCCACCGAACCAATGAGTGGCTTCTGTCTGGCGGGCGGCACAGCCTTGGGTTTGCTCTACGGGCACAGGACATCCGTTGATTTGGATCTCTTCAGTGATCAGTCCTTCAATGCGGTCAAGCTGGGAGGGTTTCTCAGCGAACAGTTTGGACTAGCCGAATTTTCCGTCGAATCGAATTCAGTTTCGGGGGTGATCCGGGGAATAAGGGTAGACTGCCTGGCCCACTGCTATCCGATGATTGCGGAGGTGCGGCAGTGGGATGGTATCCGTCTGCTGGCGGTGGAGGACATCGCCGCGATGAAGCTGAATGCGATCGCCAACCGCGGGAGCAAAAAGGATTTCTGGGACCTGTATGAGCTTATGCAGCATTTTGATCGGCCGCAACTGCTCGGGTTTTTCAAACAGAAGTATCCCTCGGCGAACCTGTGGACGGTTGAGAAATCGCTCTCCTGGTTTGACGATGCGGAGATGGATCCCGACCCCCGTTGCCTGAAGGGCCGGAACTGGAATCAGATCCGGGCCGCGATTGCCGAATGGAACCGACTGTAGCTACACTGGCATATCTTGAGAAAAGCATGCGCAATGGGATGGCGAATTTGATACAATACGCCTTTCCGGTATGAAATTCGCTTGCAGTCGCTCGACATAACCCCTGGCGGCTTTAGACTGTTCCGACGGAGAGACCGGAGCGGTTCATTGTGATTTTGATTGAAGTCCGGTTTGGGGTCTCTACATCATCACGCCCATGCCAAAGCGCACAGATATCGAGTCCATCATGATAGTAGGTTCCGGTCCGATTGTGATCGGGCAAGCCTGTGAGTTTGACTACAGTGGAACCCAGGCCTGCAAGGCTCTCAGGGAGGAGGGATACCGGGTGATTCTGGTCAATAGTAATCCGGCCACGATCATGACGGATCCCGAGTTTTCGGATGCGACCTATATCGAGCCGCTCATCCCTGAGGTGCTGGAGAAGATCATTGCCAAGGAAAGACCATCGGCACTTTTGCCGACATTGGGAGGGCAGACCGGGCTCAACCTTTCTCTGGAGTTGGCCAAGAGGGGTATTCTGGAGCAATACGGTGTGGAGCTGATCGGTGCCAAGCGCGAGGCCATCGAAAAAGGCGAGGACCGTGAGTTGTTCAAGAACGCGATGATCAAGATCGGACTGGATGTGGCCCGTTCGCATCGTGTGAATTCTTTGGAGAAGGCGAGGGAGGCGGCTTATGATCTTGGTTTGTTTCCATTGATTATCCGGCCGAGCTATACGCTGGGAGGGGCCGGAGGTGGCATTGCCTACAATAAAGAGGAGTATGAGGCGATGATTCAGCGGGGATTGGATATTTCCCCGGTTCATGAGGTTCTCGTGGAGGAGTGTCTGGTCGGGTGGAAGGAATACGAGATGGAAGTCATGCGCGACTGCAAGGATCAGTGCGTGGTGATCTGCTCGATCGAGAATTTTGACCCTATGGGGGTTCACACCGGCGACTCCATTACGGTGGCTCCGGCCATGACCTTGACTGACAAGGAGTATCAGATGATGCGGGATGCATCCTTTGCTTGTATTCGGGAGGTCGGGGTGGAAACCGGCGGAAGCAATATCCAGTTTGCGGTGAACCCGAAGAACGGACGCATGGTGGTGATTGAAATGAACCCGCGGGTATCGCGGAGTTCGGCGTTGGCCTCGAAGGCGACCGGGTTTCCGATTGCCAAGATCGCCGCCAAGCTGGCGGTCGGGTATTCGCTGGATGAACTCAAGAATGACATCACCCGCGAGACGCCGACCTGTTTCGAGCCGACCATCGACTACGTGGTCACCAAGATCCCGCGCTTTACGTTTGAGAAGTTTCCGGGGGCCGACCCGATCCTTACCTCGAGTATGAAGTCGGTGGGTGAGGCGATGGCGATAGGACGGACCTTCAAGGAGTCCTTGCAAAAGGCATTGCGCTCGCTTGAAACCCGCGCCTGGGGCTTCGGTGGCGGTGGAGCATTTGGTGATCGTGAACCGCGTGAGTTGAGTGAGATCAAATCCAGGCTGAGCACCCCACGGGCGGAGCGAATCTTCTACATCCGCTATGCGTTTCTGGCAGGAATGACGGTCGATGAGATCCATCAGATTACGGCGATTGACCCGTGGTTTCTCCATCAATTGAAGGAGTTGGTTGAACTTGAGAACCAGCTTTCGACCCAGAGCATCAACAGTTTGGATGCTCCCATCCTGAGATCGGCCAAAGAAGCCGGGTTCACCGACACCCAGATCGCGCATCTGGTGGGCTCGCGTCGTCAAAAAATCCGGAAGCTCCGGGAAAGCCACGGCATCTTCACGACATACCGATTGGTGGATACCTGTGCGGCGGAGTTTGAAGCCTACACACCCTACTATTATTCGTCCTACGGTGATGAGAACGAAATCAAGCCCTCCTCGAAAAAGAAGATCATGATCCTGGGTGGTGGGCCAAACCGGATCGGGCAGGGCATCGAGTTTGACTATTGCTGTGTGCATGCGTCCTTTGCGCTACGCGAAATGGGATACGAGTCCATCATGGTGAATTCCAATCCAGAGACGGTTTCCACGGACTACGATACCTCGGATAAACTCTTCTTCGAACCGTTGACCTTGGAGGATGTTCTGGAGATTTACTCTCAGGAAAAGTGCGATGGCGTGATTGTCCAGTTTGGCGGACAAACCCCACTCAATCTGGCATCCGAGCTTTCGGAGTATGGAATCAACATCATCGGCACCTCCCATGAGTCGATTGAACGTGCCGAAGACCGCGAGTTTTTCCGGAACGTGTTGGAAAAGATCGCTCTGAAGCAGCCGGTGAACCGGACAGCAAGGAGCCCTGAGGAAGCCTATGAGATGGCCGGAGCAATCGGGTTTCCGATTTTGCTGAGACCTTCGTTCGTTCTCGGTGGGCGCGGGATGTTCATCGTCTACGACATGGACGAACTCAAGCGGGTGGTCAGGGAAGCTTTCGATGTGGCGCCCGGGAAGCCTGTGTTGCTCGACAAGTTCCTCGAGGATGCGATCGAGCTGGATGTGGATTGTATCTCGGACGGCGAGACGGTAGTGATCGGAGGTATGCTTGAGCACATCGAGTTTGCGGGTGTGCATTCCGGCGACGCAGCGATGGTGCTCCCTCCTCACACGCTCGGAAAGGCGATGCTCGATAAGGTTCGCGAGGCGACCTATGCGCTCGCCAAGGAGTTGAAAATCATTGGCTTGATGAACATCCAGTACGCGATCAAGGATGGCGAGCTCTACATTTTGGAAGCCAATCCGCGGGCTTCCCGCACCATTCCGTTTGTGAGCAAGGCGATCGGGGTTCCCCTCGCAAAACTTGCCGCTAAGGTCATGGTGGGCAAGACCCTACAGGAACTCGGATTCACGAAGGAAGTGATCCCATCGTATTTCTCTGTTAAAGAATCCGTGTTCCCATTCGTCCGCTTCCCGAACAGCCCGATCACGCTTTCTCCGGAGATGCGCAGCACCGGAGAGGTCATGGGTCAGGCGTTCGACATGGGTATGGCATTTGCCAAGTCCCAGATGGCGGCCCAGCCCTCCATTCCGCTCTCCGGAAATGTTTTCATTTCGGTTAAGGATTCCGACAAAGCGGCGGCCTGCCGCCTGGCTAGGTCCTTTGACGAGCTTGGTTTCACCCTCTGCGCGACAGAAGGGACGGCTTTGGCGATTCAAGAGGCTGGAATCCCGGTGAGCCGGGTGTTCAAGCTGAGTGAAGGTGGCCGGCCAAACATCGTGGACATCATCAAGAATGGACAGGTCCAGCTTATTGTGAACTGCCCGAAGGGCATGATTCCCCGTAAGGATGACGACGCGATCCGGCGTGAGGCTGTCAACCGCAGCATCTGTATCATGACAACGCTGACCAGTGCCTTTGCCGCCGTCGACGGTATCCGTGCGATGCGCACCAAGCCGCTGGAAGTCACGACCATTCAGGAATACCATCAGCATCTGTAGCCGGCCGTCGTTAGGCGATAGCTTGACGAAGGAGGCCGCCGCCAGGCAGACAAAGGGGGAGATTGTTTGAAACGCGTTCCGTAGCGGGATGTGTGAGCCTTCAGTTTTCCGGAATACCGAATTGGAGAAGAATCTTAGCCACAAAACGCCAAGGAACAAGACGCCAAGGAAGAGGGGAATTAAAGAATCTTCACCACAAAGGGTGGAGAATGGGATTTTCAATCTGCGGGAACCTGTGCCATCTGCGGTTGATTAGCATTTTCCTCTTCTTTTGTGTTGGTGTGCGAAAGAGAGGTTCGAGCAAGGATGATCCCGCTACTACCTGTGGCCGCCACTGCGGAAGATATCGACGATGATCCAGAAGCCGAAGACCATGGAGATGAGGTAGCCGAGAATCCCGAGGGCGGGGAATCCCCAAAGGAGGGGTTGGACGCCGGTTGTGATGACCATGGATGAGCCCATGATGAGGGCGCCGATGATGATGGCAAGCACCAGGCGGTTCGCCGAGCGGTTGAGTGTGCGGTTAAGGTCTTCGAGGCCACGGTGATGGAGGCGGATTCCGATGTCCTCATTTTCGATACGGCGAATCAGCCGGAGGGCGTCCGCTGGAAGTGCGTTGAGGCAGGATAGGCTCTCCTCGAGTTTCCACACCAGGTTGCGCAAGAGGGAGTCGGGGGCCCAGCGTTCCTTGGTGAGTGCGGTCAGGAAAGGGGTCGCGGTGGAGACGATCGAAAAGGAGGGATCGAGTGCATCGCCGGTTTTCTCGAGCGAGAGGACGGCTTTGGCGAGCAGAACGTAGTCTCGGGCTACATCAATGCCGTTGGACCCGAAGACAAAGATGAGGTCGAGGATGACGGACCCGGCATCGTCGAGGTTGAGTTCTCCTCCGTAGCGGTCGAGAACCTGGGTGATCTCCATCTCGAGCTGCTGTTCATTCACCATCCGGTTGCTGTCCATCATCTTGATGGCCCTGCGGGCAATGCGCTCGACATCACTCGATGCCACCGCGGCGAGCAAATCCGCGAGGTCGTGCCGCATGCGCCGGGTGAGCTGACCTGCCATTCCCCAGTCGAGGAAGCAGATGCGATGGTCCGGAGTCACGAGGATGTTTCCGGGATGGGGATCCGCATGGAAAAAGCCCACGGCAAACATCTGGTGAAACACGGAGGCGCCTCCGTATTCCACGAGCGTTCTCCGGATGTCGGGAGGGGCGTCTATTCCGTCTGGCGGGATCCCG
>Ga0123327_1003110_pt1 | contig 12341 bp, 13 predicted proteins | sample BioC13SIPDNA_4_FD_89701 | JGI IMG/M metagenome (GOLD analysis project Ga0123327, IMG submission 89701) | Anaerobic biogas reactor microbial communites from Washington, USA - Biogas_R1_B C13 SIP DNA | ecosystem: Engineered > Bioreactor > Anaerobic > Unclassified | place: Washington, USA...
CGCGCACGACCGTGTACGTCTGGCCGGAGACGGGACCCTCGCGGATGATGAGCACCTGGCCGGGGAAGATCAGGTTTGGGTTCCGGATGCCGTTGAGCCGGACGAGCTCCGAGACGGTCGTGCCGAAGCGCGCCGCGATGCCCGAGAGCGTATCGCCGCGGACGACGGTGTAGGTCGTCGGGAGCGTCGCGCCGAGCACGCGCGGCTGCGCGGCGATGGAGGGAACCTTTACTTCCTCGGTCGGCGCCGGCTCGAGGAATTCCTCCTCGACGATCGGCTCCTCGACGATCGGCTCCTCAACGACCGGTTCCTCGGCGACCGGCTCCTCAACGACCGGCTCCTCGACAACCGGCGGTTCGACCACGGGTGGTTCGACCACCGGCGGCTCCTTGACCGACGGCGTTCCGTCAAGCGGCGTTCCGCCCCAGGAGATCGTCACGCATTTCTTCTTCGGCGCGGGCGTCGGTGTCGGCAGCGGTATGGGCGTCGGCAGCGGTATGGGCGTCGGCAGCGGTATGGGCGTCGGCAGCGGCGTCGGAGCGGGTGTCGGCAGCGGTATGGGCGTCGGCAGCGGCGTCGGAGCGGGCGTCGGCAGCGGCGCGGGGGTCTCGGGCACTTCGGGGGTCGGCGAGACGGCCTCAAGCAGCAATCCGCCGGTGAAGCAGTCGAGGTTCGCCCGGCCCTCGACGCCTTCGATGCTCGCGCAGCCCTCGTATTGCCAGCCCGACCAGCCCTCCCACTTGCCGTTCGCCCTCGGCGCGCCCTCGCAGCCGCAGACCCAGAGCGGGTACGCGTCCGCGATCTCGCGGCTCCAGAGCGCCTTCGCGCGCTGGTCGGTCGAGTAGATCGCTGCGCCCATGCCGCTCTCCAACTCGACGGTCCCGAGAAACGCGAGCGCGATCGCGTTCATGGCGGCCGCGCCGAGGTCCGTCAGGTACTCGAAGTTCGCCGCCGGGCGCAGCTGCATCTCCTTGTTGCGGATTTGGTCGACGAAGAGCCGCGCCTCCTCTCGCGCGCTCTCGGCGTCGCGGGCGTACACGCAGTGGTAGAAGCCCGCGAGCAGGCCGTTTTCGCGGGCGTTTGTGTAATTGGCCTCCATGTAAGGGTCGCTGTAGTCCATGCCTGCGCTCGATCGGATGTAGACCGCCGTCCGGCCCGCGGCGCGCACCGTCGCGAAGTCGATTGCCCCCGCGCGCGCGCTCACGTCCAGGCCCTGGTGGCGGATCTCTCCGAGCGGCTGAAGTTGGTTGGGCATTCCGAATCACGCTCCTTCCGTGCATTCTATGGCAAACGACGGCATGCGGTGCGGGAAAATCGTCGAACGGGCGGGCCCGGAGGGGGCAGGAACTTTTTTCCGGGCGGCGCTGTCTAAGCGGTAAACGAGAGGGGGAACTTGCCGTGAGCGGGAAGGAGAGGTGCCGCGTCCTGAAGGAAATCCGCATGCAGATCGCCCGGAACAACGACATTCGCTACGCCGTCGACGAATGCGGGCATAAAGGAGAGTGCCGGGGGACGTGCCCCAGGTGCGAGGCCGAGCTTCGCTATCTGGAGGAGCAGCTCGCGAGAAGGCAGCGCCTCAAGAAGGCCGTCGCCGTCGCGGGCATCTCGATCGGCGTCGTCGCGGCGCTCTCCGGGTGCAGCGCGATCGACCGGCTGACCGACGCGTTCGGCGGCGGCGAGGCCGGGGCGATCCTCCCGACGCCCGCGCCGACCGAGGAGATGCTGCCCGGGGAAGTCGCGCCCGAGCCGACGCCGAACGAGGAGATAGTCCTCGGGGAGATCGCGCCCTGACATGGCGCTGTTTCCGCTGATCGGCGCCTCGCGCCACAGGCTTCAAACCGACGGCTTCGGCGTGACGACGCTCGCCGCGGCGCGCGGCTGCCCGCTGCGCTGCCGGATGTGCCTGAACCCGCACGCGCTGAAGGAAAATACGCCCGCGAAGGAGCTCTCCGCGCGGGAGCTCTACGACCTCGTAAAAATCGACGACCTGTACTTCCGCTCGACCGGCGGCGGCGTGACGTTCGGCGGCGGCGAGCCGCTTCTGTACGCCGAATTCATTCGCGAGTTCCGGGAGCTGTGCGGGGACGCGTGGCATCTCACGGCGGAGACGTGCCTGAACGTGCCCGCCGAAAATGTGCGGACGGCGGCCGGATGCGTCGACGACTTCCTCGTGGACATAAAGGACATGAACCCGGACGTCTACCGCCGCTACACGGGCCGGGACAACGCGCGGGTGTTGGAGAATCTGCCGCTGCTTCTGAACGCCGTCGGCCCCGCGCGCGTCGTCCTCCGCGTGCCGCTGATTCCCGGCTTCAACGCCTCCGAGGACGTCAAAAAAAGCGCCGAGGCGCTCGGGGCGCTCGGCGTTGCAAAGTTCGATTTTTTCACCTACAAGGTCGTGTAATCACGCGATCTCGAGCGCGATCTCCATCATCTTCGTGAACGTGTTCTGCCGGTCCTCGGCCGAGAGCGCCTCGCCGGTCACGAGGCTGTCGGAGATCGTCAAAAGCGCGAGCGCGCTCTTGCCCGCGGCCGCCGCATTGAGGTAGAGCGCCGCGGCCTCCATCTCGACGCACAATACGCCCAGCTTCATCAGGATCGCGGAGGCGGTCTTGTCGGCCCCCTGCTCGTAGAAGCAGTCGGACGAGAAGACCGGCCCGGGCACGACCGCCTGCCCGATCTCCCGGCCCGCCTCGACGGCCTTCGTCAAAAGCTCGTAGCTGCACGCGGGCGCGAGGTGTCCCTTGAAGCCGAAGGACGCGCCGTAGTTCGAGTTCGTGTACGCGCTCATGCCGGCGACGACGTCGCGCAGCTTCAATTTGTCCGTCAGCGCGCCCGCGGAGCCGACGCGTATGATGTTCTCGACGCCGTAGAAATTGAACAGCTCGTACGAGTAGATGCCGATCGACGGCATGCCCATGCCGGACGCCATGACGCTCACGCGCTTGCCGCCGTACGTGCCCGTGTACCCCTGCACGCCGCGCACGTTGTTGACGAGCGTCGCGTCCGAAAGGAAGTGGTCCGCGATGAACTTCGCGCGCAGCGGGTCGCCGGGCATCAATACGGTCCTGGCGAACGCGCCGGGCTCGCAGTTGATGTGGGGGGTGGGGGTCTGTTGCATGTGGAATCCTCCTATTGCGAATCGGGTGCCTGCGCGTACGCGTCCCACTCGAAGCGGATGTCGTCTGCGAGAAGCTCTATGTCCTCGCATTTATCACTCAGAACCGAGAGCGTCAGCGCGCGCCGGCCGCCGACGGGGGCGCGCTCTGAGGCGCCGAACAGCATGCGCGCGTTGAGCAGATGCCGCCGCCAATCCTCCCGCGGGACCTCCCGCGCCGGGCATTCCGTGAAGAACGGAGGGATCGGGCGCAGGTCGACATGGGCGGTTCCGGTCGCCGCGCGGATTTCGGGGTTGACAAGCGTCAGCCACATCTCCGGCACGGCCATCGCGGTGCCGTGCGGGTTTGCGGGGCACTCGGCCGAAGCGCGCGCGCCCTCAAGCCGCCAGCGGATGTCGGGGCCGTCGGCCTGTGTCTCGCGAATCTCGGCAAAGTAGAGGTCGAACATGCCGATGTCGTTCGACGCGTAGCGCATGCGCGTTCCTCCGTGCTTCGTCAGCCGACGATCAAGCTCCGCCCGGTCATCTCCCTCGGCTGCGGGAGCCCCATCAGCGTCAGCATCGTCGGGCAGAGGTCGGAGAGCCTTCCTCCCTCGCGCAGCTCGTACTTCGGGTGCTCCGGGTCGATCACGATCACGGGCACGGGGTTCGTCGTGTGCGCGGTGAACGGGCCGCCGGAGATGGGGTCGATCATCTGGTCGGCGTTTCCGTGGTCGGCGGTGATGATCGCCTTGCCGCCCATTTGAAGCACGGCCTCGACGACCTTTCCGGCGCACTCGTCGACCGCCTTGACCGCCTTCTTCGCCGCGTCCATGATGCCGGTGTGGCCGACCATGTCGCAGTTCGCGAAGTTCAAAATCATCACGTCGTACTTGCCGGAGAGCACGCACTCGACCGCGCGCTCTGCGACCTCGTACGCGCTCATCTCGGGCTTCAGGTCAAACGTCGGAACCAAATCCGACGGCGGCGACGGCACGAGGATGCGGTCCTCGCCCGGGAATGTCAGTTCCTCGCCGCCGTTGAAGAAGAACGTGACGTGCGCGTACTTCTGCGTCTCGGCGATGCGAAGCTGCGTCTTGCCGCACTTCGAAAGGTACTCTCCCATGGTCATCGTCAGCGCCTCCGGCGGGTAGGCGACGAGCACGTTGGGCATCGTCGCGTCATACTGCGCCATGCAGACGTAGGTCAGCGGGAGGTTGGAAACCCCTTGGGTTTCCAAGTCGCTGCGCGACTGATTTTGACGATTCTTTGAATCGGCAAAATCACCGAAGAACCCCTTCTTGCGCTCGAACCCCTTGAAGTCCGGGTCGACGAACGCGCGCGTGATCTCCCTCGCGCGGTCGGGGCGGAAGTTGAAGAACACGACCGAGTCGCCGGGCCTGACCGTGCCCTCGGGGTCGACGACGGTCGGCAGCATGAACTCGTCGGTCAGGTGCTTGCCGGTCGCGTCGACGACCTCGTAGGAATCGAGGATCGCCTGCACGGGGTCGAGCGCCTGCACGCCCTCCGCGTAGACCATCGCGGCGTAGGCCTTGCCGACGCGCTCCCACGCGAAATCGCGGTCCATCGCGTAGAGCCGCCCCATGACGGTCGCGACCCTGCCGACGCCGATTTCGTCCATCTTTTCGACGAGCTCCTTAACGTACTCCCAGCCGGAGTCCGGCGGCACGTCGCGCCCGTCGAGCAGCGCGTGCACGTAGACCCTCTCAACCCCGTGGCGCTTCGCCATTTCGAGGATGCCGTACAGGTGGTCGGTGTGCGAGTGCACGCCGCCGGGCGACACGAGGCCGATCAGGTGCAGTGCCGCGCCGGTTTTTTGGCAATTCTCCATCGCTTCAAGCAGCGCCGGGTTCTCGAAGAACACGCCGTCCCTGATGTCCTTGGTTATTTTGACCAGCATCTGGTAGACGACGCGGCCCGCGCCGATGTTCGTGTGGCCGACCTCGGAATTGCCCATCTGCCCGTCGGGAAGCCCCACGTCGAGGCCGGACGCGCCGATCGACGTGAAGCTATACTTCTCGCGCAATTTGTCGATGTTCGGCGTGCCCTGCGCGAGTATGGCGTTCGACCTCGGGTCGTCCGAGCCGATGCCGAAGCCGTCGAGTATCAGAAGCGCGGTCGTGCTCATCAGAAGTTCACCACCTCGGCGAAATCGGCCGCCTTGAGCGACGCGCCGCCGATCAGCCCGCCGTCGATCTCCGGCTGCGCCATCAGCCCCTTGACGTTTGCGCCCTTCATGCTGCCGCCGTACTGTATGCGCACCTTCTGGGCGGCGTCGTCCCCGTAGACGGCCGCGATCGCCCGGCGCACGACGCCGATCGTCTCGTTCGCCTGCTCGTCCGTCGCGGTGAGGCCGGTGCCGATCGCCCAGACGGGCTCGTAGGCGACGACGACGTGATCGAGCTCCTCCGCCGTCAGGCCCTTGAGCGCCATCTGCACTTGGTACGTGACGATCGCGTTCGTGTAGCCGTCGACGCGCTCGTCCTTGAGCTCGCCCACGCAGATAATCGCGGTAAGCCCCGCCTTCACCGCGGCGGTCGCGCGCAGGTTCACGGTCTTGTCGGTCTCGCCGAAGTACTGGCGGCGCTCCGAGTGGCCGACGATCACATACTCGCAGCCGACGGCCTTGAGCATCTCCGCCGACAATTCGCCCGTGTACGCGCCGCTCGCGGCGAAGTGCACGTTCTGCGCGCCGAGCTTGACGTTCGTTCCGCGGATCGCCTCCGCGACGGCCGGCAGGCACACGGACGGCGGGCAGACGACGACGTCGCACTTCGCGTCCGCGACCAGCGGGATCAGCCCCTTGACCAGCGCAACCGCCTCGGCGGGGGTCTTGTTCATCTTCCAGTTTCCGGCAATGATGGGTTTGCGCATGTGTGTGTTCCTCCTAAAGTTGATGTGTATGCATATCCATTTCCGGCTCGGACGGTGAAACCGTATACCAGCCCTTTCGCAGGCAGAGAAATGCGCTGAGAATCCAGCTGACGGCCGCCATCGCCAGAAACGATGCGATCCTCAAAAGAAACCATGCGGTCGCATCCCGGATTTCGTGCAGGACAAAGCTGTCCAGCGAAACCCACAGCAGAATCGCCGCGCATGGGATCAGGGCCTTTGCCCATCTTGAGGCATACGTTCCCCGAAGCGCCAGTTGCATCCCGCAGACTGGACATTTTACAAATTGCCCCCGAGACGCCGTCCGTCCGAAGATATCCGACCAAAGAATCGACTTCAGCTTCAGCGGATGCTCGCATGCCATTCCGCCACCTCCCCGCATAACGGGGCGGGCGCACGGCCCGCCCCGAGGATGTTTTTGGGAAAGGGGACGACCCTACTTGTCGTTGAGCGCCGCCACCCCCGGCAGCACCTGCCCCTCCAGGAACTCGAGCGACGCGCCGCCGCCGGTGGAGATGTGGCTCATCTTGTCGGCGAGGCCCATCTGCGTGACGGCCGCGGCGCTGTCTCCGCCGCCGATGATCGTCGTCGCGTCGGACTCGGCCATGGCGTTCGCGATCGCGAGCGTGCCCTTGGCGAAGTTCGGCATTTCGAACACGCCCATCGGGCCGTTCCAGACGACGGTCTTCGCGGACTTGACCTCGTTGGCGAACAGCTCGATCGTCTTGGGGCCGATGTCGAGGCCCTGCCAGCCCTCGGGAATCTCGCCGGATAAGCAGATCATCCGCTCGGTGTCGTTGTCGAATTCCTTGCCGCAGACGTTGTCGACGGGCAGAAGCAGCTTCACGCCCTTCGCCTTCGCCTTGTCGAGAAGCTCGAGCGCAAGGCCGAGCCGCTCCGCGTCCAAGAGCGAATTTCCGATCTCGCCGCCGGTCGCCTTCATGAACGTGTAGGCCATGCCGCCGCCGATGAGCAGCGTGTCGACCTTCTCGAGCAAATTCGTGATGACGCCGATCTTGTCCTTGACCTTCGCGCCGCCCAGGATCGCGACGAACGGGCGCTCGGGGTTCGAGACGGCGTTGCCCAGGAAATTAAGCTCCTTGCCGATCAGGAATCCGGCGACGGCGGGCAGGTAGTCCGCCACGCCCGCGGTCGACGCGTGCGCGCGGTGCACGGTGCCGAACGCGTCGGAGACGTAGATTTCGGCCAAGGACGCGAGCGCCTTCGCAAACGCCGGGTCGTTCAGCTCCTCCTCGGCGTGGAAGCGCACGTTTTCGAGCAATATCGCCTCGCCGGGCTTCACTTCGGAGGCGAGCTTTTTCGCGTCCTCGCCGATGACGTCCTTCGCGAGCTTGACCTCAAGCCCGAGCTTCTCCGAGAGGCTCTTCGCGACCGGCGCCAGCGAGTACTTCATGTTGAACGCGCCCTTCGGCCGGCCCAGGTGCGAGCACAGGATGACCGCCGCTGCGTGACTGAGCAGATATTTGATCGTCGGAAGCGCGGCGTCGATGCGCGTCTCGTCGGTGATGACATTGCTTTCGTTCAGCGGCACGTTGAAGTCGCAGCGAACGAGCACCTTCTTGCCGGAAACGTCGATGTCCTCGATCGTCTTTTTGTTGAACATGGATTTGCACCTCCCGAATTATTTCTGATCGTCGGCGTGCGGTACCGCACCTCCGCCCGCCGACACGAAAAACCTCCGGTTTTTCTGATCGGTTCCCCTTATTTTATCACAATTTGTGGAAGATTAAAAGTGAAGTTTCGGGAACGCGCCGGAATATTTTGGCGCGAAAACGCCCGCAAAACCCAGAGCTAAACCAACTCACTCGCATAAATTAACCTTTCCGTGTTATAATGCGCTGGAGCACGGGCGCGGAGGGAGAACATGGCAGAGGCGATCATCCGGGTGGAGGGCGCGGAATTCCGGTACGAGGGCGCGGACGAGGACGCGGTCTCGGGCGTCAGCGTGGAAATCGCGGCGGGCGAGTTCGTCGCCGTGCTCGGGCGCAACGGCAGCGGAAAGTCGACGCTCGCGAAGCTCCTGAACGCGCTGATCCTGCCGAAATCGGGCGAGGTATACGTGGACGGCGTCGCCGCGCACGAGGAGAAGAACAGCTTAGCCGTCCGGAAGATGTGCGGCATGGTGTTTCAGAACCCGGATAACCAGATCGTCGCGACGATCGTCGAGGAGGACTGCGCGTTCGGGCCGGAGAACATCGGCGTCCCGCCCGCGGAAATCCGGGAGCGCGTCGATTCCGCGCTCCGGGCCGTCGGCATGGAGGCATTCCGCGAGTCTGCCCCGCACATGCTCTCCGGCGGGCAGAAGCAGCGCGTCGCGATCGCGGGCGTGCTCGCGATGCGGCCGAAGATCATCGTGTTCGACGAGTCGACCGCGATGCTCGACCCGTCCGGCCGGCGCGAGGTGTTCGACGTCGCGCGCCAGTTGAACCGCGGCGAGGGGCTGACCGTCGTCTGGATCACGCACTTCATGGACGAGGCGCTCAAGTCCGACCGCGTGCTCGTGATGGACGAGGGCAGAATCGCGCTCGAGGGAACGCCTCGCGAGGTGTTCATGCAGACCGACGCGATTCACAGAATGGGCCTCGACGTCCCCCAGATGGCGCGGCTTGCGGCGGAGCTCCGCCGGGAGGGGCTTCAACTGCCCCCGGACATCATGACGGTCGAGGAAATGGCGGTGGAACTGTGCCGATTGCGATAAAGCACCTGACGCATACCTACATGCCCGGCACACCCTTTGAGACGAGGGCGCTTTTCGACGTGAGCCTGTCGATCCGGGACGGCGAGTTCGTCGGCGTCATCGGCCACACCGGCAGCGGGAAATCGACTTTGATCGCGCACCTGAACGCGCTGATCCGCCCGGAGCCCGGGCGCGTGATCGTGTCCGGCGTGGACGTCGGGCAGAAGGGCCAGAGCCTGATCGAGATACGCCGCGAGGTCGGATTGGTGTTCCAGTACCCGGAGTACCAGCTCTTTGAAGAAACCGTCGAGAAGGACGTCGGCTACGGCCCCCGGAACCTGGGGCTCCCGGACGCCGAGGTCAAGGTGCGCGTCGCGGAGGCGCTTTCGCAGGTCGGCATCCCGGAGGAGCTTTCCGGAAAGTCGCCGTTCGAGCTCTCCGGCGGGCAGAAGCGCCGCGTCGCGATCGCGGGCGTGCTCGCGATGCGCCCGTCGACGCTCGTGCTCGACGAGCCGGTCGCGGGATTGGACCCCGCCGGGCGCGAGGAGCTTTTGAAGCTCATACAGGACATACACAAAGGCGGCGTGACCGTCATCATGGTCACGCACTCGATGGACGACGCGGCGAGGCTCTGCGGACGGCTGATCGTCTTAAACCGCGGCGAGGTGGCGTTCGACGCGCCGCCCGCCGAGGTGTTCCGCCACGGCGACGAATTGGTCGAGATGGGGCTCGACGTGCCGGAGTGCGTGAAGCTCGTAAAGCGGCTCAACGAGTGCGGCTTTCACCTGCCCGACAACCTGTTCCGGATGGAGGACGTGGAGCGCGCGATCCTCAAGGAGGTGCGCGGATGCTGAAGAACATCACCATCGGGCAGTTCTTCCCCGGCAACTCGCTGATCCACCGGCTCGACCCGCGCGCGAAGCTGATGCTGACGGTCGCCCTGATCGTCGCGGTGTTCCTGTCGCAGGGGTTCGCCGGGTTCGCGCTGGTGCTCCTGTTCGTCGCGATGGCCGCGCGCATGTCGAGGATCAGCCTGAAATTCCTCGTGCGCGGGCTGAAGCCGATCCTCTACATCGTGATCATCACGTTCGTCCTGAACCTGTTCTTCCAGTCGGAGGGAAGGGTCATCTTCCGCTGGAACTTCATCGCGGTCACGGACGGGGGGCTTCGGCGCGCCGCGTACATGGCGGTACGGCTCGTGCTGCTCGTCACCTCGTCGCAGCTTCTGACGCTCACGACGTCCGCGATTTCGCTGACGGACGGGCTGGAGGCCCTGATGCGGCCGCTGAAAAAGATCAAATTCCCCGCGCACGAGATCGCGATGATGATGTCGATCGCGCTGCGGTTCATCCCGACGCTCATGGAGGAAGCCGACAAGATCATGAAGGCGCAGATGGCGCGCGGCGCGGACTTTGAGAGCGGGAGCCTGTTCAAGCGCGCGAAGGCGATGGTGCCGCTGCTCGTGCCGCTGTTCGTGAGCGCGTTCCGCCGCGCGGACGAGCTCGCGATGGCGATGGAGGCGCGCTGCTACCACGGCGGCGAGGGCCGCACGCGCATGAAGCAGCTCCGCTACGGAAGGCGCGACCTGGCGGCGGCGCTCGCGGTGGCGCTTCTGATCGCGGCGATCGCGACGTTAAACGCGCTGGGGGTGTTCTGATGCGCGTCCGGCTGACGCTGGAGTACGACGGCACGCGCTACGCGGGCTGGCAGCGGCAGGAGAACGCGCTCGCGGTGCAGCAGGTCGTCGAGGAGGCGCTTTCAAAGCTGACCGGGGAGAGCATCTCTGTCACCGGCGCGAGCCGCACCGACGCCGGCGTGCACGCGCTCGGACAGGTCGCGCACTTCGACACGTCGAGCCGCATCCCGCCGGACAAGTACGCGTACGCGCTGAACACTCTGCTGCCGCCGGACATACGCGTGCGATCGAGCGCGCGCGCCGCGGACGACTTCCACGCCAGGTTCTCGGCGGTCGGCAAGCGGTACCGGTACCTGATCCATGCTTCTGCGCACGCGGGCGCGCTGAACCGCTTGACGCACGCGCACGTGATCTACCCGCTCGACCTCGCGGCAATGCGCGCCGAGCTTCCGGACCTCGTCGGCACGCGCGATTTCAAGGCGTTCGCCGCGAGCGGGAGCTGCGTGAAGGACACCGTGCGCACGGTCCGGAGCGCGGAGATATTTCAAGAAGGCGGGGAGTTCGCGCTGTTTGTCGAGGGGAACGGATTTTTGTACAACATGGTGCGCATCATCGCCGGCACGCTGATCTCGGTCGGCGCCGGCAGGCTCGCCCCCGGCGCGTTTCGGCGCGCGATGGAGACAAAGGACAGGCTCGACCTCGGCGTGACCGCGCCGGCGCACGGGCTTACATTGATGCAGGTGTTTTATGAAGGCGATCGTCTTTGATTTCAACGGAACGATGTTTCTCGACGGGGAAAAGCACCGCCGCGCGTGGGGCGAATTTCTCGAACGGCGCCTCGGGCGGGCGATCGGCGAACAGGAGTTTCTGAAATACGCCTGGGGCCCGACGAACGACAGGGTGCTGCGCCACTTCTTCGGCGAACAGCTCACGGCGGACGAGATCGACGCGCTCGGCGAGGAAAAGGAGGCGATCTACCGCCGAATCTGCCTCGAGGAGCCGGAGACCCTCAAACTGACCGCCGGGCTCCCGGAGTTCCTCGACAAATTGCGGGAAGGCGGCGTGCCGATGGCGATCGCGACCGGCGCGGGCATCGCGAATCTTCGATTCTACTTCGAGACGTTCGGCTTGTCGAGGTGGTTTCCGCCGGATCGCGTGATCTACGACGACGGCCGGCTCCCCGGCAAGCCCGACCCCGCGATCTACATAGCGGCCTGCGCCCTGCTCTGTGTCGAGCCGAAGGACTGCACGGTGTTCGAGGACTCGCTCGCGGGCATAGAATCGGCGCGCGCCGCGGGCATCGGCGAGATCGTCGCGCTTGCGACGTCGATGCCGGCGGAGGCGCTAAAGAAGATGCCGGGCGTCGCGCGCGCGATCCGGGACTTCCGGGAATTTTCGATCCAATCCTCCATGTAAAAAATCCGTCGCATTTCCCACAAGCGCCGGATTTTGTGCTATAATCGCTATCGTGTACAATAACCCCAATCTGCGCCGCGGTACCCGCGCGGCATGTTAGGAGGACGGACAATGCAGTATACGCATGAGGTAGAGCAGATGGTCTGCGTGGCCAAGGGCCCGAACCACGGCCCGGCGCCGATTCCCGAGGAGGGCAAGTGGGTCAAGGCGAAGGAGATCAGGGACATCTCCGGCTTTACGCACGGCATCGGCTGGTGCGCGCCGCAGCAGGGCGCGTGCAAGCTGTCGCTGAACATCAAGGGCGGCGTGGTTGAGGAGGCGCTGGTCGAGACGATCGGCTGCTCCGGCATGACGCACTCCGCGGCGATGGCCGCGGAAATCCTGCCCGGAAAGACGATACTCGAGGCCTTGAACACCGACCTCGTCTGCGACGCGATCAACACCGCGATGCGCGAGCTGTTTTTGCAGATCGTGTACGGCCGCAGCCAGTCCGCGTTTTCGGACGACGGCCTGCAGATCGGCGCCGGGCTCGAGGACCTCGGCAAGGGGCTTCGCTCGCAGGTCGGCACGATGTACGGCAC
>Ga0123327_1003112_pt1 | contig 12333 bp, 9 predicted proteins | sample BioC13SIPDNA_4_FD_89701 | JGI IMG/M metagenome (GOLD analysis project Ga0123327, IMG submission 89701) | Anaerobic biogas reactor microbial communites from Washington, USA - Biogas_R1_B C13 SIP DNA | ecosystem: Engineered > Bioreactor > Anaerobic > Unclassified | place: Washington, USA...
CGAGCAGCTGGCCCTGCTGGAAGAGCAGTTCCCGGGGCCGTACCTGAACGGGCGGCTGCGCTTTCTGCAGGACCAGGCGGAAGGCTAGGACCCGTGCCCCGCGAATCCCGGATTCAGCAGCGCGCCCGCGCGACCGCGATCCTCCGGCGCCTGCGCCGGCGCTATCCCGACGCGAAGTGCGAACTGGACTGGTCCACGCCGCTGGAACTGGCCGTGGCCACGATTCTGTCGGCGCAGTGCACCGACAAGCGCGTGAATCTGGTCACGCCCGCGCTGTTCAAAAAATACCGCACGGCCCGGGACTGGGCGCGGACGCCCCGGGAAACGCTGGAGCGCGAATTTCATTCGACGGGTTTTTTCCGGAACAAGGCGAAGAACGTTCGCGCGCTGATGGCTCGGCTGGACGCCGAATTCGGCGGGGAGCTGCCGGGGGATTTCGACGTGCTGGTATCGCTGCCGGGGATCGGGCGCAAGACGGCGAATCTGCTGGTGGCGACGGTGTTCGGAAAGCCGGGCCTGGTGGTGGATACGCACTTCATCCGGCTGTCCAACCGCCTCGGATTCGTGAAGGGGGAGACCGACGCGGTGAAGATCGAGCGCGCGCTGCAGAAGATCGTGCCGGAAAAGGACTGGACGGACTGGTCGCATGGGATGGTGTTCCACGGCCGGCGCTGCTGTCTTGCGCGCAAGCCGGACTGCGGGAATTGCCCGGTGTCCGACCTGTGCCCGTCCGTCCGGGCGGCCGGGGCCAAGACCGGATAGAGGCCGATGGAAAACCGCAACGTCATCCGGTTTGCGATCACGGTGGGCGGGTTCACGATGCTCAGCCGCGTGCTGGGGATGGTGCGCGACGTGCTGACGGCGGGGGTGTTCGGCACGTCGCTGGCGATGTCGTCGTTCGTGGTGGCGTTCCGGATTCCCAACCTGTTCCGGGCGCTGTTTGGCGAAGGGGCGTTGTCGTCGGCGTTCGTGCCGGTGTTCATGCAGTCGCGGCGCCTGGAAGGGGAGACGGCGGCGTGGCGGCTGGCGAGGCGGGTGGTGACGCTGGTGGGGGCGGTGCTGCTGGGGATCGTGGCGATCGGGATCGTCGGGATGAGCCTGTGGCTGCTGCGGCCGCAGGTGGGGGCCGAGGCGGCGGCGGTGCTGCCGCTGGCGCGCATCATGCTGCCCTATGTCTTTTTCATCTGCATGGCGGCGCTGGCGATGGCGGTGCTGAACTCCTACCGCCTGTTTTCGGTGTCGGCCTTCACCCCGGCGCTGCTGAACATCACCTGGATCCTGGCGGTGCTGTTCATCATTCCGGTGGTCCGCGGCGGGCCGTCGCGGCAGATCCAGGCGCTGGCGTGGACAGTGTTCGCGGCGGGGGCGGTGCAGCTGGCCTACCAGGTGCCGGCGCTGTGGCGCGTGGGCTGGCGGCCGGGCGTGGATACCGATTGGCGGGATCCGCGCGTGAAGCAGGTGTTCCTGCTGATGGGCCCGTCGGCGCTGGGGCTGGCGGTCAACCAGGTCAACGTGATGGTCAACAGCCTGATCGCTCTCTACTGGGTGGGGGCGTGGGCGCCGTCGGCGCTGTTCTACGCCGAGCGGCTGATCTACTTTCCGCAGGGCATCCTGGCGACGGCGCTGGGGACGGTGCTGCTGCCGGTGCTGTCGGATTTCGCCGCGCAACGGAAGCACGACGAGATGCGCGGAGCGATCCATCACGGGCTGCGCACGCTGCTGTTCGTAATGACGCCGGCGGCGATCGGGCTGTTCGTGCTGGCGCCGGCCATCGTGCAGATGCTGTTCGAGCACGGCTCGTTCGACCCGAAAAGCACGGTGCTGACGGCGCGCGCGCTGTCGTTCTACGCGCCGGGGCTGATGGTGTTCTGTTTGGCCAAGGTGTTCGTTCCGGCGTTCTACGCGCTGCAGGATACGCGCACGCCGGTCAAGGTGGGGCTGTGCGCGGTGACGCTGAACCTGACGCTGAACATCGTGTCGGCGCTGACCCTGCCGGAGGAGTGGAAGCACGCCGGCATGGCGTTTTCGACCGTGATCTCGGAAGGATTCAACGGGCTGGTGCTGGCGGCGCTGCTGCGCCGGCGCCTCGGACGGTTCGGCATCCGCGGGATCCTGGCCGGGCTGGGGCGCGCGCTGGGCGCGGCGGCGGCCATGGCGGCGACGGCGTTTTACGCGGAGCGCGCCTTGACGACCTGGCTCTACGTGTATCTGCCGCACAAGGCCGCGCAGCTGGTCGGCGTGCCGCTGGCGATTGCGCTGGGCATGGCGGTGTATTTCGGCGCCGCCCGCCTGTTCCGGTTCCCGGAACTGGGATTTGTTGGCGACGCCCTGCGCAGCCGCAAGCAGAAGAAGACCGGGAATGCCGCTCCCGCAGAGCAGCCGTAGGCGGGTCATGGCCGGCGCCAAGGTCATGGTCAGCGGGGAGATCGGCAGCGGCAAGAGCACGGCGGTGCGGGCCGCCATGGCGCGGCTGGGCTGGCGGAACCCCGCGGGATTTTTCACGCACTGGGGCGGGGCGGAACGGGGATCGCCGGTGTTGTACCTGGAAACCTGGGCGGGGGACTGCCGGCCGGTCGCCCGGCGCGTGACGTCGCCGGTGGCGCCGGGCGGCCTGCCGTATCAGCTGGATGCCGAGGCGTTTCGCTCGGCGGTCGCAGCCGGTCTCGAACCCGCCGTCGGGGGCCATCCGGTGGTGATCGACGAACTGGGACTGATCGAACTGGGGGCGGAGGATGTCGCCGATGCGCTGGCGGAGCTGTTCCGCGGTCCGGCCCCGGTGCTGGCGGTGATCCAGCGCCGGGCGCTGGGCGTCTGGCTGGAACGGCTGGGAGAGGGCGCCGCCGCGGCGCAGCGGTTCGACGTGGAAGCCGCCACGCGCGACACCCTGCCGGAGCGGATTGCCGCAGTCTTTCTCCGTTCCCCCCGCAGCAGCAGAGGGCAGAGACCAGGGGGCAGCGGTCAGACCGCGTAGCGCGGAACAGCCCAACAGCCAGCTGCGGATCCCGACCTCTTGCAGAGTCGGGACGGATTCAGATGATGGATCGGCTTTGGAGTGCGGCGGCATGACGCCGCTTTGGGCCTGCGACGCGTCGCAGGCCTGGAAAGCGCGGTCATGCCCGCGCAGTCCAAAATGGAAGCCGGAACAGCCTGTCTCACGCCAAGAACGCAAAGGCGCCAAGGACAGACACAATTCCCATTTGGGATCTTCTCTTTGCGTTCTTGGCGCTCTTTGCGTGAGAACTTCCGGGGATCGGCTTTGGGGAGCGGCAGAAGGGATTTCACCACAGAGAGCACAGAGGCACGGACGGAATCCATGAAAATCCATTGTTTCGGCTGTTTCTCTGTGTTCCTCTGTGGCCCTCTGTGGTGATCGGTCCCCGGCTGTTGGCCCCTCCCGGTTCCATCCGCAGCGAAATGGGGTTGGATTGGATCGGACAACCCGACAGCCGGTCTCACGCCAAGAACGCAAAGATCGCCAAGGCGCATCGGAACGGCCCCGGCCCGGCGGGCGCGGAGGGTGCCGGTTTAGTGCGGAGAGGGGGCAGCCGGAAGCGGCTCCGCCCCGGGCGGCTGCCGGGTCAGGCGGTAGTGGGGGGTGGAGGCGAAGAACCCGGGGGCCTCCACCTGGCGAATCAGGAAGGCCTGCACGTCTTCCGGGCTTCCCGTCAGGACATAGCCGTTATCCTTGGAGCCTTCCGCCAGCAGGGACAGGCCGGCTTCCGCGGCGCGGGACTCGAAGGTTTCGAGGTCAACGGGGACCAGGGTCAGTGTGTCTTTCTCCAGGCGGACCTTGTACAGGATATGCGCCGGCAGCAAGGCAAAGGCATTGAACCCTTCCGGCTCCGAAGGACTGATCTGCAGCAACAGCGTATCGCCGATGCAATGGAGACTCGCGGTCAGAAGGCTGGATTCCTGCTGCCGGTCCGTGACGTCGAGGGTGTAGCTTCCCTTTTCGCCGGTGAATACCGCGGTGGTTTTGGCGTTGTCGTCGCGCCAGGCGCCGGCCAGCGAAGGCTCCGCCACCCGGGATTCGTCGGACAGCCACGGATGGACAGAGCGCACCAGGCAGCCGGCTGACAGCAGCACCCCGGCGAGCCATGGAAGAAGGAATCGCCGCGCGTTCACGTCAGTGCACCAGCAGGACGGGGACGGGGGCGCGGGAGGCCACATGGGCGGCCGCGCTGCCGATGAGGCGGTCGTACATCCACCCGTGTCCATGGGATCCCAGGGCAATCAGGTTGCACCCGGTTTCCGCCGCCTTGTCCAGCAGGCAGAGGGCGGGGGCGCCGACCGCGGTGATCGAGGCGGCGGCGCATTCGTGCGCCCGGGCGAGGCTGTGCGCCTCGAGGGCGTTTTTCTGGGCCAGCGGCAGGTCGCTTTCGCGCTCGGCCACGGCCAGGATCACCAGCGGAACCTCGAGCCCGTTGGCCAGTTCGACGGCTTCGTGCAGGGCGCGGCCGGCGGCGGGCGAACCGTCCGTGCCGACCAGGATTTTCCGGACCGGCTGGAATTCGGCGGGGGTGACCAGGCAGGGGCGGCGGGCACGGCGAATGAAGCGCTCCATGGTCGAGCCGGTGAACTCGGCGCCGGCGTGCTCGCCCTGGCGGCCCAGCACCACCAGTTCGGTCCGCGCCTGGATGTCGCCGAAGACCTGTGCGGGATGGCCGAATTCCAGCGACGTGGTCAGGGCGATGCCCGCGGCCGTGGCGCGTTCGGCGGTTTCCTTCAGCAGGGCTTCCCCGCGGGTGCGCAGGGCATCCTGCAAGCCGTTCACCACCCCGGGATTCCAGGGGATCAGGCCCGTCTGGGGAGCGAGGATCGGAAAATCGAGCATGCGCGAATCCACGACATGGACGGCTTCGATCTGGGCCTTCAGGCGGAGGGCGAAATCAATGGCGTACTCCCGCGCCACGTCGCCGTGGGCCGAGCCATCCACGCCGAAAAGAATGTTTTTGATCATGGCGTCACCTCGTTCCTTGACAGCCGGAATGATGGCGTTCCGGGCGGGGTTTGGCAAGAAGGGAAGAAGGTGGAGGGGGGATAAAGGCGAATAAGATGCATCTGCGATGAGGTGTCGTCAGATTGGCCCTCGTAGCACGGGGCTCCTGTCCCGTGCGGAGTCGGGACAAGTGAACACGGATCGGGGATCGGTTGTAGCTGCGCCCGGTGGGCGCGGCAGATCGGGATCGAACAGGCGCCGCGCTCATCGAGCGCAGCTACAGCCGCCGCGCTCATCGAGCGCAGCTACAACCGCCCAACTACGAATCGCGGGGGCTGTTCACCCCCAATAGAGAGCGCAGACACGCCGGCCGTCACCCCAGCCGTTGGAGGGCGTCGCGGAGGGCGTCGGGGGCCCAGCGGCGATAGAGGAAATCGGCGCGGGGCAGCAGGGGGGCGCCGGGCGGCAGGGGGGATCGGATAGGCGTCTCCATCAGGGTGTAGATGCGGCAGCGGCGGTTGACGATCCGCACGGGTTCGCCGGCTTTGGAGACGAGGGATTCCTCGGTGAAATCGCATTTCTTCGGGCCGGGGCAGGCCCCGAGCCGTGCGGCGTGCGGACAGGATTCGGACAGGAACAGGGGGGGATCGCGGTGGACGGGCCAGACCAGGGCGAAGGGGTGGCGCGCGGCGAGGGCGGCGGCGTTGTCCAGCGTGTCTTCCGGCGAGACGGTGAAGCGTGAGACGCCCTGCCCGCGCAGTTCGGCGATGGCCGCGGCGTTCAGGGTGTAGAGCGGCCAGTCGGCGGAAAGCTCCAGCCCGGCGCCGCGGGGAAGGAACTCGAGGGCCGACAGATTGGCGGCCTCCCACCGGCGGATGCCGGCATCCAGAAAATGGCGGATCTGCGCCGTCAGGTCTTCGCGGTCCCAGGAGCGGGTGATGATGGGCAGGGCGAGGCGCACCGCGATGCGCTCCGGCAGGCGCGCCAGGGCCTGTTCGATGGCCTCGACGGATTCGCGGCCGAGCTCGATGATCAGTTCGGTGACGCGCGGAATGCCGCCGTCCGGGAAAGCCTCCAGCAGGGCGGCGGGCTGGTCGGTCTTCAGCAGGAACGGAGGTATTCCTGCTGAAGGGGGCAGGGGGCAGGGTTCAGGGTTCAGGGGGGAGAGGGATGAAACAGCCTGTTGGATGACAGATTCCCGGGCGGCCTGGAGCTGCTGTTCGAGCGCGGCGAAGAGGTCGCGGCGGAGGGCATTGAGCTGGGAGACGGGAATGAACAGGTCGGGGCCGGTGCAGGCCAGGTCCCGCAGCTCGAAGGCGGTGTCGCCGAGCTTGCCGAAGGCCGATTGCAGCGCGCCGGCCATGGCGCCGGCCTTGCGGGCCGGGGGAAAGGGGCCTTCGAGGGAGAGGGAGACGGAGAGGTCATGGCCATCGGCGGCGGCGGAGGCGGTGACCTCGGCGCGGGCTTCGGACAGATCGAATCGGATGTCGGCCGGAAAGCGCCGCCGCAGGTCGCGCGGGTTGGGCAGATCGAAGCGGTAGCGCCGCTTGACGGCCTGGGACGAGGCCAGAAACAGGGGGGCGCCTTGTTCCATGTGCGGGGCGCCGGGCGGCACGGGCACCTGGATGCGGGAGCCGGCCGGGACTTCGAAGGCGCGTGTGCCGTCGGGCAGGACGATTTCCTCCACCGCGAACCCGTACGGACGGGTTTCGCCGGGCGGTTCGACCTGCAGGCCGTCGTGGACTTCCAGGGGCCGTTCGGTGCGGAAGCGGAGGAAGCCGCGGCCGGCGAGTTCGACGCGTCCGGCCGGCGTGCCGCGGTGGCCCGTGGCGGCGGGATCAATGACCTCGCGGTTGGCGCGGCTGCGCAGATAGAGCCCGGTCCAGGGCCGGGAAAAAATGCTGCGCAGGTCGTGGGCGCACGACTCCTGCTCGCCGGGGGCGAATGTGCCGTCCAGAAGCTTGCGGTGGTAGTTCACCGCGGCGGCGACGTAGAGCGGCGACTTCTTGCGGCCTTCGATTTTAAGCGACGCGATGCCGGCTTCGACCAGATCGGGGATCAGCCCGCCCGCGGCGAGGTCCTTCATCGAGAACACCAGGCCGCCGGTTTTCGTCACCGGCCGACTATGGTTGTTATAACAACCATAGTCCCGGCCGCCGGCGTTTTCGTCATTATGGTTGTTATAACAACCATAGTCGGCTCCGGGCGGCGGCCGGAAGGCGTCGCGGCAGGGATAGGCGCAGGCGCCGCGGTTGCCGGAGCGTCCGCGCAGGAGCGCGGAGTAGAGGCACAGGCCGGAATAGGAGTAGCACAGCGCGCCGTGCAGGAAGGTTTCGAGTTCGACGGGGGAGTGGCGGGCGATGGCGCGGAGTTCCGCCAGGGTGAGTTCGCGGGCGAGGGTGACGCGGGTGAAGCCGAGGCGGGCGGCGGCGCGGACGCCTTCGAGGTTGTGGAGGGCCATCTGGGTGGAGGCGTGCAGGCGCAGGGCAGGGAAATGGCGGCGGGCGAGGCGGGCCACGCCGAGATCCTGCACGATGACGGCGTCGGCGCCGCAGTCGGCGCAGCAGGCGAGGGAGCGGAGGAGGTCGGGCAGTTCGGCGTCGCGCAGGAGGGTGTTGAGCGTGACGTACACGCGGCGGGGGCGGGGCCGGGAGTGGGCGAACGCGACGACTTCCTCGAGGTCGCGGGCGGAGAGGTTGACGGCTTCGGCGCGGGCGGAGAAGCGGGGCAGGCCGGTATAGACCGCGTCGGCGCCGAAGGCGAAGGCGGCGTAGGCGGAGGCTTTTTCGCCGGCGGGGGCGAGGAGTTCGGCGGTGCGGCGGGGGGCGGTCATGCGGCGGCCGGTCGGGGGGGGGCGGATGGGAGCGAAGAGAGGATTTCTTTTGGAATCGGCCGGCGCGAAAACCAACCCGCGTCTTTTCCATTCTGCCGCTTCGCGGCCGACCTCTCGTGGACACGAGTCCAACTCGGGTCGTCCGCGAAGCGGCACCTCTGGAAAATCCACCGGTTATTTTCGCGAGAAGCCCCGGCCAATTCCAAAAGAAATCCTCTGCATCCACGTCCTGCGGACGGCGGAGAGCGGCGGAATGTTCCGGATTTTCCACGGTGTGGAAGAAAGTTTTCCATGGCGTGGAAAACGGGGGTCATGGGTTGTCCCGGGCGTCGGCGTCGAGGGCCTGACGGGTATCGCGGGCGATCTGGCCGGCGGCGGCGGCGGCATCGGGGAAGGGGATGTGTCCGCGGAGCCGGCGGGTGAAGGAGATGTCGAGGGGTTGTCCGTAGAGGTCGCGGTCGAGTCCGGGGACATGGATTTCGACGACGGGGCCGAAGTGGGCCTGGGCGGGGTCGGCGGGATCGGGGACGAAGGCGGCGCCGGGGCGGGGGCCGTCGGGCAGGTGGAGGCGGGCGGCATAGATGCCGGGGGCGGGGCGGATGGGCAGGATGGGCCGGAGGTTGGCGGTGGGGAAGCCGAGGGTGCGGCCGACGGCGCGTCCGCGCACCACTTCGCCGGCGAGGGCGAAGGGCCGGCCGAGCATCGCGCGGGCCAGGGGCATGTCGCCGGCGGCGACGGCCGCGCGGATGCGGGTGCTGGAGACCGGGGCGCCGTCGTGTTCGACGTGGGGGACGATGCGGGCCGCGAGGCCGGCGGACCGGGCCAGGCCGGGGAGGGTGCCGGCATGGCCGGCGCGGTTTTTGCCGAACGTGAAATTCCGTCCGACGGCGATTTCGGCCAGGCCGGGGAATTCCAGCCGGAGCAGGGCGAGGAATTCGGCGGGGCCGAGGGCGGCGAGTTCGCGGGTAAAGGGGAGGGTATGGATGGGCCCGATGCCGCAGGCGGCGATCCAGGCCTGGTTCTGCGCGGGGGTGGCGAGGAGGACGGGGGCGCGGGCGGGATCGAGCACCGAGGCGACGTGGGGATGGAAGGTCAGGCAGCCGGCGACGCCTTGGCGCGCCCGGGCGGATTCCACCGCGGCGCGGAACACGGCCTGGTGGCCGAGATGAACGCCGTCGAACTGCCCGATGGCGAGCACCAGCGGGGGCGCGGCGTCGGCTGGCTTGGATGGGGATGCGGACATGTGGCGGACACTCTACCACAGGCGCGGGGCGGAGGAAAAGAGCGGCGGCCGGGCGGGGACGTCCGGTATTGATTTCGCGGGGGGGGCGGGGTAGGGTGGGCGCGTTTTCAACCCCGAGGATTTCCCATGGATTTGACCGCGCATGAAATCGAATTCCGCCGGCAGCGGCTGGCGCATCTGGAGACGCTGAAGGCGGCGGGCCACCGGCCGTACGGGCGGGCGTTCGAGCGCACGGGTTCGCTGGCGGAGCTTCGCGCGGGGTTTGCCGAGGGCCGCCCCGTGCGGGCGGCGGGGCGCGTGACGGCCGTGCGCGAAATGGGCAAGAGCACGTTCGCCCATCTGCAGGACGGCACGGACAAGTTCCAGATCTACGTGCAGAAAAACGCGCTGGGCGACGACTCGTTTGCGGCGTTCAAGGCGGTGGATCTCGGGGATTTCCTCGGGGTGGAGGGCGAGCTGTTCACGACGCGCACGGGGGAGCCGTCGATCAAGGTGCAGCGGTGGGAGCTGCTGGCCAAGGCGCTGCATCCGCTGCCGGAGAAGTGGCACGGGCTGCAGGACACGGAGGTGCGCTACCGCCAGCGGTACCTGGATCTGATCGCGAATCCGGACGTGCGCCGGGTGTTCGACGCGCGCAGCCGCCTGCTGTCGTTCCTGCGGCGGGAGCTGGAGGCGCGGGGCTACTTCGAGGTGGAGACGCCGGTGCTGCAGGCGCTGGCGGGCGGGGCGATCGCCGCGCCGTTCCGGACGCACTACAACGCGCTGGGGCAGGAGATGTTTCTGCGGATCGCGCCGGAGCTGTATCTGAAACGCCTGCTGGTGGGCGGCTACGACAAGGTGTTCGAGCTGGGCAAGAATTTCCGCAACGAAGGCCTCGACCGGTCGCACAACCCGGAGTTCACGGCGCTGGAGATCTACGAGGCCTTCGGCGACATGCGCACGATGAGGAAGCTGGTCGAGGAGCTGGTCAGCGGGGCGGCGCAGGCGGTGTGCGGGACGATGCGGGTGGGCAAGGAGGGGCAGGAGCCCGTGGACCTGACGCCGCCGTGGCGCGTGGCGACCTATCATGATCTGGTGCGCGAGCACGCGGGCGCGGACTGGTTCGAGCGGTCCGTGGACGCCATGCGCGAATGGGCCCGGGCGCAGGAGCTGGACATTCCGGACGGGATGACCGGCGCGCAGATCACCCACGAGGTCTATGACAAGCTGATCGAAAAGACGCTGTGGCAGCCGACATTCGTGACGCGGCTGCCGGCGGAGCTGGTGCCGCTGGCGAAGCGCTGCGAGGACGACCCGTCGCTGGTGGACGTGTTCGAGCTGGTGGTGCGCGGGCGCGAACTGGCCCCGGGCTACACCGAGCTGAACGACCCGCTCGACCAGCGCGCGCGCCTCGAGGAGCAGGCCGCCGGCGACGCTTCGAAGCTGGACGAGGATTTCCTGCGCGCGCTGGAGCACGGCATGCCCCCGGCCGGCGGCATGGGCATCGGCATTGACCGCCTCGTCATGGTGCTGACCGGCGAGGAAAGCGTGCGCGACGTGATGCTGTTTCCCCAGATGAAGAACCGCGAACCCCTTCCCGCCGAGCCGCCCGCCGAATGACGCTGCCGTTTTCATTGTTCCTGGCGCTGAAGTACCTCAAGCCGAAGAGGACGTTCCTCTCGGTGGTGACGCTGCTGTCGGTGACGGGCGTGCTGCTGGGGGTGGCGGTGCTGATCATCGTGCTGTCGGTCATGACGGGGTTCGACGACATGTGGCGGACGAAGATCCTGGATTTCAACGCGCACCTGACGGTGGCGGTGCCCGGCGGGCTGGCGGGCGAGGAAGAAGAGCTGTGCGAGGCGATCGAGGCCGTGCCGGGGGTGAAGGGGGCGGCGCCGTTCCTGCAGAGCCTGGTGTTCATCCAGAAGCCGGACGGGCAGGTGGAGACGCCGCTGCTGCGGGGCATTGACCCGGCGCGCGAGGGACGGGTCAGCCGGCTGGCGGAGAATCTCGTGGCGGGCGACTTCTCGGTGGAGGACGGCGGGGTGCTGCTGGGCCGGAACCTGGCGGAGCGTCTGGGCGTGGGGGTGGGCGATACCCTGACGGTGTATTCGCCGGCGACGTTCCTGGCCGAGGACGAGATCCGGCTGCCGTCGGAGATGCGGGTGGCGGGCCTGTTCGAGATGGGGATGTGGGAATTTGACGCGGGGTACGTGGTCGGCTCGCTGTGGGAGGCGCGCGATTTCTGCGCGGGGGCGGGCTACGAGGCGATCCAGGTGATGGCGGACGATCCGTATGCGGCGGGGGACGTGGCCGCCGCGCTCCGGGCGCGGCTGGGGCCGCGGGTGCGGGTGACGACGTGGATGGAGCAGAACCAGCAGCTGTTCGCGGCCCTGCGGGTGGAGAAGAACATGATGTTCTTCCTGCTGATCTTCATCACGATCGTGGCGGCCTTCGGCATCACCAACACGTTGATCACGGTGACGGTGCAGAAGACGCGGGAGATCGGCCTGCTGCGCTCGCTGGGATTTTCGTCGGGGTCCATCATGCGGGTGTTCTTCTGGCAGGGGTGGGTGGAGGGGGTGCTGGGCACCACGCTGGGGATTGGGGCGGGCCTGGCGGTGCTGAAGTACCGCAACCACCTGCTGCGGTTCCTGAACGACCGCTTCGGCATGCAGCTGCTGCCGGAGGAGCTCTACCACCTGGCGGAGCTGCCGTCGCGGACCGTGCCCGGCGACGTGGCGCTGGTGGCGGGCTCGGTGCTGGTGATCTGCACGCTGGCGGCGGTGATTCCGGCGTGGCAGGCGGCGCGGCTGGATCCCGTGGGGGCCCTGCGCTATGAGTAGCCTGATCGAAGCCGTCGAGGTCCGCCGTTCGTTTCCGATGGGGGCGCGCACCCTGGAGGTGCTGCGCGGCGTCTCGCTGGCGGTGACCGAGGGGGAATCGCTGGCGATTTCCGGCATGAGCGGGGCGGGCAAGAGCACGCTGCTGCACATGATGGGCGGACTGGACCGGCCGACGGCCGGACGCGTGCTGTACCGCGGGCGCGACCTGTATGCCGCGGGGGACCGCGAACGGTCGGCCATCCGCGCCCGGAAGATCGGGTTCGTGTTCCAGGCGTACCACCTGCTGCCGGAGCTGACGGTGCTCGAAAACGTGATGCTGCCGGGGCTGAGCGCGCACGGGGCGTTTCTGCGGGGGCGCGCCCTGCGCGAACGGTCGGCGATGCTGCTGGGCCGCGTCGGGCTGGCCGCCCGCGCCCTGCACCGGCCCAACGAGCTGTCCGGCGGCGAACAGCAGCGCGCCGCCATCGCCCGCGCCCTGATGAATGCGCCCGAA
>Ga0123327_1003117_pt1 | contig 12320 bp, 10 predicted proteins | sample BioC13SIPDNA_4_FD_89701 | JGI IMG/M metagenome (GOLD analysis project Ga0123327, IMG submission 89701) | Anaerobic biogas reactor microbial communites from Washington, USA - Biogas_R1_B C13 SIP DNA | ecosystem: Engineered > Bioreactor > Anaerobic > Unclassified | place: Washington, USA...
CGTTCAAATTTATCAATTCCGATGAAGTTACCGCAGAGCATAGTCTTGATGTGGTTCATTTTGATTTTATTGGTGGATACGTTCTCAAAAACCAGATCACGATCAATCAGGTCAAAAATCCCGTTTTTATTGGTTTGCTCCAGCAATAGAAACAAACCAGCGTTTGAAGTGAGATTTCTGGCTGAGAATTCGATTTTATTAATCACGGCAGCATCCTTACGGTAATTTTCTTCTCCTCAAAATATTAACATGCTTTCCGACTTGACAATTATCTGTTTCACTCATTGGGTGAAACCTTAAATCTGATAAGAAATCCCAAATTCATCAAAAGTGGGTGAAAAGTAGCGATTCTGGCTGGAAATTGATGAAATACTGGCCCCAAAACACATTTTTACATCGAAGGTGGGGCTTTTTGAAAAATGTCCTTACTCGACTAAGCCGGTGACGTAGAATCCGGGTCTAAGATTCCCCAAGACAATGGGAGAGGCTACTCGCCTCTCTTTTTTTTTGTGCTCCAGACTTTCAGTCATGGATATTCCCTCTGTCATTGAGTTATAATTTCACTAATAAGAATTACTAGGAGTAGAAACGTTATGGAATTAGATACTTCCGAATTTTATTTTGGCAATGCCTATGACCTGAAAAGCCAGGCAATCATCCCGGACACCCTCACCTTTTACGATCCGGAGGACCTAACCACCCACGCTGTCATCACGGGTATGACCGGCTCTGGTAAGACCGGTATGGGCATCATCTTGTTGGAAGAAGCTGCACTACGAGGCATTCCTGCCATCCTGATCGACCCGAAAGGGGATCTCACCAATCACCTGCTGCATTTCCCGGATTTTTTGCCCTCCGATTTTGCCCCCTGGGTGGATGCCGATGCCGCCAAACGGGAAGGTCTGACGGTGGAAGAAGCCGCCGAAGCCGCGGCAGCCTCCTGGAAAAAGGGCACCGAACGTTCCGGAATTGACCGCGACCGGATGGAAAAACTTTCCACCAATGTTGACTACGTCATTTACACCCCCGGCTCTGACTCGGCCATCCCCGTTAGCATTCTCTCTTCCCTGAAGGCTCCAGGCATTGATTGGGAAGAAAACAAAGAAATGCTGCGCGAGTCGATCAGCAGCACGGTCACGGCTTTATTGGAGTTGGTCGGTTTTAAGAATATCGACCCGGTTCGTTCCCGCGAGCACATTTTGCTGGCGAACATTTTTGAAACAGCCTGGAGCGAAGGCAGAGACCTCAACCTGGAATCTCTCATCCTGCAGGTGCAAAATCCGCCTTTTGAAAAATTGGGTGTTTTTGCGGTCTCCAAGTTCTACCCGGAAAAAGACCGCTTTGAATTGGCGATGCTCTTGAACAACTTTATCGCCGCGCCATCCTTTGGCAGCTGGCTGCAGGGTCAACCCCTGGATATCCAAAGTTTGCTCTATTCTGCTGATGGCAAACCCAAGCACAGCATCTTTTACCTGGCTCATCTGGCGGACGCTGAGCGCATGTTCTTCATCACCTTGCTCTATTCAGCCGTCGAAACTTGGATGCGTACCCAATCCGGAACCAGTGATTTGCGAGCCCTGGTGTATTTTGATGAAATTGTCGGCTACTTGCCGCCTGTCTCTAACCCACCCAGCAAGCCCATCATCCTGCGCATGCTCAAGCAAGCCCGCGCTTTTGGTGTGGGTTTGGTTTTGTCGACCCAAAACCCGATCGACCTGGATTACAAAGCCCTCTCAAACGCCGGGACCTGGATCATTGGTAAACTCCAGACTGATCAGGATAAACAACGCCTTCTGGATGGTCTGACCAACGTCTCCGGAAGCTTTGACCGTTCCTATTTTGATAACACCATTTCCGCTTTGGGTAAACGGGTCTTCCTGCTGCACAACGTGCACTCCAAGGGTCCTGAAATTTTCACCACCCGTTGGGCCATGAATTACCTGGCTGGTCCCATCACGCGCAACAAACTTGAAGACCTGAACCGCAAGGTTGGTGCTGATGCGCGCCTGATTTCAGAAGCGCAATCCGGTGACTCGCAAACTGTGTCCACCCAGGATGTAGTCGGCGGGCAAACAACTGACCTGCCTGGCAGACACACCGAACCGGTTTTGAGTTCAAAAGTAAATGTCTTCTACCTGCCGCTGAGCAAGAGCCTCTCAGACGCCCACAAGCAAGCCGCAGACAGAGGACTACCTCCCACCTCTCAGCCGCATTACCATTACCGGCCGGTGCTGCTTGGGCAGGCTCAGGTTTGGTTTGCCAACCGCACTTACAACGTCAACACCCAGAAAAAAGTAACGGTCCTGATGTCGGAATTGGAAAAACGTGGCTTGGTGCAATGGCAGGATTACCAAATTGACAGCATCACTTCGCAGGATTTGGACCCACGTCCGCTGCCTGAGGCGACTTTCGCGGATTTGACCTACCCCTTCTACGATGAAAAGAATGTCCTCAGTTTGTCTGATGACTTCACCGATTGGTTGTATCGCAATTATCAAGTAACCCTGTTCCGCAACGCGGACCTCAAGATGGTTTCGGGACTGGAAGAGAGCAAAGAAGATTTCATCGAGCGCGTCAGTGAGGCTGGAAAAAGTGGTCTCACGGAGGAAATTGAAGCTATCAAGGCCAAGTACGAAAAAAAGCGCAAATCGATCGAGGACAAAAAACTAAGAGAAGAACTTGAAATGGAAAAGGATAAGCAAACCCTCAACCAGCGGCGAATTGAGGAGGCCAGCACAGGTCTTCAGACAGTTATCGGCTTATTTGGTGGTCGCAAACGCAGCATCAACACTTCCCTCACCAAGAGGCGCATGACCTCAACCGCGAAAGCTAATCTCAAGGAATCTGAAGTCATGATCGAAAAGTACAACACCGAATTAGCGGAGTTGGAAGCGAAAATGCAGGAAGAGATCGATGAATTCAAGGCAAAAGCAGAGGACAGCTCGGTCGAAGTCGAAGAGGTGGTGATCAAGCCACTGAAAAAGGATATCGTTACAGAATTCTTTGGGCTTGCCTGGATGCCTGTTTACGCCTTCAAGGACGGCGAGCGTTGGTTCGAGGTTGACGCTTTTTAGACTGCTACTTCTTTAGACCAGATCAGATGCACAAAAGCACCCCAATGGGGTGCTTTTTCTATAGAATGCATAATGGTTCAATCTGATGTGAGCCCGGTGATGTTCCCAAAGCCATTGACTTCGATCACCCAGTTGCTGCCCGGGTAGGCAGTCTGGAACAGTTCATAGTCACTGGTATTGTAGCGATATTCTGTTCCATCGCCGGAAAACGTGATCACATAAGATTCCGTGCTGCTCCCAAGCCGTTGAGCGTTGTTGAGATTAGCTGTCGGCCACTGGGCTTCAGTCCCATAGCCGTCCAGGGACAGGGTGTCGATGGCGACCCACTGCATGGTGTCATAAGAACAGTAATCTTCGTAAACTTTAAAGTAGCAATCCTGGACCACTTCGCCAATGCCAGTGCCGGTATCGATGGTGTAAGGTTCGCCGCACACTTCTTCCGAGTTTGGCAGCTGGGTCTCTGAGTTGTAGCGGTAGGTCAGCTTGCAGTTGTAAGCTTGCGCGTTTGGGGGGATATCATCCAGCCAGGCCTGGGACTGCACCAGTTGGTAAGCTTCCAGTACCACCTGACGCTGCCAATAAGCCTGGGACACCGTAGCGTTGACACGGTCGGTCTTATTCATTTGGGAGATATACATCCCGCCAAAATAGCACAAGGCTAAAAGAAATAAGACAGCCAGGATCAAGACCCACTTCGGCAGTGGTTTGACTGGCTTTGGCTCGCGACTAATGCCGGCCTCCAGGGGTTGCTGGTCTGCTTGTTCTTCAAGCACCACGCCTGCCGGTCTTGACGTTGCCCCTACGGTCAGATCGCCTCCGCATTCAACGCAAGTTTGCGCCTCAGCCAGGTTACGCGTTCCGCAGTATGGGCAGTGTTTGTCCGGGCCGCTTTTTGCCATGCGGATCAAAGCTTCATCTTTGATGAAGTTGAACGTGCTTGGGTCTACACGTTCAAATTTGACATCGACCGGTTGGGGTGCGCCGCAGGCAGTACAGGAGCGAATTGCACCCGGGTTTCGAGTGCCGCAACTATCACAGGTCCAGACTAACTCGATGTATCCTATTACTTTTCTGGCCATTTTATTGACTCCGAAAGGGTAAAGATCTACTTGGTATAAGTATAGCATAGCTTGAAATTTTTAAAGGTTCACTCGCCTGTTTCCACAGCTTGAATGGTTTTCTGAACAGCTTTTAATCCCAAAATAGTCATCAAAGGCAAACTGCCAATTGCCAACGGAATAAAAAATCGGAAAGAAAGAAAAAGCAAAATCAACATCACCAAAGCGATGACTGAGGCGTAAGTTGGTTGACTCAAAAAAACGGCCAAACCATTCTTCCAGGCGAGCTTGAGGGATTTTTCTTCTTGTAGAAAGAAGCAAGACAAACTAAAAAATTGCCAGACTACCCAGATAACACCCATCACAAGTACGATGACTATCAGGACAGGCGCAAACTGGAGGGTAGAGTTGTAATAAAACCAGGTATTGGTCCCCAGAATGAGCAGTACAAGCAGGTTGAGAATCCCCCAAAGCAGACTCTGGCGGAAATAAGTCCGGAAGCCCTTCCAAAAACCAATCAAGCCGGTACGCTCATTGTGGGTCAGATCCAGGCTTTCCTGGTAAATCCCAAAAAGAGCCGCTGGGGAAAGGATGATGGTCAGACTAAGTAATATTGCAGCCAGGGAGACTAAGACTTGATTGGTCCAGTCTTTCCACCAAAGTTTAACTGAGTCGAGTATTACTTCAAAAGCTTGTGCTGCGCGCATAATCACCTGTAGCCTAAATTATTATAGCTTAGCGATTTAGGAGGACTGAATGCTCGTTCAAGAAAAGAGTTTGATTGTGGTAATTGATGTCCAGGGAAACCTGGCAAAAGTTGTCGCGCAGGCTGGGGATGCAAATAAAAATGTGCAGAATCTTATCCGCGGCGGTCAGGCATTGGACCTTCCTATCATTCTCACCGCGCAGGCACCGGAAAAAATCGGTCACACGACAAATGAAGTCCTTTCACTTCTGCCAGGCAACTTTGAATATCCCCGCACGAGTTTTAGCGTCTGGGCTGACGAAGCCTGCCGCGGCGCGATTGAAAAAACCGGGCGCACACAAGTACTCTTATGTGGTTTTGAGAGCCACATTTGCCTGTATCAAAGTGCGATAGAATTGCTCCTGGCTGGCTACGATGTTTGGTTAGTCGCCGACGCGGTTTCATCGCGATCGCTTGAAAATAAACAAATTGCATTAACTGAACTGCGAGCGGAAGGCGCGCACCTGACGAGCGTTGAGATGGCGCTTTTCTCGCTAATGGAAGACGCGCGCCACCCAGCTTTTAAATCGATTTCGAAAATGATCCGATAAACAAGCCTGGCGCTTTCTAATACTATTTATAGATTGGTTGCTTATCCTTAGAGGATATCAACCACTGGAGGCATTATGACCACCGATTCAAAACCGATAAGAAAAAAGAAAAAAACACGTTGGATCTCAACTGTTTTGATTTTGTTACTACTCGCTGCGGGCGCTTTTCTATTTTGGCGCTATCGCCAGCAGCAAACTATGGATGAAACCATAGCAAACCTGAACACCACGCCCCTGGTCAGAGAAACGTTACAAACTACGATCAGCGGAATTGGCAACGTTCACCCCAAGCAATCAGCCAGTTTAATGTGGCAAAGCAGTGGTACCGTTGGTGATGTCAATGTGGAAGTCAACCAGCAAGTGAGTAGCGGCGATATTTTGATCAGCCTTGATGAAAACAACCTGCCGGTCGATATCCTCCAGGCAAGTTTGAATAAAATCAACGCCGAGCAAGCTTTGGCGAACCTGCCTGCCACCACAGAGATCCAAAAAGCAACCTTGAATAGCAACATTCAAAACGCCCGGGAAACCTTGGTTGGGCTGGAGAGCCAGCTGCTCAATCTGGACTCGCGTGTCTGCGAGCAATGGCGGCTGAACAATCTCCAGAATGATTATGACTATGCTTTGGAAGAATATCAAACCTTTCCAACAGAAAGCAAGTGGTTTGCCGTTCAGGCTGCCCGCAGCGCTCTCGATTTTTGTGATCCGGCAGTGATCCAACAGCAAAAGGATAAAGTCCAAAGTCAGATCGAGCTCCAAAACAGCAACATCGAATCCTGGGAGCAGAGTTTGGAAAAAATCCAGGCTGGTCCAGACCCGGAAGAACAGCAAAAACTGGAATTACAGCTCAGTCTGGCTGAAAAACAACTCGCAAACCAGTACATTACAGCGCCTTTTGATGGGAACATTCTTTCTGTCAGGAGTGAAAGTGGTGATTTGGTATCCCCTGGTATGGTTGCCGTTGAAATCGCTGATCTTAGTTCCTACTTTATTGAGGTGCCAATTTCAGAAGTTGACATCCCCGCCATCCAGGTCGGTCAGGAAGCACTGCTTTCTTTTGACGCTTACTATGAAGAGGAATTTTCAGGCACGGTCATTGACATCGCCGAAAGTGGTGACCGCAGTACAGGCGTGGTCAACTACACCGTAACCATAGGGATGGATAACAACACCGATAAAATCAAACCTGGCATGACTGCCGGGGTCAGCATCCTGACCAGTGAAAAGCCAAACGCGCTGACTGTCCCTTCTGAGGCAGTGGTCTCCAGGGAAGGTCAGAATTACGTTTTCGTTTTGCGGGATGGACAACCGGAAGAAGTGCTGGTCAAAACCGGCTCTTATTCCAACCGCAGCATTGAGCTACTGCAAGCCGAGATCGAAGAAGGTGAGTTGATCATCCTCAATCCGCCCACCAGCATCTTTTCAAACTTCGGCCCCGGCCGCATGAGGCCTTAGGTGATCGCATGACCACAGAAGCGGTTATCAAGGTACGCGACCTGACCAAGTTTTATCAACTTGGTGAGATTGATGTGCACGCCCTCAGAGGAGTAAGTTTGGATATTTATCCAGGCGAGTTCGTGGCTATCATGGGCCCGAGCGGCTCAGGAAAATCAACCCTGATGAACATGATTGGTTGTTTGGATTCCCCTAGTACGGGAGAGTATTACCTGGACGGGGAGTTGGTATCAAACCTGGTTGATGATGATTTGGCTGCCGTGCGCAACAAGAAAATTGGCTTTGTTTTTCAGAAATACAACCTTCTGCCCAGAGCGAACGCGGTGGAAAATGTTGAGCTTCCCCTCAGGTACAGTGAGGATCCGACCGGAATGACTGCCCGCGCAAAGGCAACCCTTGAGGCCGTTGGGCTTGGTGACCGCATGTATCACAAACCGAACGAGCTTTCCGGTGGTCAGCAGCAGCGCGTGGCGATTGCCCGAGCTCTGGTGAACCAACCGGCTATCATTTTGGCGGATGAACCAACCGGTAACCTGGATTCTGTCTCTGGTAAGGAGATCATGGAACTGCTGCTCAAGCTCAACCGTGAACAGCAAACCACCATCGTCGTGGTCACGCACGATGCGGAAATCGCCAGACAAGCTCAGCGGGTCATCCAGCTTTTTGATGGCAAAGTCGTTGAACAGGAGGCGGGATAATGCCCTTCATCCGAGTTCTAAAAGAAGCCTTATCCAGCATCTTTGCCAACAAAACCCGCTCTTTTCTGACGGTTTTGGGCATCGTCATCGGTGTTGGCGCAGTAATTGGCATGTTAGCCATCGGCGCCGGGGCGCAAGCCAGCATTTTGGGTGAAATTGAATCCATAGGCACTAACACCATCTATGTTATGCGCGGCGGTTCAGACGAAATCACCAACCCCAAGCCCCTGACCATCTCCGACGCGGAAGCTTTGGCAAACCGCACCCGCGCCCCGCACATTATCCGGGTAACGCCGGTAATGATGACCCAGGCCAATTTTTCCCTGGCAGATGTGAGCCTTTCCACCTCCATTTTTGGAAGTTACGCTGATTACGCTCAGATTTCCGCAATCGAGATCGAAGAAGGGGCTTTCCTCAGCAACGAGGATATTGATTCCCGGGCCTCGGTTGTGGTTTTAGGGCCAGAACTGGCCGAAAAACTCATCGGAAAAAGCTCGGGCGTTGTGGGCAGCATGGTCAGGATCAACAATTTCCCCTACCGCGTAGTGGGTGTCACCAAGGCGAAAGGCTCAACCCAATTCAACAACCCGGACATGATGGCGTATTTACCCATTACAACCATGCAGCTCAGACTTGTGCGCCAGTCAGTGCCGGATATGGTTCAATACATCATCATCCAGGCGCAGAACTCTCAATCAATTGAATTGGCGATCGATGAGGCCCAGCAAATCCTGCGGGACACCCACCGTCTCACCCCTCGCCAGGCCAACGATTTCACCCTGACCAACCAGGAAGACATCCTGGACATCGCCAATTCAATTACCAACGTGCTGACGATTTTCCTGGCAGGCATTGCCGGCATCTCACTTCTGGTGGGCGGTATCGGCATCATGAACATTATGTTGGTGACGGTCACCGAGCGCACGCGCGAAATTGGGCTTCGTAAAGCCCTGGGAGCGCGCAAAAATGACATCATGCTACAGTTCCTGACCGAATCGGCTTTGTTAAGTTTGATTGGCGGTCTGATTGGCATCGGCTTGGGCTGGCTTTTGGGCGTAGTTGTCGGGGTCATCGCCAACAATTCCGGCACACCGCTGACTCCGTTGGTGCAAGTCAACGCCATTTTGCTTTCGACCCTATTTTCAACTCTGGTAGGTTTGTTCTTCGGTTGGTATCCTGCCAGCCGGGCGGCAAACCTGGAACCAGTAGAGGCGCTGCGTTACGAATAAACACCAAAAAACACTCCTTTGAAAGGAGTGTTTTCTTATCAACGCAGAAACCGAACGAAGGGTCTACTCTTCCACTCCGCTGAGCAAATCAGCTTCAACGCCCAAGCAGGAGCCCACCTGGATAGCGCCGCGCATCCAACCGTGATCCAATGGAACGGTTTTGTTTTTACCAGCCACCTGCTCCAGGTGGACACTGGCCATAGAGCCGTCTTTGCGGCAGGCCATGCGGCCAAAAGCTCCTTCCATGACCATTTTTACGCTCCACTCCGCCAATTGTGTGCCCAGCAATCTGTCAGCGGCTGTTGGTGTGCCGCCCCGGACCAGAGAGCCAAGAATGGTTATGTGAGTATCGATCCCGATGGCGGAGCCCAAACGTTTGGCCAGTAAAAGGGTCTGGGCAGAATAATTATTCTCAATCTTTTCGAAGGTTCTTTCTTTTTCTTCCAGCGAGCCGCCCTTTTTCTGAGCCGCCATCTCCATAAAATCGACCAATTCACGCGAACGGGCTTTTTCAGCCACTGTTACCAGCGAAAAGTTTCTGCCGGCATCGATCCGATTTTGGATAGCCTGGATGATCACATCAAATTCGTAAGGGATCTCCGGAACCAAAATCACATCAGCTCCGGCTGCCAGACCGGCGCCCAGGGTCAGCCAGCCTGAACAGCTGCCTAACAATTCGACGATCATAATGCGGTGAGTGGCGTTGGCGGTGGTGTGCAAGCGATCAATGGCTTGCGTGGCAATTTCACGGGCGCTGTCAAATCCAATGCATTTATCCGTGAAGGGGATATCGTTTTCTGCTGAACGAGGCATGGTGATGATGTTGAGACCTGCCTGGCTGAGCTTGTAGGCTGCCAGTTGACTATCTTTATCACCTATGCAGACCAAGGCGTCCAAGCCGTTCTTGTGATAGGTATCAATGGCTTCCTGGGTTCGATCAACATACTCCTCGCCTTCAATCATGGCATCCGGGACCTGCCGGCTGGTACCCAGAATGGTCCCGCCCCGGGTCAAAATACCCGATAAGCGACCTTCTTTGAGCAGGTCAAGCGTTCGGTTTTCAACCAGCCCTGAAAAGCCATCCCGAAAACCAATCAACTCGACGTCATATAAATTTGAGACTGCTTTACCAAACCCGCGAATGGCCGCATTCACACCCGGGCTATCGCTGCCAGCTGTCAGTAAACCAATTGTTTTTGCCATAATCACCTCGCTTTTTTCATCAACAATCTAATTATAGCCGGAAGCAGGCCGGGAAAGGGTGAATTTATGTGAGATTAAAGCAAAAACGCCCTTTTCAGGACGTTTTTGTGTGCCGAGTCACAGACTTGAACTGTGGACCCTTCAATTTTCAGTCGAATGCTCTACCAACTGAGCTAACTCGGCGTGAGAAAAGATTTTAACCTGTAGCTCAAGGGCTGTCAAGTTAGATTGTTAGCGAATCAAAAGTCTTCATATATGCAGTGGGGATGCAAAAGTGGAAACTGGTTCCTTTACCCACCACTGATTCAACCCAAACCTTTCCCCCGTGGGATTGAACGATCGCTTTCACGATGGCCAGGCCCAAGCCGGATTGGTCTTCATCACTGTGGCGGCTTTTATCGACCCGATGAAAACGTTCGAACACATAAGGCATACTCTCCACCGGGATACCCTGGCCGTTGTCCTCTACGCTAAAGCGGACGCATTCCCGACCGTTCTCCAAGCGGTTATTTTTTTCAAAGCTCGCCTTCAGGCTGACAGTTCCGCCTGCTGGTGTGTATCTCAGCGCGTTGCCAATCAGGTTTTCCATTACCTGGATCAAGCGGCTTTCGTCAGCCATGACCATTGGCAATTCCGCCTCAGTTTCCAGAAGCAGGACTACCGATTGCTGCTCAGCTTGAAGTTTAAAAATTTCCAGTGCCTGGTGCAGGATTTCATTGGGTTCGATCACCTGCAAATTCATGGGTAATTCGCCCGCGTCAGATTGGCTCAGCAGTCTTAGATCCCCAACCAGTCGGTTGAGCCTCGAAATTTCAGAATAAATCAGGGACAGCCGTTCAGGTGTTGCTTCAAGGTCACCATCCCGCATGGATTCAATATAGCCGCCGATCACAGTCAGGGGCGTGCGCAAATCGTGCGCGATATCCGCTGTCATTTGTTTGCGAAGGCGGTCACTCTGAGCAATTTCCGCGCTCATCTTGTTGAAGGCTTCGCTCAGCTTGCCCAGCTCATCCGAAGAACGCACATCCACGCTTTGGCTTAGATCTCCTGAAGCCAGTTTTTGGGCAGCCTGGGTCAATTCGACTACTGGTTTGGTTAAATTCCTGGCAATTAAGATCCCCAGGATGGCTGCCAGAACGATTGTTATCAACAAAGCCCACAAAAGCCCGGTGTTTGTGCGCTCCAGGAAAGATTCTTCAGCTTGGGTCAGCACCAACCCGCGGCGCAAGTCCAGCAAAGTGCCAACCTGATCCCCATCAACGATGATCGGAGCGCCTTCTTCCAAATTTTCTTCAGTAAGGGTCTCACCTTCAGGGTAAAGCCCTTCAATCCCGACCAGGACGGTCCCATCCGCGTCTGCCAGAGCATACTGGCGGCCGACCGCGGAAGCATTTGGCCCCTGGACTGTGGTTTCATTTGCTTGTTCAGTTTGGCGAACAGGATTATTGCCAAGAGGTTGCCCCTGACCTTGTCCGGCGCCCTGCCTGCCTTGACCGGTGGTGAAGCCGTGACCTGCGGTTGTGGTTGACAAAACACTCTCGACGCCCTCCCAACTTTGATTGACGGCATAAAAAGATTCCACTTCCAGGAGTTTGTTGGTAAACTGCTGGTCAAAAACATACTGCTCAAAGCGGTTTGTGTTGCTGGAAAAAAAGACGATCGTCAAGACCAGGGCAGTCAGGACTGTCACGGCAATCAAAGCCAGAGCCAACTTGAAGTGGATCGAATTTCTCACTTTTCCTCAGCCTGTCGGATGCGGTAGCCCACCCCAAAAACCGTTTCCAGATAATCCGGTTTGGAGGGGTCTTTTTCAATCTTGCGTCTCAGGTTGCGCATGTGCACGTTCAAGGTGCTTTCCAAACCCGTAAATCCACTTTCAAACAGTTTGTCCACCAGCTCTGACCTGGTAAAAACCTTGCCAGGGTTGCGCATCAATGTTTCAAGCAAATCAAATTCCAGCGGGGTGAGGTTGACTGGTTCGTCATCCACCGTGACCAGGTGCGAACTCTTGTCCAAAAGGATCCCGCCGATCCGGAGAAAAGCCTGTACTTCCTGCTTGCCATAGCCTCTGCGCAGAGCCGCCCGGATGCGCGCCACCAACTCCCGCATACGGAAGGGCTTGATGACATAATCGTCCGCGCCAAGCTCCAGGCCCAAAACCGCGTCGGTCTCTTCTTCTTTGGCGGTGATCACGATCACCGGGGTCTGGCTTTCTTTGCGATAGGCGTTAAGAAACTGATAGCCGTCCATGCCCGGCATCATGATATCCAACAGGACCACATCGGGGTGTTCATGTCTGGCAGTAAA
>Ga0123327_1003120_pt1 | contig 12315 bp, 8 predicted proteins | sample BioC13SIPDNA_4_FD_89701 | JGI IMG/M metagenome (GOLD analysis project Ga0123327, IMG submission 89701) | Anaerobic biogas reactor microbial communites from Washington, USA - Biogas_R1_B C13 SIP DNA | ecosystem: Engineered > Bioreactor > Anaerobic > Unclassified | place: Washington, USA...
AGGACGACCGCGACGTCCGCTGGGTCAGAATGGGCCGCCCCGACAACCGGTTCGACTGGCCCGTCGTCCGCCCGCACACCTGCGCCGAGTGCCACCGCATGGCCGGCCGCTCGCCGTTCGACGGACCCCGCGGCGGCAATGACGTGTACACCCTCGGCGACCTCCGCGAGGCCGTCTGGACCGATCAGGTCGCGACGCTGGCGCCCCTGATGACGCAGCCCCCGGCCGCCGTCGCCGCCGCAAAGCAGCAACAGCCCCCGCCCGACCGCGCCGAGCGATTCGATGCCTACATCCGCGCTCTGGCCGAGCAGCGCGGCAAGGATCCCGTGCTCGTCCGGGCTCAGCAGCAGTTGATCGACGCCAGCCCGTTCGCCCGTGGCGATCCTCAGGCGGTTTCCCGCGGCCGCGACATCTTCCTGACGCAATGCGCCGGCTGCCACGGCGCCGAGGCGCGCGGCAACGGACCGTTCGCCCTGCGCCGCCCGTCGCCGCCGGCGCTGCGGGGGCTGAAAGACACGGCGATTCTCGCCGCCGTTCGCCGCGGCCGCGACACCATGCCCGCCTTCATCGGCACGCTGCCCGGCGACGAGCAATGGCGACTCGTGGAATACCTGCGAACCTTGCCGCGATGAGTCGCCAGCGATTTTGCGGGGCGTTTTCCGGGGCCAGCCGCGCCACGGACTGGCGGCCGGGCCCGCGGATCGCCGATAACTGCTACGGCGACAGGGAATTACGCTCGCCGCGCGCCGCCGCCGGGCTACGGTTGCCCCGGACGCCGGCAGCAGTACAATAGACTGGGCTGTGGAGCCCGACGTATGCGACCCGACGAGTTCATCAATCTCGCTCTGGAACGGACCAAGGCGCGCGTCCGCGTCAACGACCTCGTGACCGGACTGCTCGCCCTGCTGGCCTTCGTTCTGGTCTACCTCCTGGCGGTCATCGTCGCCGACCAGTCGTTCCAGTTCAGCCGCACCGCGCGGCTCTGGCTGCTGGCGGCCCTGGGCGCGGTCGGCCTGGCGGGCCTGGTCCTGATTCTCCTGTGGCCGAGTCTCCGGCGCGTGAACGACCTGTTCGCGGCGCGGCTCATCGAGCGCCAGGCCGAGGACCAGTTCCGCAACAGCCTGGTCACGTGCGTCCAGGCCCGCGGCGACGACCGCCTCGGTCCGGAAGTTCGCGCCGCCATCGAAGCCAAGGCCGCCCGCGACCTCGACCAGATCGACGTGGATCTGGCCGTCAACCGGCGCCCACTCCACGTTGCCGTGGCCGCGCTGCTGGCCGCGCTGGCCGTCACCTTGGGCTTCGCCCTCATGAGCCGCAGAGACTTCGGCACCAGCCTCTACAGGGCCCTCGGCGCCGATGTGCCGCCGCCCACCTCCACGCGGATCGTCCTCGTGAGGACCGATCCCGATGCGCCCACCGTCATGGCCGGGACGAGTCTCCGCATCATCGCCGTCACGGCCGACAGGCAGCCCGACAACGTCGAGCTCGGCCTGACGCGCGGCGGCATCGCCGACAAGGCCGTCGCCATGCGCGAGGTCGATGTCGGCACGTGGGAAGCCGTGGTCGAGAACCTCATGGAAGACCTCGACTTCGAGGTCCGCGCCGGCGACGCGCGCAGCTCGGGCCACCATGTGGGCGTGTTGCCGCTGCCGGCCATCGTGGACGTGCGTACCGTGCTGACCCACCCGGCCTACACGCTCCGGCCGCCCGAAACGCGCTCCACGGGCAACGTCGAGGCGCTGCCCGGCACACGCGTCGAGGTCGTCGCTCGCACCAATCAGCCCCCGCAACGGCCCGAGATGGTCTTCGGCGACGGATCGCACCGGGTGTCCATGCAGACCGGCCGCGAGGTTGCCGAAGCCCGCGGCACCTTCACCGTCGAAGACGCTCAGACCTACCACATTCAGTTCTACGATTCGACGCTTCGGCACACCAACGCCGGGGCCGTCCGCTACCAGGTGACGCCCCTGGCCGACCAGCCGCCCGAGGTCGCACTGGACCGCGCCGGCACCGAAGTCCACGTGCCGGTCGGCGGCAAGGTGGCCCTCGACGTCCGGGCGCGCGACGATGTCGGTCTGGCCGCCCTGGCGGCTCATTGGCAGAAGGTGCAGCCCGGGGCCGCCGAGGAGGCTAATCCCGTTGACGCCGTCAACGCCGCGCAGGCCGCGACGCCGCCCGGGCAGGCCGTCCTCGTCGCCGTGCCCGACGGCAAGGCCGTCGCCGCCATCGACGATCAGTTCTCCCTGGAGGTGGCCGCCATGGGGCTGGCCGAGGGCGACCACGCGCTGGTCTGGGTGAGCGCGTCGGACCGGTTGCCGGGGTCGCCGCAGCACGGCCGCAGCGCGCCGATCCGCGTCGTCATCGACCCGCCGGGCAAAGGCGGCTCGGGCGGCGACTCGCCCGAGCAGCAATCCGGCTCCACGGCAGGCACCGGCGGCGGCACGTCGTCCGAGCGGAAGACCGCCGGCCTGTCGCCCGACGAGCGGTCGCAACTGGAGCAGTTCGAGCGGGCGGCACGCCAGTCGCAAGGGCAACCGCAGGCCCAGCCCGGCGGACAGGGTGACGGTGCGTCGTCGTCCGCGCAGCAGCCTGCCGGCACGGGCCACGATCCGGCCCAGGGCCGCCCGACGCCGGGCGACGACTCTGGCGGCGACGGCACCGGCGCCGGCGATTCGCAGCCGCCGAACCCCGTCGGCAACCCGGCCGAAGGCGTCTCGCCGCAGCCGCCTCAGCGCGACCCGGACCAGGAGCCCGATGCGCGACATGCCGCATTTGACGAGTCGGGTCGCCGCGACGGGCCGGCCGGCGAGGCGCAACTGCTCCGGGCCGTAGGCCCGCAGATTCGCCGTGTGGCCCAGGAGCTTCGCCGTGGCACCGTCGATGAGGCCCTTCTGAAAGAACTGGGCTGGAACGAAACCGAGTTGCGGCAGTTCGTGCGGGCCTGGCAGGACGACGACCGGTTCGACCGGGCGGCCGCCGCACAGGGCACGCCTCCGTCGGGCGATCCGGCGGTGACCACGCGGCAAAGCGATACCGAGATCACGGCGTCGGGTGACGCCTCCGGCGGCGACGTTGCCTCCGGAACTACCCGCAGCACCGGCCAGAGCGACGGCCAGTCCGACAACGCCCAGCCCTCGGCCGACCGCACCAGTTCCCGCTACCGATCCCAGGTGGAAGCCTACCTGAAGTCCCTCAGCGACGCCGCAACCCGGTCGCCGTGAGGTCCGCCACAGACGCGTCCCATCAGACATGTCACTTGAACGTGATTTCGCCGCAGGTCTGGGCGTCGGTCCAGGGGTCGTAGCCGTCCTGGCTGTTGGACCAGGCCATGGCGGCCGACTTCTGCCACGGGCGGGGCAGGGCGGCGCGGTCGTCGCTGTCGCAGACCAGCACATTGAAGGCGATGGTCCGTCCGGCAGCCGGGCGAAGGGCGTCGCCGAACGCCTCGGCGGGCACCAGGCCCTCGTGCACCGTCACGGATCCCTGTCGCACTGTCGTGCAGTGCGGTTCGGCGGCGGCGACGCGACGCACGGTCACCGCGCGGGCCGACAACGCGCGGCCCGTGTAGTTGCGGCAGGCGTCGATCGGCGCGAAGACCATCGTGGCCGCCTCGTTCTCGTCCTGGGTCGGCCGATCGTCGGTCACCACGATAGCGTAGTGCAGTCCGGCCTGTGACCATGCCAGCCGCACCTCGGCCGACAGGTCCGCCGGGCCCTGCCACTGGTTGGCCACGTCCGGGTGGCAGACGAGTCGCTGCGCGTCGTCCAGCCGCAGCACGGCCGCATCGGCCGGCCAGTCGTCCAGCCGCCCGTCGGTCACGATGCCAGGCGCCTGCGGCACGTCCGCGTGCGGTCGGTCTGTGGCCACGCGCTGCCGCAGGCCCGGTTCGCGGACGACGGTCTCGCAAAGCAACCGGTCCAGCGCTTGCCAGGAGCGTGCGTCGCGAAGCTGTCGCGCCTGGCTCAGGGCCTCGTCGAAGGCGCTCTCCAGGGGCACGCCCGCTTTCCGCGCCTCTTCCAGGTCGGCCGCATAGCGATCCAGCCGCGACACAAGCAGCGGCTCCAGGCCGGGGGCCTCCTGCGACACCGAGACCACGCGCCCCGTGCCCGGCATGGCCACGGCCTTGACGCTCCACGGCGGCAGGGTGTATGCGGCTTCCGTCAACTCAGCGTCTCCGCCGCCCGCGCTCCACCTGACCGTCACGGCGACCTCGACGTCCGAGCGGTTCGCCATCTGCACGTGGAACCGGTCGCCGGTGTTACACGTTCTCACGCTCACCGGATACCCCGGCGCGCCGGCGTACGGCTCCATCCGCCGCAGGGGCATCCGCATCAGCTCGTTCATCACGAGCCGCGTGTCGTCCTCGTGCAGGGCGACCGATCCGTCGGCGCCGGTCCAGAGCGCCCAGGGCGTCATGCCTTCGCCGAGGGCCGCGGCCAGGGGGGCCCAGTACGCCTCCCCGACAGGGACCAGCGTCGGGGCCAGTTCGCCCCACGTCCACCAGAAGTGCGGCGCCGCCAGGCCGATCACCCGCCGGTCGGGCGTCCCGTCCAGCGACAGGCCGCTCAGGTACAACCCTTCGGCGGCCGCCGCGAGGCCCGGCGAGCGGCTCAGGTCGTCGAGCATCCAGTACCGCGGCACCGCCCCGCGGCCGAACCGCGCCGCGGCGCCGTCGTCGCGCCCGCACCGCCACATCGGCACCAGGCGCCGCTGGCTGCCCATCGCCTCGGCGTCGGCGCCGAGGTCGCGCCACGCCGCCAGCGCATGGGCCGACAGCGCGTCGTCGGGGCTTTTGCCCGAGCGCTGCCAGCGGGCCACCACCGCCCAGTCCGACCCCGGCCGGCTGAACAGGTGCGCGTCGGGCCCCGGCCGCCCCAGCATGTGGAACAGCGCCCCGTTGCGAACCGTTTGCTCCATCGCCTGCTGGAGCCGCGCGATCAACTCGCCGTACTCCGCGCCCATGCCGCGGTCGAAGGCGGCCGTCCGGTCCGGTCCGCCCCACAGCAGGCCGACAAACGACGCCCGCCTGCCGTACGGCTCCAGAAAATCGGTCGTTATGAACGCCTGCCAGGCGTTGCGGACGTTGTTGTCCTCCAGCCGCAGGGCGTCGCCCTCGATGCCCGGCAACCGCCATCGGCCTCCGGAAACGTCCGGACAGAACGCCGCGACGGCGCCCTTGCCGCCGCCGTCCAGCGCCGTCATCAGCGTGTCGGTGCGCGAACTGCGTACGCCGAGGGCCTTGCTGTCGTAGTGGATCGCTTGACCGCGCGCCGCGTCGAACACCACGTCGTCTACGCCCAGGTAATCCATCGCGCCGAGCAGGTTGTCCGCGCGGCCGCCGAACCGGCTGTGCAGGTTCCGCGGATCGCCCAGCCCCAGCCCGGCCCGGCGCCCCCCGCCCATCGGCCGCGAACGACGAGGCGGCAGGCGGTCCTCCGCTGTCACGCAGACCCAGACCCGGGCCAGCGCCGCCGGTCCGCGGGCGTGCCAGTTGGCCACCAGCAGCGCCGCCGGCGCGTCGCTCGTCGGATACAGCAACGTCCATCGCGCCGCCATCCGGCCCGACACCGGCAACAGATCGCCCGTGCGGTAACCGAACTCCGTCCGGGCCGACGGCTGCTCGTTGTCGCCGTTCGGCGGCTGCGCCACGGCCACGGCCGTCATCCGGTCCGCGTCGTCGGGAAACTCCAGGACGATCACGTGCGGCCGTGCGACACCCGCCACGCGAAACCGGTACGCGAACCAACTGTTCGGCGCAGCCCCGGTCTCCCGGTACGTCCCCGCGTCGCTCGTGGTCACGCGGCTGTGGCCGTCGTGAAGCATCGGGTGGCCGTCGTCGGCCTTCGTGCAGTCGATGTAGTCGATCACCTGGAGGGTCATGCCCCTGGGGGCCACCGGGACTGGCGGCGCCTGGGCGACGAACGTGGTCGGATCGGCGGCGACGAACCGCGCCACCTGTCCGCCGGGGTCGGCCGTCGCGGGCGCCTCGGCGCGAGCCGAGACGGCCACGGCCAGAGCCATGGCCAGGGCCGCCGTCAATCGCCCCGCCCGGCGGGGCCGTCTGTGCGAGATCCGAAGCAAGGTCGCGTCCTTTCGCGTCGCCGGCGCCCGCCCGGCCCGACGCACATCGCTTGTGATACGAATGGCCGGCCCGGCGGCGCGGCGCCATCCAGGCCCCGGCCCATGCTATCCGCGCCCGCCACCCGACGCAAGTCCGCGACCCCAGTCGGTGCGTGCACCCGCCGCCGGAGAAAGATCAGGCACACCCTTGCCCGGCGGGCCGCCTTCAACGATAATGCCATGACCGTGGTCGGCCTGGGTCGGCTGCCCGTCGGCGACCGCGCTACGGGCGACGCCGGCGTGGGGCCGGGCGCGACGCTTCCGGGGAAGGGCGGCACAAGGGCATGGGCATGGCGATGTGGAGCGGTCTGATCCTGTTGCTTCTGGTCCTGGGCGGTCTTGCGCTCGTCGGGCTGGTCGTCGTCGCCGTGGTGGTGATCCTGATCCGCGAGAGGCGCATGAAGAGGCAGCAGGAAGAAGCCGACACGGCCGGCGGTCAAGAGGCGGCTTCGCTGGATTCGACTGTGGAGCAACGATGAAACGGTTGCTGATGCTGACGGCCGTGGTGGTCTTCGGCCTTTCGTTTGCGGCGGGATGCGCACGCGTTCCGGCCCAATGGAAGGGCGAGCTGTCCATGCGCGACATCTACCTGAACCTCATGACTGACGAGCAGGCCTCCGTGCTGCGGCAGATGGAGGCCGACGAGGTGGACGAGGAGAAACGCATCCTCTACTGCCAGGAGATCGGCGTGTACCAGCCGTGGCGCGGCGTTCCCGCGGAGACTCAGGCCGTGATCCGCAAGGGCCAGGTCGTCGAAGGCATGCAGCCCGTCGAGGTGCGCATGGCCTGGGGCCCGCCGGCCGTGGCCGAGACCATCACCACCGACGCCGAACGGGCCGACGGCCACCGCCGCGACCTCTGGAACTTCATGCCGCGAGTCGCCAAGGACGGCTCCGTCACGTATCAGCGCCAGGCGTGTTTCCTGGACGAGCGGCTCGAATGGTATAAGGACTTCCACAAGCGGTCCTTCTGGAGCCGCTTCGCGCCGCGCAAGTGAGCGCCACCGCCATGCATCCTCCGGTCGTCATCGTCGGGGCCGGCGCCGCCGGGCTGTTCGCCGCGGCCCACCTGGCCGGTCTCGGCCGCCCCGTGATCGTGCTGGAACGCGGCGACCGCCCGGCGCGCAAGGTGCTCGCCGCCGGCGGCGCACGGTGCAACTTCACCAACGACCGCTCGCCCGAGGGCATGCTGTCGGCGCTGCCGACCGCCGCCCGGCGATTCCTCAAGCCTGCCATGTACGAATTGCCGTCCGAGGCCCTTCGCCGCTGGTTCGCCGAGCGCGGCGTGCCCAGTGTCGTCGAGGATCGCCGCTGCGTGTTCCCGTCCAGCGGCCGATCGCGAGACGTCGTCGAGGCGATGCTTGCGGCCGCCCGGCAGGCCGGGGCCGACGTGCGTACCGGGGTCGCCTGCCGCGGCGTGCGCGTCGAGGATGGGCACGTTGCGGCGGTTCGCACCGACGACGGCGACCTGCCGGCGGCCGCGGTCCTGCTGGCGTGCGGCGGCCCGGCGGCACCCCACCTGGGCGGCACTGATGCCGGCCTCGGCCTCCTGGCCGACCTGGGCCACCGCCTCGTGCCCGTGCGGCCCGGCCTGACACCGCTCCTGGCCGACGATCCGCTGCTGCGGCCGTTGCAGGGCATCACCTTCGAGGCCGTCCGCCTGCGGCTGGCGCGGCACGCCGTGGAGGGGCCCGCGCTGTGCGCCCATTTCGGCCTCACGGGACCGGCCGCACTCGACATGAGCCTTGCCGTGGACACGCTTCCGGCCAACATCGTCATGAGCCTGTCGGCAAGTTGCACGGCCGACGACGTCGAATCCTGTCTCGTGGTGCCGCGCGGCGGCCATGGCCCCGTGCGGTTGTCGACGGCCCTGGGCCAGTGGCTCCCGCGGCGCGTCGCCGCCCAGGTCATGCAATCACTCGGCATCGCACCGGACATGACCCTCAGCCGCCTGACGCAGGCCGACCGCCGGGCCGTGGTCCGCTGCGTGACCGGCCACCCGATCCGCGTCACCGGTCTGGGCGACTGGCCGCTGGCCATGGTCACCGTCGGCGGCGGCGCGCTGGGCGATGTGGAGCCGCGCACCATGCGCAGCCGCAAGGTCCGCGGGCTCTATGTCGCCGGCGAACTGCTCGACGTGGCCGGCCCCACCGGCGGCTGGAACCTCCACGGGGCCATGGCCACCGGCCTGCTGGCCGCCCGGGCCATCCGGGCCGACCTGGCCCAGTCGTAGTGTGCCCTGCGTGCCTCCGCCGCCGCGGCATGTGTTCTTGCGGCCAAGCGGCCATTGCTCGGACCTCCTCGATGGTATCATGAAGCCCGTGGGGATCATTCGGTTTCCACAGCAAACGACCGTTACGCTTCGCTCTGCGGAGGACCGCTCATGCTCAGGGTGACCGCCTTGTCCCTTCTTCTGGTGACGACTCTGTCGGCGGCAGCCCCGTCGCCCGCTCCCGTGGAACAGCCAGAGCCCCCGAATCCGGTCATCCAGTCGCCCGTGGGATTCATCAAGGGATACACCTGGGGCTGGAACTCGGTGCGTGGCGACTACCTGGGCAAGCCGGCGGAAGACTCGATGAAGGCACTGGCCGAGACCGGCGTTAACTGGACCACCATTGCCTATGCGGCGCATCTGCCCGTCTGGAATGAGCCCCGCCTGGTCTACGGTGAGGCCGACCCGAAGATGCCTTCCGACGACGAAATCCGCCGGGCGATCCAGCTCGCGCGCAAGCACCGGTTGAAGGTGTGTCTGAAGCCGGTAGTCAACGAGGGACCCGATGCGCCGAAGGGGCAGTGGCGCGGCACGATTGACTTCAAGACGCCTGACGGCAAGACCGACGCCGCCGCCTGGGAGATCTGGTGGACCGCGTACGACGCCTACATCCTGCATCACGCCAGGATCGCCCAGGAAACGGGTTGCGAACTGTTCTGCATCGGTTGCGAGATGAAATCGACCGAACGCTTCACGGAGCATTGGCGAGGGCTGATCAGGAAAGTGCGTGACATCTATACCGGCCCGCTGGTCTACAACGCCGTCCTCGACAAGCTGTGGGACATCCAGTGGTGGGACGCCGTGGATATACTTGGGATCAGCGCCTACTCGTGGCACCCCGAGCAGCCGGATTCGTCCGTCGAGGCCCAGGTGGCCTACTGGACGAAATGGCGCACGGGACTGCGGGCCCTGGCCGCCAAGACCGGCAAGCCCATCTTCTTCATCGAGATCGGTTGTCGCTCCGCCCGAGGGGCGGCGGCCATGTCCGGCGACTTCACGCACTGGGAATGGCCTTACGATGGCGAGGAACAGGCACGCTTCTACGAGGCGGCTTTCCGGGTGTTCTGGAACGAACCGTGGTTCTGTGGCTATTCCTGGTGGGACTGGAAGGTCAAGCTCTACAAGAAAGACGAGGCCGACCAGAACAAGGAATTCGTGATCTACGGCAAACCCGCCGAGCAGGTCCTCCGCACCTGGTACGCCAAGGAGCGCAAGTAGCCGGGGGCAGGGGGAGAGGCCGGCCCGACGATCCGTCGGACTCCTCCCAGGCGCGCTTGACCAGCCGTGTGCGGGCTGCTACTCTGGAGTGCAGCGGCAAGGGGCGTGCACATCTCTTGGAGGGGGTCCTCATGAGCGGTCGATGCATTCGTGTCTGCCTGGCGGCGGCGACGGTGGCGGCGATGGCTCTCGGTATGGGCGGGTGCTACACGAAGGAAAAACAGTCGTTCTTCCTGGCCGTCCACGGCGGCAACACGTCGGAGGTCGAGCGCATGCTCGGCGACCACGCCGACTGGGTCCGCACGGTGAACGACGAGGGGGCGCAGCCCATCCACGTCGCAGCCATGGAAGGGCAGACCAAGGTTGCCGTGATGCTCCTGGACCGCGGGGCGGACCTCGAAGCCAAACACAAGAACTCCTGGCGTCCGCTGTGCTGGGCCTGCGAGCGTGGCGCCGCCGACACGGCCGCGATGCTCCTGGACCGCGGCGCCGCCATCGACGCTCGCGACCGCTGGGGCCGCACGCCGCTGTACTGGGCGGCCACCCACGGCCACACCCCCGTCGTCGAGCTGCTGATCGCCCGCAAGGCCGACGTCCGCGCCGCCGACAAGGACGGTCGCACCGCCCTTCACGAGGCCGTTCGATTCGGCCGCGAAGAGTGCGTCGCCCGGCTGATCCGCGCCGGCGCCGACGTCAATGCCGCCGACAAGGGCGGTCAACGCCCCCTCGGCGTCGCGACGAACGTCCGGCGTCACGACAAAATCCGCCAGATGCTCCTGAGCGCCGGGGCCACCCCGTAGTCCTCCCTGTTCGGATGCGTCCCGGGCCAAGGTTCCCCGTGGGCCACCATTTCCGGTATCTTTCCGGTATCTTTCGCGGTTGCCAAGGTGTGGCAAACGTGGTACATTGCATGCCTTTAGGTGTGGGGCGAAGGACCATTAACTGCGGTTCAGGAGACGTGTAAGTCATGAAAAGAAAAATGGTAACGATTGACGGGAACGAAGCGGCGGCGTACGTCGCGCACAAGACCAACGAGGTCATCGCGATCTACCCGATCACGCCTTCCAGCGCCATGGGCGAACACGCCGACGCCTGGTCCGCCCGCGGCCAGAAGAACATCTGGGGCACGGTGCCGCTGGTCTGCGAAATGCAGAGCGAGGGTGGCGCCGCCGGAGCCGTTCACGGCGCCCTTCAGACCGGATCGCTCACGACCACCTTCACGGCCTCGCAGGGCCTGTTGCTGATGATCCCCAACATGTACAAGATCGCCGGCGAACTGACGCCGACGGTCTTCCACGTGTCGGCCCGCACCGTGGCCGCCCACGCCCTCAGCATCTTCGGCGACCATAGCGACGTGATGGCCGTCCGCCAGACCGGCTTCGGCCTGCTGGCCTCGGGCTCGAACCAGGAAGTCATGGACCTGGCCCTGGTGGCCCAGGCCGCGACGCTCGAATCGCGCGTCCCGATGATCCACTTCTTCGACGGGTTCCGCACCAGCCACGAAATCAACAAGGTCGAGCAGCTCACCGACGACGACCTGCGGCGATGATCGACGACGACCTCGTCCTGGCCCATCGCAACCGAGCCCTGAACCCCGAGCGGCCGCTCATCCGCGGCACCGCCCAGAACCCCGACGTCTTCTTCCAGGCCCGCGAGGCCTGCAACCCGTTCTACCTGAAGGCCCCGGCGATCATCCAGAAGGCCATGGACAAGTTCGCCAAGGTCACCGGGCGGCAGTACCACCTGTTCGACTACGCCGGTGCGCCGGACGCCGAGCGCGTCATCGTCCTGATGGGCTCGGGCGCCGAAACCGCCCATGAGACCGTGGACTACCTGACCGCCAAGGGCGAGAAGGTCGGCGTGCTGAAGATCCGCCTCTACCGGCCGTTCAGCGTCAAGGACTTCGTGGCCGCGCTGCCGAAGTCCGTCAAGATCATCGCCGCCCTGGACCGGACCAAAGAGCCCGGCTCGATCGGCGAGCCGCTGTACCAGGACTGCCTGACGGCCCTGGCCGAGGCCGGCCGCACGGTCAAGGTCGTCGGCGGCCGCTACGGCCTGTCGAGCAAAGAGTTCACGCCCGCGATGATCAAGGGCGTCTTCGACCACCTGGCCAAGGCCGATCCGGCGAACCACTTCACCGTGGGCATCGAGGACGACGTGACCAAGGCGAGCATCGCCTACGATCCGGCGTTCAACATCGAGGACCCGAAGGTCGTCCGCTGCATGTTCTACGGCCTGGGCTCCGACGGCACCGTGGGCGCCAACCACAACTCGATCCGCATCATCGGCGAAGAGACCGACAACTACGCCCAGGGCTACTTCGTGTACGACTCGAAGAAGGCCGGGGCCGTCACGGTGTCGCACCTGCGGTTCGGGCCGAAGCCGATCCGGCTGTCGTGCCTGATCACGTCGGCCAACTTCATCGGGTGCCACCAGTGGGTGTTCCTCGAGAAGTACGACATGCTGGCGAACGCCGCCCCCGGGGCGACGTTCCTGCTCACGTCGCCGTACGCGGCCGACGAGACGTGGCAGCACCTGCCGCGCGAGGTCCAGCAGCAGATCATCGACAAGAAGCTGAAGTTCTACGTGGTCAACGCCCTCAAGCTCGACCATGAGCTGAACCTCGGCGGACGCATCAACACCGTCATGCAGACTGCCTTCTTCAAGATCTCCGGCATCCTGCCCGAAGATGAGGCGATCGAAGCC
>Ga0123327_1003121_pt1 | contig 12313 bp, 5 predicted proteins | sample BioC13SIPDNA_4_FD_89701 | JGI IMG/M metagenome (GOLD analysis project Ga0123327, IMG submission 89701) | Anaerobic biogas reactor microbial communites from Washington, USA - Biogas_R1_B C13 SIP DNA | ecosystem: Engineered > Bioreactor > Anaerobic > Unclassified | place: Washington, USA...
GAGCTATCTCTTCAACCATCTCAGCAAGGACGGTTTTCGCGTCGGGTTGGTCCATGGGGGAACACCGGATGAGGATCGGGTGTCCCTTCGCGCCCGCTTCGAGAAACCAAAGGAGGACGCAGACTGTCTCGACCTGTTGCTGTTTTCCGAAATCGGCTGCGAAGGTCTCGATTACCAGTTCTGCGACTGCATCGTGAACTACGATCTTCCTTGGAATCCCATGCGGGTAGAACAGCGCATCGGCCGTATCGACAGGAATGGGCAGAAGAGCGAGAGCGTCGCCATCGTCAACTTGATAACGCCGGGAACCGTGGATGCGGATATCTACGAGCGGTGCCTGGTGCGCATCGGGGTCTTCAATAACGCCCTCGGAGGGAGCGAGGAAATACTCGGGGAAATCACTCGTGAGATCAAAAACATCGCGGAGAACTACGAGCTGAGTGAGGAGGAGCGCAAGGGGAAGCTCCAGCAACTATCCGACAACAAAATCCGGCTCATCCAGGAGCAGGAAGAGCTGGAGCAGAAGCAGGCGGAGCTGTTTGGCATTCGCCTTCCCCAAGAGCATATGAACCGCGAAATTGCTGACGCGGCGAGTTTCTGGCTATCACCGGCTTCACTCCGCAGGGTAGTGACCCTTTACCTGCAGCGCGTGTGCGGTAAAGACCAGGAGTTTATTCTGGGCGAAAAGCCGCTCAAGACCCTCCGGCTGGCCCAGGAATCCCGTGGCCACCTTTTAAGGGATTTTCAGCAGCTCCCCAGGCAGAACACTTCTGCTTACCGCGAATGGGAAAATTGGCTCAAGGGCGGGAGCCAGCATTTGGCCATCACCTTCGAGTCTGATTGCGCCATGCAGCATCCCGAGGCCGCCTTCATCATGCCCCTCCATCCATTGGTCAAACAGGCGGCCCTGTCATTTGATACCAAACAACGGGTCATAACCAATCTGGAGGTAGTGTCGAACGAGATACCTATTGGGCGCTACGAATTCGCCATTTACCAGTGGCGCTTTCACGGCATCAGGGAGGACTTGGTGCTTAAGCCTATCGCCTCGAACGCCATGGTGACCGAGCATCTTGGTCGCCTTTTGGAGAGTGCGGCGGATTGTGCTGGCGCTATGCCAGACGGCCTTGGCGCTTCAGTTTGGGACGACTTGGACGCCCAGCACTACAGCTGGTGGAACGACGCGAGAAGCAGACACCGGCAAAAGACCCAGGAACAGGCTGAATACCGGCGGGAGAGCCTATCCACCAGTCACCGAGCGCGGATCGCTCTTCTTGAAGAACAGCTCAGCCAAGCGACCAACGAGAAGATACAAAAAATGCGTCGGTCGCAAATCGCCGCCGCAGAGGCGGACTATGCAAGGCGAATCCAAGAGCTGGACATCGCTTTAGAGAGAGCGGATATCGTCGCCGGTCCGGTCGCGTATGGTGTGATTCATGTTTCCGGGGGAAGCGCCAATGCCGACTGACTACGACAAAATACGAGAGGACAATATCCGTGAGTACGGTCAAGGGACACGCCACCTGTCCTTTCTGGGCCGACTGTACACAGATCGAACCCATTTCGTTTTCGAGCTTCTTCAGAATGCGGAGGATGCGGGCGCTACCCGAATACTCTTCAGCCTTTTCGACGACAGGCTGGAAGTTACCCATGACGGCCGTCTTTTCAATGAGCGGGATGTCAGAGGGGTGTGCGGTGTCGGAGAAGGAACCAAAACCGAAGATTTGACGCAAATAGGAAAGTTCGGGATCGGTTTCAAGTCGGTCTACGCCTACACGGCTACTCCGGAAGTCCACTCCGGCGGAGAAGGTTTCAGGATAGAGAACTACGTGCGCCCTTACGCGGTGACCTCCAAGCCAGCCGGTAACTCCTGGACCACGCTCTTTGTCTTCCCCTTCAATACTGAAGAAATAGCGCCAGAGACCGCATGCAAGGAAATCGGCGCTCGCCTCCGCAACCTGAGCGCCAGAACACTTTTGTTCCTCAGAAGGATCAACGAAATCGAGTACAGGCTGCCAAACTCAACAGGCGGTGTCTACCTGCGAGAAGAGATTGCACGAGGACCCGCCCGACAAGTCAGCGTCATCGGTCAAAACAACGGCAAGGACGAGGAGGAAAACTGGCTCATTTTTGAACGACTGGTACCCGTACCGGGGAATTCGGAAACTGTGCGTGTTGAAGTCAGCTTCCGGCTGGAGGCAGAAGACAAGGCCGGAAAGAATCCCGAACGTATAGTCAAAGTCAAGGATTCTCCCCTGGTCGTTTATTTTCCCACAGAGAAGGCCACAAGGTTCGGATTCCTCATTCAAGGGCCATACAGGACAACACCATCTCGCGACAATATCCCCAAAGACGACGACTGGAATGAGACGCTGGTAAAAGAAACTGCTGAACTCATCGGAGACATTCTGTCTGAGATAAAGGATCTTGGCCTGCTCTCGGTATCCTTCCTCGAGGCGCTTCCGATTAGAACTGAGGATTTTCCAGGCGACAGTATGTTTTCCCCCATCGTCGAATCGGTTCGGAACACGTTTATCAAAGAAGCACTCCTCCCGGCCGATGACGGTTCGTTCGTGTCCGCCGGGAACGCAAAACTCGCTCGCGGTGCTGACCTCAGAAAACTTCTGACCCAGGTGCAGCTTGGTCAGTTGTTTCAGCCCACAGCCACAATAAAATGGCTTGCCGGGGATATTACCCAGGACCGAACGCCTGACCTCCGATCCTACTTGATTAGCGAACTTGACGTGGAGGAAGTGACCCCGGACGGTTTAGCCCGAAGAATCAGCCATGCCTTTCTGTCTGTCCAGCCGGATGAATGGTTTGTTGATTTTTATGGATATCTATCCGGCCAGGAGGCGCTTTGGAGATCGCCGCGTTGGGAACGTGATCCGGGCGGTGTTCTGCGTTCGAAGCCTATTCTTCGTCTTGCCAATGGTAGCCAGGAAGCCCCTTTCAAACCGGACGGCACAACTCCCAACGCTTTTTTGCCCCCACCTGAAGAGACGGCTTTTCCAGTTGTGAACCGGTCCATTGTCACCGATGAACAGGCTCGCACATTCCTCAAACGGCTGGGGCTCTCAGAACCCGATGTTTTTGACGACATCGTGGAAAGGGTTCTGCCCAAATACACCAAAACGGACGGAGACTCGGTTCCAGACACCGAACATCGGGCGGATATACACAAGATTGTTCGTGCCATGGGCTCAGACTCGGAAGCCGGAAAAAGAAAAGTGATCCAGGCTGCAAAGCGAACGCCATTTTTGAAGGCCACCAATCCAACCGGAGACTCTGTATTCAAAAGACCCGCTGAAATCTATCTCAACACAGCGGAGCTGCGGCGATATTTTTCTGGTGTTCAAGAAGTTTGGTTCCTGCATGATGAGTACACTTCGTCTGATATAGACATCGATGTCTGGCATGACCTTGGTGTTTCCCGTCTGCCACGAAAATTGCCGACATCTGAAGGTTTGCCCTATGGAGAAAAGGAGTATTCAACGCGGGCAGAAACTATAGAAAATTACGATTTGGACGGTCTTGAGCAGTTCCTGGAAGCCATCCAAGAGATCACAGATTTTGAAGAACAAAGAAGCTCCGCATCCGTGTTGTGGGGATTTTTGCGGGATTATTTGGAGTTGGACGCACGCTTTTTCAAAGCCAGGTATCAGTGGTTTTATTACAGTTCACAGAGCAAATATTTCAGTTCCATGATCCTTGTTCGGCTGAAAAACTCAAAATGGGTCCCAACAAAAGATGGTTCACTTGAAAAGCCGGGCGAGATAACTACAGACCAACTCTTGGATGAGTTCTTGGGCGCGACTGAGCTTACCGAGAGTCTTGGGATAGTCGAGGGTGCTGATCAGAGCGAGGATGAGCGAAAACGTGAACACGCGACAGAACTCGGAGTTAGCCTCGAGGACATCGAGTTCCTGAAAAACCATCGTGACGAGGTCGAGCAATTGAAAGCCGCCTTGGCTGCCCGCAAGGACCGCCCAACGTTTCCAACCAGGCCAGTGGCCAATCCGGAACGACGTCAAGAGCGGCTTGGCGAGCAACTAACCGACGCGCCCGATAAGGAATACGAGAAACGCGAAAGAAGTGTTCGAACCACCAACGGTGCCATTGACCCGATCACATGGCTCCGAAACCAATATACGAACGAAGCCGACCAAATGGTCTGCCAGATATGCAAAGAGGAGATGCCCTTCCGGAAGCGCGATGGAGCCCACTACTTCGAGAAAAAGGAAGCCCTCTCCAAAAAGTATCTGCCGAAAGAGCATGAAGCTCAGTATCTGGCCCTTTGCCCTCTTTGCGCCGCTAAATACGATGAATTTGTAAAAACCGACGACGAGGTAATGGCCGAGCTAAGGGAAGAGATTGTCAGTGCGGAGGATTGTGAGATTCCAATATCACTCGGTGACGAGAAAACCAGCATCCGTTTCGTAGAGACACACCTTCACGATTTGAAGGTCATTATGGATGAGGCGGAATGACTCTGGGGGGATCATGAAGTATCCGAAAAAGCACATATCTATTCGCGTGCCGTGGCACGATTCCGGATGGGATGGACGAGTCTGTGCCAATCCACGCCTTAACGGCGCGTGCCTCAAGCTCAAACGGATTGGGCAGGAGAGAAACGATATCGCCGAGGAAGCGGTCGCCGGTCAATCGCTTGGGGACTTGCCTCAAGATAAATGGCCTTGTTGCGTGGCTGAGCGGGTCGCGTTCATGTCGCCATTCGAATACACGAGGGTCGCCAACCACCCGTACAAGCACACATCCGAGGGGAGTCACGGACACTTCGCTCCTACCGATTTACGCCATCCCGCCTATTCCGCTCCTGCGGTCCCATTCGCTTGGATGTTGCGGGAATCGATGGATGAACTCGGCGAAACATATGGTTTGGATGTGCGGCCGCATCGAGAGCCGGAATTAGGATTCTCCACACAGTGGATACAAGCCATAGAGAACCAGAAGGCCCTGTCAGATTGTTTTTGCGACCACATCAAGCCAGAAGAATCACTCTGTTTTTTTTACGCCAAGCAAGTTCCATTTGTCGAAGATGCGGGGGCAAGGAGAATCCTGGTCGGCGTAGGTCGGGCTTTGCATGTGTCCCCAGGAGTTGAATACCAATACTCGACCAGGGATCTGAACGGAAAGCTGCGGTCCATGCTTTGGGAGCGTATGGTGCAGCATTCCATAAGGCCCGATTTCAAAGATGGCTTCTTGTTGCCTTACCATGCGGCTCTAGAACTGGCTGCTGACAATTCCGACTTTGACCCTGCATCTATTGCCGCATTTTCACCAGATGACCGGCTTCTTGAATTTTCACACGCTTCACAGCTTGTAACCCATGACGCAGCAATCGCTTCCTTGCTGTCCTGCGCGGAATCTCTCAGGAAAGCTATTGGAGTTTTGCCTGGGCCATGGGCAAATTGCCTGACCTGGATTGACCACCGAGTCGGAGAGTTATGGACGGCCAGAGGGCCTTGCCCAGGGCTCGCGTCGGCGCTTTGCGCGTTTGGCATTGACCTTGGGACGTTTATCGCTCGACAGATTTCTGACAATGTCGGAGAGAATGTCGATCCTTGGCCTATGGTCGATCAAGTTCTCCGAGACCCTCAAAAGCACCTGCCTAAAGATCTGGCAAAAGGAATTGGGACCACCATTCAGGCTAAATGGAACCGACTTCCCGAAGAACGCCGCAATCTCCTAAAGCTGATAAGCCGATTTGAAATCAACAGAGAACAGGCGACGACGATATATGTCCAGGAAGAACGGAAAAAGGCGAATATTGACTGCTCGGATCTGTCCATATTGACCAATCCCTACTTGCTTTATGAGACGACCAGGCTGACATCGACGCCAATAAGTGTCTGGACCGTTGATCGTGGTGTTTTCCCTGACGAGACCATCCGAAAGAAACACCCTCTGCCTGAGCCAACCGCTTTGGACGCCGGAACAGACGCCCGCCGTGTGCGTGCTCTCAGCGTTAAAACCCTGGAGGATGCGGCTATCGCTGGCAATTCTCTGATGCCCCAGGACCAGGTTGTGCTCGCGATTCGGAACCTGGATATCAAGCCAGGGTGCGAAGTTGACGGAGATTTGATTAATGTCGCAAAGGACCAGTTTGAGGAAACCATAGTTGAAACGCCTCTGGCAGATGGTAGCCCTGCGTTGCAGCTTGCCCGTTTAGCCGAAATGGGTGATGTGATTCGCTCCGCAATCCAAAAACGTGTCAAAGGCAAGCGATTGGTTGTCGAGGCCGATTGGAAGACCTTTCTCGACAGTCATCTTGATGTTCACGGTGTGGGTAGTTCCGATGAACTCGAGGAAAAGGCTCGTGAAGAAAAGACGGCGGCACTTAAGGAGCTTGCTGAATCCCGCCTCAGCGTTCTTATCGGACCTGCAGGGACAGGGAAAACCACTCTTTTGTCGGTGCTGTGTTCTCATCCGCAGATATCGCAAGGTGACATTCTGCTTCTGGCTCCAACCGGGAAAGCGCGTGTCCGAATGGAGCAATCCACCAGCGCCCTCAAATTGAAGGGATTCACTGTCGCTCAGTTCCTCAGCCCCGACCGCTATGACGGCTCCACAGGTCGCTACAAGTTATCGGAAAAATCTGCCGAGGCCGGGGCTCGAACAGTCATAGTCGATGAAGCCTCAATGCTGACTGAGGAGATGTTGGCTGCACTTATTCAGGCACTCAAGGGTGTTCATCGTTTGATTCTGATTGGCGATCCAAGACAGCTTCCCCCGATTGGCGCAGGCCGTCCGTTTGTTGATGTGATCAAGCATCTCGCTCCCGACGGGATTATGGAAAAATTTCCACGAGTCGCCCCTGGATACGCCGAGCTCACCATTCGCAGACGACAGGCCGGTGAAGAACGCGAAGATTTGCAGCTCGCTGAATGGTTCAGCGGATCGCCGATTGCTCCGGGTGAGGACGATGTTTTCGACAAAGTCGTCAAATCCGGAGAGAGCAAGCATGTGCGCTTTGTTCAGTGGGATTCCTCGGACGAACTCAGGGAGAATCTGGTCTCCGTTCTCGTTGATGAACTTGGTCTTGAAGGCCCGGATGACATTCTGAAGTTTGACGAGTCCTTGGGCGGGAAAGACTGGAATGGGATGCGATTTTTTAACTTCGGTTCAGCCGAACAGTCCGAGGGCTGGCAAATACTGTCACCGGTTCGTTCCGGGGCGCACGGCGTTCCCGACATCAATCGTTTAATTCACAAACAATTCAGGCAAGAGTTAATCGATGCATCCCGAGTCGCCAGATGGCGGAAATACCCCAAGCCGATGGGACCAGAAGAGATAGTCTATGGCGACAAGGTTATCAACTTGGCGAATACCGATCCTAAAATGCCATGGAACCGCCACCGGAAGGTCTATCCGGAAAAGGACAATCCATACATTGCAAACGGCGAGATTGGGATGGCCGTCGGTTTTTTTTGGAAAAAGGGTCTGCCAGATCTGCGTTGGAAACTCGAGGTTGAATTCTCCTCACAGCCGAACTTCAAATACGACTTCACGGCTAAGGATTTCGGAGAAGAAGCAAATCCGGTGCTGGAGTTGGCTTATGCGCTCACCGTGCATAAGTCTCAAGGCAGCGAGTTTGGCACCGTCATTCTGGTTCTGCCAAATCCGTGTCGACTGCTTTCCAGAGAGTTGCTCTACACGGCCCTGACTCGGCAGAAAAATCGAGTGGTTATTCTGCATCAAGGAGCCAGAGGCGATCTGCGCAAATATTCGTCAGACGACAGGTCCGAGACGGCCCGCAGGCTGACAAATCTTTTTGAAGCGCCATCTCCGATTTATATTGACGGACGATTCTTCGAAGAAAATCTGATCCACAGAACAGCACGCGGTGAAATGGTTCGGTCAAAGTCTGAAGTGATCATCGCTGACAGACTTTCCGCCTTGAAGGTCGAGTACATGTACGAGCATCCTTTGACCATCGGCAGTGCCACAAAATATCCCGATTTCACGGTTGAGGATATCGAATCTGGCAGAACATTTTATTGGGAACACTGCGGCATGCTGCATGTTCCGAGTTACCGTAGGCGCTGGGAAGAGAAGCTCAATTGGTATAAAGATAACGGCATCCTGCCGCATGAAGAAGGAGAGGGTGAAAACGGTACATTGATCGTCACAAGCGAATCAGCACGTGGAGGGATATCCTCTCAGGACATAGAAAAAGTTATCCGCACAGTCATATTGGATGAATCATGATGACGGTGTACCCAGACGAGAACTCCACAACTTTGGCCCGAGCCCGGGGCTGCCTCCTTGGTCAGCTCGCCGGAGACGCCCTCGGCAGCCTGGTCGAGTTCCAGTCACCGGAGGAGATCCGTCGCAGCTACCCGGAAGGCGTGCGGGAACTGGCCGATGGCGGCACATGGAACACCATTGCCGGTCAGCCAACCGATGACTCGGAGATGGCGCTGCTGCTGGCCCGGATGCTAACAGAGCGTAGCGCCTATGATCCCAATGCCGCGCTTCAGGCCTATCAATTCTGGCTCGACTCCGATCCCTTTGACTGCGGCATGACCATTTCCGCTGGTCTTAGGGGCGCTCCAAACCCCGACAGCCAAGCCAACGGAGCCATGATGCGGATCAGCCCCTTGGGCATCTTCGGGGCCAACCACCCATTAGAGACAGTGGGCGACTGGGCCAAACAGGACGCAGCGCTGACACATCCGAACCAGGTGTGTCTGCAGGCCAACACCCTTTTTACCATGGCGATTGCCCACGCCATTGCATCTGGCTGCGAAGCCGAGAAGCTCTACCAGAATATCAAACAGTGGGCTGCCGACCTGGCAGTCGACCCGGCTCTCATGGAGGCCATCCATGGGGCTGCCGAAGCTCCACCGGAGGACTACGTCCAGCAACAGGGGTGGGTGTTGATCGCGTTTCGCAATGCCCTATGGCAACTGCTCAATGCCCCGAGCCTTGAAGCTGGCGTCGTCGATACGGTCATGCGGGGTGGCGACACCGATACCAACGCAGCCATTTGTGGGGCGCTACTGGGCGCGGTGTACGGCCTGGACGCCATACCCGCCCAATGGGTCGACCGGGTCCTGAACTGCCGCCCCAAGGCCGGACATCCCGGCGTCAACCGCCCGCGACCAGAGTGCTTCTGGCCGGTGGATGCTTTGGAACTGGCTGAAGGGCTGATTGGCAGGCAAGGAGCGCTTCCATGAAAAACATCAACAGTCGGCAACTGGCCAGAACTTGGCCTTACACACGATACAAGAGTTTCGAGGCATCTCTGCGTAAGGCTGCGGAACAATGGTTCAGCGAGCGAGGATGCGAAACCCATCATAGGATGGGGTACTGTCTCGCCCGTCATGATCTGTGGCCCATGAATCTCATCTGTGAAGATGTCGCGGATTACATCCGCCAAGAACAGGAGAGACATCTCGGCGAGGATTCGTTTCCTCTGCACAAATACCTGCATCACGGGCTAAGCAGCCAGGCGATGGCCTTCAATCTTATTGGCCCCCTGATTGTGCGCAACGATCTCGGCCCATTGAAGATTGCGATTGAAAGGCTCGGTATCGATTGGCCAGGTGGGGACGTCGCGGCGGTTTTTGAGCACGACGACCGTTCAGTCTTTAACGAGGACAACGGCCAACCGACGTCTATCGACATTATTCTGTCAGGCACATGTAACAGCCTCTTTATCGAAGCAAAGCTGGTGGAACGAGAATTTGGTGGCTGCTCTGTTTTTGCCGGTGGTGATTGCGAGGGTCGGAATCCGTATCCAGACCGGCTTGGCGAATGTTACTTGCACCATATCGGCAGGAAATATTGGCAGCGCTTGGATGGGCTTGGCTTTTTGGAGGCGACTCTTGTTAATGGGGCCATATGTCCGTTTGCAAACTACTACCAATTTTTCCGTGAGGCGATGTTTGCCTTTGCCAAGCAAGGGTCCTTCATATTGCTGCACGATGCAAGAAACCCGGCTTTTTTGAGGTCAACGGATGATGGGATGGCGCACGGCGGGTTGTGGCCGTTTCTATATGAGGCGATCCCGCAGAACCTACGGCATCGAGTTGGCCGATTGACCATTCAAATGGTTGTTGAGGCGATACAAGAATCGGGCGGACACGAAGACTGGATTGGGGATTTCAAGAAAAAATATGGGCTCCATTAAGCCGATCCGGGCATCAATTCGATTCCCGTTTTGGAAACCGAACCGGCGTCCGAAAACCGGATTCGAACTTGTTGCGGCTCTACGCCAGGTATCCGGTTTTACTGCAAACCCGTCACCCTCGTCCTGTGCCGGGAAATCAGGGGAGAAATTCGTTTCTCTGGTCGGGTTGTTGGGAAGTGGTTGTGTGAGATGACTTCGGCGTTTATTATCAAGGAGTTACGAGGAGCCCGGGCTTTGAGACTGTTTTGCGGTAGGTCGTCGTTCCCTCCACCATTTAGAAAAGACAAACCCGTCTCTCTGGGGTCATTCTCCGGGGTGACGGGTTTTCTTTTTTCCCTTGTTTCTAAAGGGTTTGCGCCCGTTTCACATCTTTCCAAAGCACCTCTCCGCACCATCGATTCTCCCCATCCACCCGCCTTTCTTTCTCTGTTTGGCCCCTGATTCTCTGTTTTCTCCGGACCAAGTCCGAAGCTCGTCCGGGAAGCTACATCCTTGATTGATATGGGTTTGCGGCTTGTTGCCGTTTTTGGCGGTTGTCTTAGGTCATCGCTCGATGCCGCAACCGGACGTTTTATTCGAAATCACCAACTTCGCCCATGAAAAGAAGTGTGGTCAACTCCGGTTTCCTGCACCCCCAAAAAGAAGAAAAACCGACGCTGATGGTCGGCTCTCTGAGGTGGTCTCCGGTTCGGGTCGTCAGTTCGGTAGCGAAGCCGAACTGGCGGCGCTGCTCGACCCAGTCTTCAGGGAAGGTCTGGGTCAGCTTGGCCAGCGAGAGCCCGTTGGGTTCCTCGCCGTTGATCAGGGCTTCTACGATGTCGGGGGCCAGAGTCGTCAGCTTGAGGATGCGGGCCACATACGAGCCATCGACGTCGAGGGTACGGGCAAGCTCGCTGATGGACTTGATCTGGCCGGATTCGAGGATGTCGGCCCAGGAAAAGGCCCTTGCCAGTGCCTGGAGGACGGCGGACTGCACCGGCTCCTGCGCACCAGAGATCGCTCCGTCCAGGGCCTGGGGCGCGATGACCGTCTTGCGGCCACGCATGCGCCGGATCAGCATCGGGATGTGGATCTGCAGGTTGCCGTTGTCGGCTACGGTAATGGTCGGCTTCATTTTCATCGGCTTGCTCTCCGTTCAGTGACTTCGCATGCCAGACCGGCCAGCTCGGCGATGAGCGTTGTCAGCCCGTTGGTGCGCAGCTCCATATCGATTCCAGTCTCGCGGATCTCCACCTTGTCCACCAGGAGGCGGATGAGGCGATTCCGCTCCACCGGGAAAAGGTCTTCCCAGAAGCCCTCGACATTTTGGAAGGCCTCCGACACATCCTGTTCCGTGATGCTGTTCCCCTGGTAGGCTCTGCAGCGCTCGCTCACATGGGTCAGTTGTTTCGAGAGCTCGACCGCCTGACGGTTGACGGTCGTCAGCATCTCGGATTTGCCCGGCTGATCGTTGCCGGGTTTCATCAGTTCAAGTGCCTGCTCCCGCGCTTGTGATAACTCCATCTCGAGTTGGGCTTTTTGCTTGAACAGCCGCTCCCGCTCCACCTGCTCAATGTCCCGAGCCGCGAAGTAAGTTTTGGCCACCAGCGTCGGTGTGCGGAACACCGCGCTCAACTGCTCGACCACGGCCTGCTCGATATCCCCGGCAGGAATCCGCTTGAGCGGGCACCGGCTCACGGTCCGCTTGCTGTCCTTCTGGCAGATGTAATAGGTGTAGTGGCGGCCGTTCTTGCGGGCGTAGGTCGGTCCCATCGAGCAGCCGCAGTGGCCGCAGCGGATGACACCCTTCAGCGGGGCGACCATTTTGGTTCTGGCCATGGATACCTTGACCGGTTTGTTGTCCTCCAGGATGGCCTGAACCTTGTCCCAGGTCGCCCGGTCGATGATCCCTTCGTGCTCGCCGGGGTAGCTGCGGTCCTTGTGGGCGATCTCGCCGATATAGATCCGGTTGTTGAGCAGCCGGTAGATGTGGGCGGTGTTCCATTCGGAGCCCTCGCGCACCTTGCCTTTCTTGGTGGTCCAGGCCTTGGTGCGGTACCCCTGTTCGTTCAATTCCTGGCCCAGCTTCTTGGCCGAGCCGATCTGGATGAAGCGGCGGAAGATGTACTGCACCGTCCTGGCTTCATCCGGGTTGACCAGCAGCTTCTTGTTATC
>Ga0123327_1003138_pt1 | contig 12263 bp, 17 predicted proteins | sample BioC13SIPDNA_4_FD_89701 | JGI IMG/M metagenome (GOLD analysis project Ga0123327, IMG submission 89701) | Anaerobic biogas reactor microbial communites from Washington, USA - Biogas_R1_B C13 SIP DNA | ecosystem: Engineered > Bioreactor > Anaerobic > Unclassified | place: Washington, USA...
AAGCCCTCTCCTCTCTTTTCTGAAGTTCCCTTCTAAAATCGACAGCGGCAAAACCGCCACCAGTCGAGCCCCCTACCACGATGACGCCTTTTCCAGCCCGTCAAGCATTATGGTATGCGACGAGATCCTACTATTCTCTAAGTGTATGGAATAATCGAGTTTGCAGCAGAGGGGGGTCGAGGACCTCGGAGGATATGCCCCACTTCTCGAACATTTGGCTACGGGAAAAGAGGTCGTTTTGTGGTGGATACTTCCGAAAATCCTATGGCGAGATCGAGGCCTGGGGGCACCACTCCCCAGGCCGATCAAGCCTTCCTGAACAAGGCCGCAGGCGGGTTCAACGTCTGCGAGACGGCATCGTCGTCGTACCAGGTGGATGACGTAATCGTTGTCTGGTAGGCCGTTCACCTACCTTTCGATTTAGTCATCCTTTCGGATGCCAAAAGATGATAGTGGCGACCGCCTACAAAAGCGTTTCTTATGTAACCGGCTGCTCGAAAATGGAGGAGTGGGTTACATAAGAATACGAAAGGACGCCCGCCAGGTGCCGATTGTGGAAGATATCGAAGGCGGGCGGTGGGGCCGATCTCGGCTTCCGTTGAATCATCGGGCCTGAGGTCGGTCGGTTTTTTAAAGGTCGCCATGCGCTATAAGCTTTCCTGTGCGCTATTTAATAGCGCAACATCTCAAAAATACATTAGCTAACGTAAGATTTAAATGCTTGCAAACGATTCTACTCATATCGAAAAAGGCGCATCATAATAGTTACTCCCGGGAGGTTGCAACTCCCGAGAGATGCTAGGTGCGTTGTCCTGTGGAGGAGGACAAAGCATGGATGATAATAAGCTGATCAACTATTTATCAGCTTCCGATGAGGTCGGAAGCGGTATCGGCGACGACCATATCCAGGTTTTTGAGGCTGGCGTTCGCCACGGGCTTAGACAAGCCCGAGAGGCCGGAAACCACGATATAAAGCTTATTTCGGCTTTAGAATCTGTTTTAATCGATCTTCGTTATCTCGTCGAAGAGGTCAATGGCCTGCTAGAAGAGGCGGACGGAGAGTTATCACAAGAAGGACAACCTCCTTTTATAGCGGCTGACAAGGCGGCCAAGGTACTCGACGAGGTGGTCGTGTGACTCCGCCCGTATCCGCCGCGCACGAGGGGGCGAAAGCTGGACATGCCGCCGAGGCCCTAGGGCTACTCGCGCTCATGGCCAAGTCCGAGATCGAGAACCCCTTAACTCAGTTTTTCCCGCCTTGCTTAGAGGATCTTTGGGTGGGCGGATGTCCGAACAAGTCGACGGCGCGGAAGCTGGCGCGGGCGGTCTGTTTGTGGCTCAAAGGCCATTGGAAGTCCGAGGGAAAGGACTTCCTCACGGCGAGGGGCTTCGAGGTCATCGAGAAGATGGAAGAGTGGGATACCCGGAATGCGGATCCGCTCGGCGAGGAGGAGATCAACAAGCTCGTTATGGAGGTCCTGCACGGCGCCAGGACGACCATAAGCTGTGACGAGCTGAAAGAAGATCTGGTCCTGAGCTTCTACTGCCATGAATCAGACTGCTATTATAAACGGGCGGTGGACCAGGCCGCAACTCGAAATATCGAGTTTGGCGACGTCGTCGTCTACGACGATAAGGGGCGGCCTAAGTTCTCGCCGGATCTGGCGGCGGATGCCCTCATCAACGCCTTCGAGATCATCACGACGCCAGATAAGAAGATCTGGGTCTACAGCGCCGGCATATTCGAGCCCATAGGCGCCTACCTCGTCGGTAAAATCCTGGATAGGGTGGCCGGCGACCTCCTTACCATCAAATCATTGAAGGAGACCCTGGAGAAGGTGTACTTCAGGACGAAGGAAGAGTACGAGATCTTCGACTCGGACCCCTACCTCTTTTGCGTCGAAAATGGCGTTATCGACATGAGGCGGGGGCACGCTGGATTCAAGCCCCATGACCCAAAATATCGGAGGACCTGGAAAGCTCCTGTACTCTACGATCCTGAGGCCCGGATGGTGGAGGGCGAGAAGTTCCTCGACTCTTCTCTTGATGCTGATGGAAGGAGGACGTTTCTGGAGATCCTGGCGGCGAAGACAACGGGGCTTAACTTCGAATACTTCAGCCCTTGGATAGGCAGGGGCCAAAACGGGAAGACGGTGGCTGAGGAGTGGATCAGAGCCTTCTGGGGCGATGGTCAGGTTACAGAGGCTGAAGTCTCCACCCTGGGGAAGAGGAGGTTCGATCTTTGGGAGCTGAAAGGAAAGAGCTTCCTCATCAACTCAGAGGTCGAAGGCGGAAGGTCCGAGATCAGATGGATAAAGCACATCAGCGGCGGCGGGAAGGTCACAGCAGACCGGAAGCATACCGACCACGTATCTTTTAGGCCCCATTGCTTCATTATCTACGATTGCAACCGACCGCCACGATTCGACGACAACACCCACGCCTTTAATCGGAGGATCGCCCCTATCCTGTGGCCCTATTCGTTCGTCGATGAGCCTATAGAGGCTTATGAGATGCGAAGAGACCCGGACGTTCTCGCGAAGATTACGAGGCCTGAAGAGCTGTCGGGCCTCTTGAACGCCCTCATCGAAATCGCCCCGAAGGTCATCGAGACGAGGACTATTCATAGGGTGGCATCCGGTGTGAAGATAGCTGAAGCCTATGACATGAAGGCCGCATCAGGGGATATCTTCTGGGACAGGTTCGTCGAAGGCGATCCGGGCCGATCTGTCTCCTCGAAGTGGCTTTATCAGAAGTATGAAGAGTTTTGTCAGATAGTCGGTGCCTCGCCGATCCGAGACAGAGACTTTAACAGCATCGGTCGCAGGCTCAAGTACTCGAAGGGGCGAGAGAATTCTCCAGCAGGACGTATTCAGGTCTGGCAGAACTGCGATTTTAACGAGGATTCATGGAATGAGTTTCTCTTGGAGTGGACCAGCAATGGACCAGCAATGGACCAGCATAAATCGATAACAAGACCAGCAAGACCAGCAAGACCAAGCAATCCTATTAATTCCATAGAGGAAACTGAAGACATAGAAAGTCCTGAAATTCACTATAATAAGGTACACGATTCTGCCGGTCTTGCCGGTCCTGCTGGTCCAGATAGCGATTCTTTCTGTCCAGCTGACCGGCATATGCTGGTCCAAAATAGACCAAGTACCATCTCCGAGAATCTCGCCGAGGCAGCCAGACGGGAAGCTGAGCACCTGGAGCACTTCAAGACTCCAGCAGAACCGGCCCCCCAGAAGACTTACATCGTCCTGGAGGACGTGCCAACGTTTACGGACGGGTTCAAGCGATGGGCTCTGAAGAAGAACGATCTCGTCTCGGGCCTTCCTGATCTCCAAGCAAAGATCTTGCGAGATAAGGGGATCATCCGGGAGGTGGGGGCTTGAAACAAACCCTCCTCTCCGACTGGACTTCTATTAGAGCGAAGGTATTTGTAGGCAGAAATGCTTCATCTTCTGGGGAAGGGTACTTGACCAATTACGATATGATTATCGCCGTAACAAAAGAAGGCGAGGAAGTCACGTTTTCAGAGATAAATAGGAGGGTACAGTCTCGATTTGGCCGTGTCTCCGACAAATCTCTTAAAAACGTGCTTAATCGAGCCGTAAAACGTGGTGAATTTTTGAAAACTCGGGGGCGGGCCAACCGGTTCCGCCGCTCTTCCTCCACATGACCGCCCCCGACTCCTCCCCCTTCCCGATGATCTGGGGGCGCCACCATGCCCCCATTTCTCCCAAAAAAGCGGCCCGATGCCATACGGGCCGCTCCATTCCCTCTTACGGGGTGGTCCTGAGTGAGTAAAGGCGGCCCCGTCTCGCCGGAGGAGGAGAAGGCGATCCTGGCGGCCCTGGAGGAGGGCCGATCCGTCCGAGACGTCGGCCGGGAATTCGACCGCTCCAATTCTACCATATCCGACGTAGCGAAGAGAAACGGTCTCGATTTGGCCGAGCGTTCGGAGGCCAAAAAGGCAGCGATCGCCAAATCATGTTACGCCGCCGAAGACAGGATCAAGCTAATAGGCGAGCTTCTTAACAAAGCAAAAGAATTGATGAAGACCTGCGACAGCTCCCGAGACCTCCAGTATCTCGCAACGGCGATAGCGATCGGCATCGACAAGCGGCGGCTGGAAGAGTCCACCGACCCGTCGGCGAGAGGCGGGGAAATCCGTATCCTCTTCGAGAAGATGACGGCCGAGGAGGCGGGGCCTTGAGGACCGTCGCCGATCTCATCGAGGAGATGGAGCTTCGAGAGCTTGAGGCGGAGGCCTCGGCCCTCCTCGCCAACCTGGAGACGATCCTGGAGAGGATCCGGGCCCTGAAGGCGGGGGTGGGATAGATGGCCTTCGAGATCCCCGTCGGCAAACAGCGGGACTTCTGCCTTCACTCCGACGCCAGGATAAATCTAGCCCATGGGGCGGTCCGATCTGCGAAGACCGTCGGCGCCAACGTCAGGTGGCTCCGGGCCGTCCTGGAGGCTCCGGTGGGGGTCAACCTCCTGATGGCCGGTAAGACCCTCTTCTCCCTTGAGAGGAACGTCCTTAGCCCCATCGCCTCCCTCGTCGGTTCGAATAACTTCGACTATAAGAGGTCCCTTAAGACGGCCTACATCTACGGCCGCCCCATCATGGTGGAGGGCGGGAACGACGAGGCGGCCTATACGAAGATCGCAGGCCTCACCCTCGGCGGAGCCTACGTCGATGAGGGCTCTCTCGTCCCTGAGAGCTTCTTCAACATGCTCATCTCTCGTCTATCCGAGCCCGGCTCCCAGCTTTTCCTGACGACGAACCCCGGCGGCCCCGGCCATTACCTAAAAAAGAGGTGGCTCGACCGGGAGGACGACCTCGACCTCAAGAGCTGGCATTTCAGGCTGGAGGATAACCCCTGGCTCGATCCCGCCTACGTCGAGGAGCTCAAGCGCCAGTTCGGCCCTCCGACCTCCCTATTCTACCAGAGGTACATCCTCGGCGAATGGGTGGCGGCCGAGGGCGCTGTATTCCCGCATTTCGACCGGGCCCTCCACGTCGTCCCCTCGATCCCCGACGGCCCGATGAAGTCGCTAGTCGTCGGTATCGACTACGGCCAAACCCATCCGACGGCATTCTTGAAGCTCGGGCTGTGGGGCGGCTGCTGGTATGCTTTCGGCGAGTACAGGGAGAGCGACAGGACGAACGCCAGGCTCTCCCAGGACCTCCAGGGCTTCCTGGGGGGGAATTATCCGTCGGCGATCCTGGTCGACCCGAGCGCAAAAGCCCTCATCAACCAGCTCCGGGCTGATGGGGTGCAGCGGGTCCGGGGCGCCGATAACGCGGTCCTCGACGGGATAGGCCGGGTCTCCTCGGCCCTCTCGACGGGGGCCCTTAAGATCGTGGGGCCGGCATGTCCTCGACTTATCGAAGAAATTGAGGGGTACAGGTGGGACCCGAAGGCGACCGAACGGGGCGAGGACAGGCCAATAAAAGAATCAGACGACCTAATAGACGCTTTACGATATCCTGCTAATTTCATTTTCAAGAGGGGTGGGGGATCATGACACTCACAGACTTTTCATTCCTGGAGCCGGGGCGGAGATGGCCTCCGACCGACGAGCGGGCGAGGATAGACCGATACGATAGATGCACTTTGCTTTTCGAAGGCGACCACGAGGCCGCCTTTCCGGGGATCACGGCGCTAGACGACGATCTCGACCAGATCACGGCCAACTGGTTCAAGCGGTCGACCACGCTCATATGCGACCTGGCGAGCCCGCTACGGCTCTTCGCCGATAACCAGGCCGAGATAGATCGGATCGCCGAGGCGAACGACCTCGACCTCCTCGTCTATGACCTCTTCGCCGACATCCTCCGATTTGGGAACGCTGTCTTGAAGGTCCGATTCGATCCTCGGCGGGGCGGGATCGTCGAGCGGATAGATCCCCGGTACTGGTTCCCGGTCGTGAGTCCCGACGATGGCCGAGACGTCCAAGCCCACTGCATCTGTTATAACTTTAACCAGTATGAAGACCATATCCAGCGGGGATACCTGAGGGTGGAGATTCACAAGCCCGGCTCGATCGAGAACCGCCTCTTCAGGCTCGACTCCGGGGCAGCGATCACCTCGGAGCTGCCTATATCGGCCCTGGAGAGGTACTCGGGGATGCCGTCGGAGGTACGGACGGGGGTCGACGACTTTCTCGTGGTCCCGCTGTCGGGGCTCCTCTCCTCCGACGGGGTCTTCGGGCTCGACGACTACGGCGGGATCGAGGGCCTCGTCCGAGAGCTGGAGAAGAGGCTCATCCGAACCTCGAGGACCCTGGACAAGTTCGCAGACCCGAACATCGTCCTACCAATTGAGAATTTCTCGGTAAACCCCGGTACCGGCGAGCGATACTTCGTGAACCCGTGGACGGGGAACCCGATTTTTGAAGATATCGAGATCGGCGGCGGTCGGTACATCGTCTCGGAAGTTGGCGAGACGGGGACGAGGCCATTGCCCCAGTACCTGACATGGGATGCCTCTCTCCAGAACAATTTCAGCCAGATCGAGGAGATCAAGGCCGAGCTTATGGCGATCGGCGAGATCTCGCCGGCCCTCCTCGGCGACGTGAAGAGCGGGCTCGCCGAGAGTGGCTCGGCCCTCAAGAGGCTCGCCATCCCGACTCTTGCGAAGGTGGCGAGGCTGAGGGCGCGTGTAAAGCGGCCCCTCCTGGAGGCGCTGAGGCTATGCGCCAGGCTAGAGGCAATCTCCCGATGGCCGGGGGCCGGGGAGCTTCAGAACCTTACCATCGAATGGGGGAGCGCCCTTCCTGAGGATAGGTTAGAGGCCGCCCAAATCGAGCAGCTCAGGAAGACGGCGGGGCTCACGTCGACGAGGAGCGCCCTTGCGAGACTCGATCCCGACGCCTCCGATGAAGATCTGGACTGGGAGACAGCCCAAATATCTGAGGAGAGACGAGACGAATCGTACCAATTCGTCTGAATCACGTTCATCTGAAAAATCAGGTTACGGAACCGTAAAATCCGGGGGGTTAGTTACGCTATGGCGGACGAAGAGAAAAAATTTACGCAAGAGGACGTTGACAAGATCGTACAAGAGAGGCTCGCCAGGGAGAGGGCGAAATATGCCGACTACGATCAGATCAAGGCCGAGCTGGAGGCTACGCGGGCCTCCCATGCTGAATTGAGGGCGGAAAATGTGACCTTGAAGGCGGAGATCGCCGAAAGGGATGGAAAGGCGAAAGACTCCGAGCTGAAGGCTCAGAAGGCCGAGATCGCCAAGAAGGCGGGTCTTCCTGAGGCTCTATCCTCCAGGATCGAGGGGGCTACTCCCGAGGAGCTGGAGGCCGACGCTCTTCGGCTCGCCGAGAGCCTGGGGCCGGGGCCCTCTGTCGGGACGGGGACCAACCCGCCGACGGGGGCTAAGCGCCCGCTCACTCGGGCCGATATCAAGAAGATGAGCCCTGACGAAATCACCGAGAACTGGGATCAAATTAAGACTCAGTTGAAAGATGGGAGTCTTTCAAGAGTGTGAGCAAAATCAACTAACGGGGGTTAGTGAGACATGACGTTAACCAACTTTATAGGCGAGGTCTGGAGCGCCCAAATCCTCCAGAACCTTCAGAAGAGCCTGGTCTATGGTCAGGCCGGCGTGATAAATAGAGACTACGAAGGAGAGATCAAGGGCAAAGGCGACACGGTGAGGATCACCGCCCACGGGCCGATAACTATCGACAACTACAACAAGACCACCGGGATCGGCGACCCCGAGGACCTCGACGACGCCAGCACCGTCCTCGAGATCGACCAGGCTAAGTACTTCAACTTCAGGATCGACGACATCGACGCCGCTCAGACGAACGTCCCTCTGATGGAATCGGCGACGAGAGATGCTGCGTATCGGCTGGCTGACGCGGCCGACCAGTACGTCGCCTCTGTGATGGTGGCTCAGGCTGGCAACGCCATAGGCGCTGATGGCTCCGATAAAATTTTCGACGGCTCCACCGACCTTGTAACCGAGGAGCTTCTCGAAATCAAGCAGAAGCTCGACGAGGCCAACGTCCCCTTCGCGGGTCGGTTCGTGATCGTCCCCCCCTGGCTCACCAAAATGCTGCTCCAAGAGGACTCCGTTATCAATCCGATTTGGAGCGGGGTCGAAGGCGCCATGTTGAACGGCGAGATCGCTAAGCTCTTCGGCTTCAGCATCCTCCAGTCCAACAACGTCCCCAACTCCAGCGGCGACCATTACAAGGTGATAGCTGGAACGTCGCGGGCTTGCACTTTTGCCGACAGCGTGAACGATACCGAGGCGTACCGCCCTGAGAAATTCTTTGCCGACGCTCTCCGGGGCCTTCACTGCTACGGCGCGAAGGTCATCGATCCGAGCTGCCTGTGCGTTCTGACTTGTGCTCCGAGCTGAGGTGGTGAAACATGGTAAGATCTGCTATAACGGTTAACGAATGCGACGGCTCCTGGAAAGCTAGGGAAACTCCCGATGCGATCGACGTGGCGAACGATCACAGCATAGCGGCGGCGTCCAACTTCAAGAGGATGATCATCCTCGTCCATATCTCGGCGGGGACGGGAACGGGCGGGGACATCGCCCTGAAGGCTGGAACCGCATGGCCCGCCTTCAGGAAGGACCTCGGGGACCTGGCGATCGGGGGCAACCTCGTCGCAACCGAGGAGTACGTCCTCGGCCCGATCGAGACGGCTCGATACCTCCAGGCCGACGGGACCATCCACCTCGACGTCACCGACACCAGCAACTCCAATCTCGCCGGGACGATCGAAGCCTACGCATTGCCTTGAGGAGGTCCGGGATATGGCTCAGCCGTCCAAAACTCTGTTAGAGGAAATCATGGCAAAGCTCGGCGATATCGAGGCCGTCCTGGAGACCATCCAGGAGAATACGGCCCCCGAGGGAGAGCCCGAGGTCTGAGACGGAGGGCTCTATCCTCCTCCTCCTTTTGGGGTGGTCGAGATGGACATTGAAGACGCGGTAACCTGCCTGCTGGCGATCCGAAGCCCGATACTTAGGGCCCTCGCGGAGAGCGGCTACTTTGCGGCGGCGGAGAGGGCGGTGGCGGAGGATCCGTCTTATTATATAACTTTAGCAACTGGGGCCCAACTCCGCCACCAGCTCATAACCAAAAATAAGCTCTTCGGCCCGTTCGTCCTCCAGGAGATACCCTCCCTCAGGGGTCGCAACTACTTCAAAAATCACGGACTGAACCGGCTGGCGGGCCAAATGGCCGACACCGATATCAAATACATACGAAAAATATTCTTAGATAACTGGCCCGCAAATGAACGTACCGCCCCGAAGCTCCTCGCCAATTCGCCAATATGCAGCCCCGCCAGGGCCCGGAGGATCGCCCGGACTGAGCGAACCCGAGCCATAAACGGCTCAAAATTTGAGCTACAGATCGAGGAGGGGATTTTCAGGTACAAGGTCTGGGACTGCGTCTGCGACGGGTCATCCCGAAAAATTCACAAGAAGAGGGACGGGGTGAAGGTCCGGCTCGAAGAGGCGTTCCCGTTCGGCGGGCGGCCGATGTTCCCCGGCGACGGGCCTGGATACGAATCAATTAATTGTAGATGTACTATGGGATATACAACCGATCCGAAGGGGGCATATTATGATTAAACCGAGGAAGTCAGGCGGCAAAAGTAAAGGAAAATCGAAAGCTAGAACCAAAACCAGGCAGCGGGACTATAAGAAGGAGTATCGGGAGTACCACGGCAAACCCGAACAAATCAAGCGGCGGGACGCCCGCAACAAGGCCCGCCGGATGATGGAGAAGGAGGGCCGGGTCCGGAAGGGGGACGGCCGAGAGGTTGATCATAAGGTCCCTCTTTCCAAGGGCGGGTCCAACAGTAGAAGGAATTTGAGGATAGTAACCCGAAGGACGAACCGGCGGAAGGGCAACAAGCGATAACCACGGCGGGGAGTCGAGGGCCCATAGGCCCTCCCCACCGTTCCACAAAGTTGCACCCACAGTTTGGGTTTTTTATAAAATCATATTGGTTAGACGCCCTGGACTCGAACCATACGGCTCATCGCCTTGGTTAGCCTCTTGAGCTCCTCGGGGGTCATCGGCTCTTTTTTATTCAGCCTCCGGACCACAATTTCAACGTCGTCCGAGTCTTTGAGGTCAAGCGCCTCTTTAGCATCCTGATCGATCAGGGGTTTAAGCTCTCCTACCTTCCCCACATAGAGTCGATGCTCTCGATGCTCCATCTCCGCCACGTTAAACTCCTCTGTAAAACAAATGGTTAAACCAGCATAAATATTTAACGTATCGTTTAACAATAGGTTTAACATGGCATTCCTGGGGGTCAAGATCTCGGCGGAGCTGGAGACCCTGATAGACGAAGAGGTTAAACGCTCCGATAAGTCCAAAAGCGATATCGTAAGGGATGCGTTAAACCAATATTTTAACGTCGCGATCCCTGAAGGTACGGGCCTAATAGTATTAGATAAAAATGAGCTTATAAAGCTGATCGATAGCAGATTAGGGGTTAAACCAGAAGTTAAACAGGAAGGTTTAACGGTTAAACCAGCTCCAGACGTTAAACAGAACGTTAAACCAGAAGGTAAAACGGTTAAACCAGAGGTTAAACCGACTCCGCCAGAGGATACCGTAACCGCCGCGAAGAGGTACATCCTCGCAGAGCTGGAGGCAGGGAGGGAGCCGACGGCCGCGGAGGTAGCGGAGCATGTTGGAATGAAATCGAGACCTCTCGGAGTCCTGATGAGCAAAGCGGGCGTGCAGGCTAAATTGACAGGTACGGGAAACAACAAAGTCCGGAGGTACACCTTCGAGCTGAAGGAGCGGATAGAAGAGCTGCTGGCGGTGGAGGACCTCCCCGCGGCGGAAGCCGAGAGGCCCGGATGATGGTTATGGGACCATCTCCGAAAGATATATATGGGATAGTCACATAACTACGTACCATGAAGAGCATTCACCGAACCACCAGCGGCCGGAAAGCAAAGGAGCTGAGAGAGGAGGCGAGGACCTGGAAAGACGAAGCCCGAAAGATTCGGGCGTCGGCCCCCGAGCTGGAGCCGGCGGCGAGGCTGCGCGAGGAGGAGGCCCGAAGGCTGGAGGGCGAGGCCCTGGAGGCCCTGGAGGAGGCCAGGCTGGAGGCGGTGACGGTCTACCTCGGCGACGTGGTGAAGACCACGGCGAGGGGGGAGAAGAAATACCGGTACTATTTTGCGTCCTGGAAGGTAGGGGGAAAGGTGAAAAACGTCTACATCGGCTCCCCCCGGAAGATGACCCTGGAGGAGGCGACGGCGAGGGCGCGCGAAATGAAGAGGCGGTCCCTCTCCTCCTCCTCTTAAGTTATGTGACTATCTGGCGGATGCGATTAAGCGGATAGTCACATAACTTTGGCCGTGACGGGCGGTCACGGCTCCGAGATCCGATTTTTAGAGAAGATACTGTCAAATTTGACGGTTTACGGTTTGACGAGAATCTAAGCCGATAACCGTATTTCTTGAATCTTTATATACTATCTATTAAATCTATATCCATATCCCTAACTAACCCATACCATTTATCCCGCCAGAACGTCCCCGGCGAGACAGCCGATTTTTAGCCGCTAGCGTTTTGTTTCGTGAAACTGTAAACTGTCAAATTTGACAGTTTTGGTTATCAATAAGTCGAAGGAGTTCCTATCTGTTGGTGGAGTTCAACAAGCTTGCGCTGGCGGTGGTGGGGGTCGTTGATCACGTTGACCATCCGGCGGCGTTCCATATCCTTGATGATATTCCAAGTCTGCTGGCGTGTTACTCCCAGCCTCGGGGCTATGTCCTTGATGGTCAGCCGGTGGTGTTCGGCTTTAAGGAGGAGGGCTTTAACGTGGTTCTGACGTTCCTCTGTGGCGGCGTTAGCTGTCGATGTCCGGGTTTTTGTCCGGGTTTTGTCCAAGTCCTCGACCCACTCCCAGAGGTCCTCCACTTTTTGCGGAGCGGTCCAGACTCCGAGGGTTCGGAGATTATCCTTGAGGGCGTCCACCTCCTCCCGGAGCTGGCGGTTCTCCTCTCGGAGTTCGGCGACCTCGTCCTTTACGGTGGCCAATTGGCTGAGGATCTCCACCAACAGGGAGCGGGTGGAGGGCGACACGTCGAAAGGTATATCTTCGACTAATGGGATAGAATCAGGTGACATTTGGGTTCACCAAACTGAAATGTCGTTAAGCGGAGGCAGGGGCTTCATGATTTCCCTGTTCTCCTCTTATCTTGGCTTCTTCTTCGGTCTTTACATGGAAT
>Ga0123327_1003142_pt1 | contig 12241 bp, 7 predicted proteins | sample BioC13SIPDNA_4_FD_89701 | JGI IMG/M metagenome (GOLD analysis project Ga0123327, IMG submission 89701) | Anaerobic biogas reactor microbial communites from Washington, USA - Biogas_R1_B C13 SIP DNA | ecosystem: Engineered > Bioreactor > Anaerobic > Unclassified | place: Washington, USA...
CAGTTCGTAAACCTGATCGCGAAGCATGGCTGCCCGTTCAAATTCCAATTCTTTGGCGGCCGCGCGCATCTGATTTTCCATCTCGTTGATCAGCCGTTTTAACTCACGCTGCTGCATGCTGGCAGCCAATTCCCGCGCGCTGCGAGGCTTCTTACCATCTTCCTCAGATACATTAGCCAGTCGTTCTGTGATGTCATGCACAGCCTTGGTGATACCAACCGGAGAGATATTGTGCTCGATGTTGTAGTCATCCTGGATCTTGCGCCGGCGGTTGGTCTCATCAATTGCCCGTTTCATCGAATCGGTCATTTTATCGGCATAGAGGATCACTTTTCCGTCGATATGGCGGGCTGCCCGCCCAAAGTTCTGCACCAGGGCTGTAGTCGAGCGTAGAAAACCTTCCTTATCTGCATCCAGAATTGCCACCAGGGAAACTTCAGGCAGGTCAAGCCCTTCTCTCAGCAAGTTGATGCCGACCACGATATCGAATATTCCCCTGCGCAAGTCACGCAGGATCCCAACCCGCTCCAGCGTATCCACTTCAGAGTGCAAGTACTGCACTTTGAAACCAGATTCCTGCAGGTAATCTGCCATATCTTCTGCCATCCGTTTGGTCAGGGTGGTCACCAAGGCACGTTGACCTTGATCAACCCGGGCTCTCAGTTCCCCGATCAAATCATCGATCTGCCCCTTGGTCGGTCTGACTTCCACCTGTGGGTCCAACAAGCCCGTCGGTCTGATGACCTGCTCCACCACCTGGTCTGCTTTTTCCATCTCGTAGGGACCGGGAGTGGCGCTGGTATAGAGTGTCATGCCCATCATCGTCTCAAATTCTGAAAACTTGAGCGGGCGGTTGTCCTTTGCTGATGGAAGCCTGAAGCCGTAGTCAACCAAGATATCCTTGCGAGCCCGGTCTCCGTTGTACATCCCCCGCAGCTGGGGCACCATCATGTGTGATTCATCCAGGACCAGCAAGTAGCGCGAGGGCATGAAGTCCAGCAGTGTCCAGGGAGGAGTGCCGGCAGCACGCTGATCAATGTGGCGGGAGTAGTTCTCGATCCCGGCACAGCTGCCAACCTCGCGCAGCATTTCCAGGTCATAGCGGGTGCGCTGCTCGAGGCGCTGGGCTTCCAATAAACGGTCATTATCACGGAAATAAGCCAGCCGTTCTTCCAGCTCAGCCTCGATATCCAGGAGTGTCTTTTCCATGCGCTTGTCTTCGGTGACGTAGTGCTTGGCCGGATAAATGTCTACCTCGTCCACCCTTTCCAGGACTTCCCCGGTCAGAGAGTCGAGGCGCGTAATTTCTTCGATCTCATCACCAAAAAAACTGATGCGAACTGCTTCCCGGTCGGCGTAGGCCGGGAAAATTTCAAGCGTATCGCCCCGCACGCGAAAGATACCGGGTTTGGTTTCCATGTCATTGCGTTGGTATTGAATGTCGACCAGTTGACGCAGCAGGGCGTTCCTGCGATAGATCTGGCCTTTGGGGATGTGCAGCACGGAAGCGCGATAAGCGTCAGGGTCACCCAGACCGTAGATGGCCGAAACCGAGGCGACAATGATCACATCCTGGCGGGACATCAAGGCTGTGGTTGCTGCCAGGCGCAATCGGTCGATTTCTTCATTGATATCGGTTTCTTTCTCAATATACAGGTCCCGCCGGGGAATGTAGGCTTCCGGCTGGTAATAATCGTAATAAGAGACAAAATATTCCACCGCGTTTTCGGGGAAAAACTCTTTGTATTCAGCGTAGAGTTGCGCCGCAAGGGTCTTGTTATGGGTCATCACCAGGGTCGGGATTTGCAGTTGCTGGATGACGTTGGCCACGGTAAAGGTTTTACCTGTGCCGGTCGCGCCGAGCAGTACCTGATCGGAGTAACCCTCATTGATGCCTTCGATCAATTTCCTGATGGCATCCGGCTGATCACCGGTTGGTTTGTAGGGAGCCTGTAGTTTAAATTCCATCTTCTAATTGTACATGAACTGGGTCCGGCTATAGTCAAAATTTATTGATTGGCTACTTATTAAAAGTCAATTGATAATTCGTGTTAACGAAGAAAAGACGGCCAGAGCCGTCTTTTACTTTGATAGTAGTCGTTTATCTATGTTTTTTGATCAGGTCTAAAACATAATCCCAGTTGACGATTTGCTCTAAAACTGCTTCAAGATGGGCTTTGCGCAGGTTCTGGTAATCCAGATAATAGGCATGTTCCCAAACATCAAGTCCAAATACCGGGGCTTTGCCTTCGGTCCAGGGATTGTCACCATTGGCGGTGGAATAAACGTCCAACTTGCCATCTTCAACAACCAGCCAGACCCAGCCGCTGCCAAAACGGGCAACGCCAGATTCAACAATTTTATTTTTGAATTCTTCAACAGAGCCGAATGCTTCTTTCAAAATCTCTTCCAACTCAGCAGGCATTTTGGATTGTCCGACAGGTACAAATTCTTCCCAGTAGATATTGTGATTCCAAGCTTGGGCGGCGTTGTTATAGAGTTTCTTTAAGGAAGGATCCTTACCGGCAACGTCAATGATTTCTTCCAGGGACGCGTTTTCAAGTTCCGTACCTTTCACCAGGGATTTGGTGGTATCGTAGTAGGCTTTGTGGTGCTTACCATAGTGGTATTCAACAGTTTGTTCTGAGATAACTGGAGCCAATGCGTCTTTGGCATAGGGCAGCTCAGGTAATTCTACAGGGGTTTTCATCCATTCAAATTTTTGTGACATAATTTCTCGCTTTCTTTCTTCATTATTCATGTTATTTTTTATTTTCGTTGAGTAAATTATATAAAAAAGCGAGAGAGCTTGTCCAATCTGTGTACAGGGTAACTTGAATTTTTGTGAATTATTCTCCAATAATTTTGATCAAGATTCTTTTAGGGCGGCGTCCGTCAAATTCGCCATAGAAAATTTGCTCCCAGGTGCCAAAATCAAGCAGTCCGTTGGTGATGGCAACCACCACCTCCCGACCCATAATCTGGCGCTTGATGTGCGCGTCGGCGTTGTCTTCTCCGGTGTCGTTGTGGCGATATTGGGCCACGGGTGCATGCGGAGCCACCTTTTCCAGCCAGCTTTCATAATCAGAGTGCAATCCACGCTCATCATCATTGATAAATACTGAGGCAGTGATGTGCATTGGGTTGACCAAAACAAGCCCTTCCTGAATGCCACTCTCGGCCAAAGCCTGTTCCACTTCGTGTGTAATATTGACAAAAGCTCTGCGGGTGGGAATAGTCAAAACTAAGACTTTTCGAAAACTTTTCATATTTTCCTTTCTTTAGCCCCTTTTTGACCTGAAATCTTTTTTTCACCAATGTACAAGGGGCATCGTTGCCTTGAGATTATATAGTTCAGCTTCAAGCAAGAGCTGCTAACACTTCTTTTATTTTATAGCACTTGCGGAACTTGTATGCATGGATAGAGCCATCTGACATGCCAATATGATTGGAAAATGAGTATTTAAGTAGAACATTTGATATAATTCCGTGCGGAGTATTCATAAATGAGTCAAGAAAATTTACGCATTATTGGTGCGAGAGAACACAATTTAAAGAACATTAACGTCGAGATCCCCCGGGATAAACTGGTCGTTTTAACTGGTATTTCCGGCTCAGGCAAAAGCTCCCTGGCTTTTGACACCATCTTTGCTGAGGGGCAGCGCCGTTACGTTGAATCGCTCTCAGCCTATGCCCGCCAATTCCTGGGGCAGATGAACAAACCTGATGTCGATTCGATCGAGGGCCTCTCCCCGGCGGTCTCCATCGACCAAAAATCTACCTCCAACAATCCTCGCTCAACAGTTGGCACGGTCACCGAAATATTTGACTACTTGCGTCTGCTTTTTGCCCGTGTAGGCGTTCCCCACTGCCCGGTTTGCGGCCGGCCTGTTCGCAAGCAAAGTGCTCAGGAAATTGTTGAAACCGTTCTGGCCATGCCGGATGGTTCGCGCTTGCTGGTGCTGGCTCCGATGGTACGGGAGAGAAAAGGCACTTATCAGGCTTTATTCAAGGAGATCAGCAAATCAGGCTTTACGCGGGTGCGCGTGAATGGCACGGTTTACAACCTTGATGAAGAAATTGAGCTGGACCGCTATAAAAAACATACCATTGAAGCGGTGGTCGACCGACTTGTGATCAACAAGCCTGAAAATGAGGAGGAACGCCTCGGCAGTATCACCCGGCTGACCGACTCAATCGAAACAGCGTTGAGGATCGGTGATGGTTACCTGACCATCCAGAATCTGAGCGTTGATCCCCCGGAAGACCGACAGTTTTCTGAAAATCTGGCCTGCCCGGAACATGGATCGATCCTGATCGAAATTGAACCGCGAACTTTTTCTTTTAATACTCCCCACGGCGCTTGTCCAACCTGCCAGGGACTGGGCTTTCAGGAAAACATCGAGGCCAATCTGGTTGTACCTGACAAAACTATCTCTCTAAAAGAGGGAGCCATAAAAAATCCGGAATGGGATCCCAAAGACAAAGGCGGCTACCTGTGGCAGATGTTGGAAGCCATAGCTGATCATTACAAGTTCAGCCTTGAAACTCCTTTCGAAAAATTGAGCAAGACTCACCAAAATCTGATCTTGTTTGGGACAAATGGAAAAGAAATCACGGTGAAATATGTGGGTAGAAATGGGCGCAAAGGCACATTTCGAACCGCTTTTGAAGGCGTGGTAAACAACATGCAGCGCCGCTATCAGGAAACCCAATCAGATTGGGTCCGCGTAAAACTTGGCGCATATGTTTCCAAGATCCCCTGCCCCGAGTGTGGAGGCAAGCGCTTACGTAAAGAAGCCTTAGGGGTCAAGGTAGATGAAAAAGACATCATCTCGGTAACTGAGCTGCCGGTTGAGGAATTGCTTGATTGGATCAACAAACTCAGTTCTAAAACAGATACCCCCCTGGCTCAGAGGGATCAGGCCATTGCTGAGCGGATCTTGCGTGAGATCCAGGCACGCGTGAATTTTTTGACCAACGTCGGTTTGGATTACCTGACCTTAAACCGTTCTGCTTCCACCCTCAGCGGTGGTGAAGCCCAGCGCATCCGTCTGGCAACCCAAATTGGGTCAAAACTGATGGGAGTGCTCTACGTTTTGGATGAGCCATCCATTGGTCTGCACCCACGCGACAACGATAAACTGTTGGAAACCCTCAAAGGTCTGCGGGATCTGGGCAATACAGTCCTGGTCGTGGAGCATGACGAAGAAACCATGCGTAACGCTGACTGGATCATCGACCTTGGTCCTGGAGCTGGTGAACACGGCGGCTGGCTGGTTGCTGAAGGCAGGCCTGAAGACATCGAAGCGGAGCCGCGTTCGCTCACCGGCGCTTATCTGTCTGGCAGAAAAAAGGTGCCCTTCCCTGAGAAACGAAGAAATGGTAACGGGAACAAGTTAGTAATCAAGGGGGCGCAGGAAAATAACCTGAAGAACATTGACGTGGAAATCCCCTTGGGCAAATTGGTTTGCATCACGGGTGTTTCCGGGTCTGGCAAATCGACTTTACTGGTCGATATCCTCTACAACGCCTTAGCCCGAAAGTTGATGCGAGCGCACACCAATCCTGGCAAGCACAAGAGCATTGAAGGCATTCAACACCTCGATAAGATCATCAACATTGACCAAACCCCCATCGGACGCACACCGCGCTCAAATCCTGCCACTTACACCGGCGTATTTGACAACATCCGCGACCTCTTCACCGAGCTGCCGGAATCCAAAATCCGGGGATACAAGAAAGGCCGTTTTTCTTTCAACGTCAAAGGCGGACGCTGTGAAGCTTGTATGGGCGAAGGGCAGCTCAAGATTGAGATGCAGTTCCTGCCAGATGTTTATGTGCCTTGTGAAGTCTGCAAAGGCAAGCGCTATAACCACGAAACCTTGCAGGTGCGCTTTAAAGACAAGAACATCGCGGATGTGCTGGATATGACCGTCGATAGCGCTAGTGAGTTTTTTGACGCCTTCCCGCGCATCAAACGCCGTTTGGAAACACTGCGGGATGTTGGTTTGGGCTACATTCGCCTGGGACAGCCTGCCCCCACCCTCTCTGGTGGTGAAGCTCAACGAGTGAAATTATCCAAAGAGCTCTCCCGGATTGCCACCGGACGGACACTCTACGTCCTGGATGAACCATCAGTCGGGCTGCATGCCGCGGATGTGCACAAGCTGATCGAGGTCCTGCAAGCCCTTGTGGAAAGCGGCAACACCGTTCTTATCATCGAGCACAACATGGATATCATCAAGGTGGCTGATTGGATCATCGACCTGGGTCCTGATGGGGGTATCTATGGCGGTGAGATCATCGCCCAGGGAACCCCAGAGCAAATCTGTAAGATGCCCCAAAGCTACACTGGTGAATATCTGAAAGATTATGTCATGCAGCACCACGAACAGGCCTGTGCCACCTGATATAACGCAAACAAAGCCTGAAAGAACACTTTGGATATTTAACTAATTGTTCTTTATGGTAGGATTTAGCCACTCTACTTGAACGGATTAACAATGTTTCGAACTCGCTTTGCCCCAAGCCCAACCGGTTATATGCACATCGGTAATTTACGTACCGCCCTTTATGCCTATCTGATCGCCAAACAAGCCGGAGGAGCTTTTATCCTGCGGATTGAAGATACCGACCAGAGTCGGAACGTTCCTGAATCCGTTGCAGCCATTTACAACGGTTTGAAACTGGCCGGCATTGAATACGACGAAGGACCGGATAAAGATGGCGGTTATGGTCCTTATGTGCAGAGTCAGCGTTTGGACATTTATAAAAAACATTCTGAAGAGTTGATCAACAAAGGTCCTGCCTATTACTGCTTTTGTCAGAAAGAAGATAAACCAGCCCTGGAAAGTACCGGTGAGAGGGTGCAGGGCTTTAGGGACCCCTGCCGGGATTTGAGCTCTGAAGAAATCCAGGCCAAATTTGATGCGGGCATCCTACCGGTTGTCCGCCAGCGCATCCCTGAACCAGGGGAAAGCACTTTTTTTGACCATGTTTACGGAGAGATCACGATTGAGAATGCCCAACTGGATGACCAGGTTCTGCTCAAGTCAGATGGTTTCCCCACCTATAACTTTGCCAACGTGGTCGATGATCATCTGATGGGCATCACGCATGTTATCCGCGGGCAGGAATATTTAAGCTCCACACCCAAATATAACTTGCTTTATGAAGCCTTTGGCTGGGAACGACCGGAATATATCCATCTGCCCCATATCATCAAGGAAGATGGCAGCAAATTGAGCAAGCGTAAGGGGGACCCATCCTTTGAAGACCTGGTAAAAATGGGATACTTGCCGGAAGCCATCGTCAATTACGTGGCGTTATTGGGCTGGAACCCCGGCGATGAGCGCGAATTCTTTCTGCTGCCAGAATTGACCCAAGCCTTTGACATGAACCGCATCAGCAAATCCAGCGCCGCCTTCTCCTTTGACAAGTTGCGTTGGCTCAACGGGGAACATATCCGCGCGCTGAGCCCGGAAAGCTTTCACGAGTTGGCCACCTCCTATTATCCGGAAGGTTTGAAAACAATCGATTTGGAAAAATTAAGCCAGCTGATCCAGATACGCACTGAGAACCTGTCCGAGATCCCGGACCTGGTGGCATTTTTTGTAGATTTACCCTCCTATGAAAGTGACTTGTTCCTTCATCAGAAATCAAAATCCACCCTGGAAAGCTCCCAGCTTGTTTTGCGGCAGGTACATCCTTTATTAGCGTCTTTGGATGAATGGACCAACGAAAGTCTCTTCGCTCAGTTAAAAGCCTTCGCCCAAGAGCAGGGTCTGAAAGTTGGCACAGTGATGTGGCCCATCCGCACAGCTTTATCCGGGCAGGAGACTTCGCCCGGAGGTGCCACTGAATTGGCCGCTCTGTTGGGAAAAGATGAAACCCTGAGAAGGATCAGGCTTGGTTTGGAAAAGTTAAGCTGATTTTTGAGAGTGTTTCAGAGGAAAAAACTTAAACTCCGAATATTCCAGTCAGGATAAACACGAACATTGAGCCGGCAATGATGCCCAGCGCGGTGTAGTTTTCATTGCCATATTTGCGCGCGGTTGGGATGAGCTCGTCCAGGGTGATGAAGACCATTACACCGCCCGCAAAAGCTAAAGCTCCAGGAAGCAGCGCGGTGAAGCGTACCAAAAAAGCGCTGGCCAACAAAGCTCCAACAGGTTCCGCCAATCCCGACAAAAAAGCCACTCTAAAAGCATCTTTCCGGCAAATTCCACCTTTGCATAAAGGCAAGGCGGTGGCAATGCCTTCGGGGATGTTGTGCATCAAAATTGCTACAGCAATAAAAATACCGAATTGAGGATTGTGCAGGTAACCAGCACCAACCGCGATCCCTTCTGGCAGGTTATGCAGCGTAATACCGATTGCCAACAAAAGTCCGGTGTTGACCAGTGATTCGTCTACATGGTCTTCTTGCTGGCGCAACAAGCGAAAACGTTGGCGTAATCGTCTTTCTTTGACTATTTCCTCAGAGTCACACTCCTTGAGGGGGACGAGTTCTTCCCTTTCTTCCCGGATGCCAAAGCGGATGTGGGGCGCAAAATAATCCAGTAAAAACATAAAAACGGCCCCCAGGCCAAATCCGACGGTGGCAGTGAGCCAGCCTGAGATTTGTATGGACTCCTGCACCAATTCCAGGAAGGCCAGGCAAATCATGACCCCTGCTGTAATGCCCATCAAAAAGCCATAAGAACGTGGACCTGGTTTCCGGATGACGGCGATCAAGCCCCCCAGGCCTGTTCCCAAACTGGCAACAAAACTCAAGAGGATGATATTGATCAATGGATGTAAATTCGTAAACATTAGGCGCTAGTCTTTTCTGGTAACCGTCCGGGTATTATACAGGATTTCAGAACAAAAAGGTTCTTAGAATGCAAAAACTTTAGGGGTACAATTCTTGCACCAAAATTACTGGGATTAACGAGTAATCATGATTTATATATTGGATATCAGCCCTGCCCTGACGGTGCTCCCCTATGCTCTGTTGTATTATGCCTTGCTACTGATTTCGAGCGGTCTGGCCTTATTGATGCTACAACATTCCGCCGCGTCAGGCAAACAAGCGCTAAAAACAGCTTTATTGGTCATTTTCTTGACCCAGCTTATTTTGTTGACAACAAATCTTTTGGCTTACCAGGGCATAGAAACAGTTCGAACGCTTTTCCCGCTGATGCATCGTTCTCTGAATTTGATCTGCCTGGTCTGGCTGATCTGGGCTTTATTTCAAACCAGGGAACTTGAATTTCCCAATTGGCCCCCTGCTGTAGCGACAGTGTTGGTCCTTCTGGCAGCCATTCTGCTCGGTCTCTGGTGGCTGCCAATAACCTCCGACCAAAATTTCAATCAAAGCTGGATGGACATTGCATGGACAGCCTTTACCCTGGTCCTGATATTGGCTGCGGGAATCGCTTATGTTCTTAGATATCGTAGAGAAATTTTCCTGCCGGTTTTGACACTGGCGATCGCTGCCTTTGGCTTCCTCTTATATTTGTTCCTGCCGGCTCCCGGTAGTTTGCCCGCGGTAGTCATGCTCAGCCAGTTGATTTATTATCCCCTCTTGATCAGCTTATCTGCCCAGGGTCGCTTTGAAGAGATGGAACTTGCTACTGCTCAAAGTGTTCTTCCTGTGGATAAAAATGACTCGATGCGGGCGAGTTTGGCCAACGCTTTTCTGGATCTGAGCGTGCAGCCAGGTCAAGAACAGGTCGAAAAAGCGCTCAGCCATACTTTAAGCTTGTATCTAATGTCAGATTTGCTGGGACTGCTCAAATTCAATCCTGGCGATACAACTGCGCAATTAAAAAACACATACGATTTGATTCGGGAAGACCATATCCCCCTCATCGATTTGCCAGTAGAAAATTTCCCTTTTATATTGAAAGCTTTTGCTGAATCAGAGCCTGTCTTAGTCAACGAAAAATCAAGACTCCGCTCGGAAAAACAGGCATTAATGAATCTGAGTGGCTACAATCAAATCGGAAACCTGCTCTTTTACCCCATCAGCTCCCCCGAAAACCAAATTGCTTGGGGCTTGCTGGGTCTGACGCCTTACACGGCTAAAACCTGGGGACAGGACGACCTGGATAAATTGGATCAACTCAAATCAAACCTCAGCAAGGTGCTCGAAAAAGCCTCTGTGCTGGAACAGAACTCCCAAAAAATCACAAGCTTGCAAACCTTGCTTGCAGCCAAGCAAGCGGACTATCAAAGCCTGGACCAGGAATTCCAGAAGGGACAATCTCTGCTTGCGGACCTGAACCAAAATTTGGAAGAAACCCAATTAGCCTGGACTGATGAAGTCACTCTCTGGATCAACAGGCAAAAAGACCTTGAAGTTGAGTTGGAATCACTCCAAAAAACCATCGAAGACAACCAGGAAAGCATGGCTCAAATCGACCTGCTGCGGCAGCAAAAACAAGAGTTGGAAGAAACTATAGCCCACAATTCTGAACAAGCCAATCAACTCAAAACGGCCATTGAACAGGCTCAGCAATTGATCAACCAACTTGCTTCTTCGGATTCAAGCAATCAGGAACCAGATCTCCTTCCTACAAATGATCAGGAAGATTAACAGAGGCAGCCTTGTATGAGATTTAACAAACATCAATCTCTCACATTAACCGTAATATTTATCCTGTGCATGTCCTTTATCGGCGTCATTCTTGGCAGTGTTTTCATCACCGCCCTGGCGCATTCTGAAAGCTCACCCTGGTTTATCAGTTTGCGCGGCATGGAACGAACCCCCACCGCTTTCCAACCCAACTCTTTTGCCAACATCCTGGAAGACGGAAGCATCGAATTGATACCGCAGCCCATGTTCACGCCCACGCCTGTGCCTGTCATCCCCCAAGGCGAACTACCTGAAAATCAATTCAACATCCTCATGTTAGGAGTGGATGACTTTGGTGAAAATAATTTCCGCACCGATGTGATCATTTTGCTCTCGATCAATCCCAAATTTGAAACGGTAAGTCTGATCTCTTTCCCGCGTGACCTCTACGTGAGCATCCCCGGGTATTGGTCAAACCGCATCAACACTGTCTGGTCCCTGGGAGGATTTGAACTGCTGCAACAAACCTTTGAGGTCAATTTTGGCATCAGACCTGAGAACTACATGATGGTTAATTACAACGGCTTTAAAGATGTCGTCAATAGTCTTGGCGGCATTGATGTGACAGTCAGTGAGGAATTACAGGATAGCTGCCAAACCAACCCCAGTGGTTGGTGCGTGATCGAACCCGGTGAACACCACATGGACGGTGGCACAGCCCTCTGGTATTCACGCTCTCGTCTCACAACCAGTGACTTTGACCGCAACCGCAGAGCCCAGGAAGTGATCATGGCCATTTTCAAAAAGGCTGTCAACCTGAACATGCTGGTGAAAGTGCCTGAGTTATACGGCCTATATCGCGAATATGTTGACACGGATATCCAGCTCTCCCAGGTATTGCCCCTGCTTCCTCTTGCCAAGCCGCTGATGAACACGGACAACATCCGTCGCTTTTCGGTGGGACCGGAAATGGTCAGCAACTGGATCACCTACGAAGGCGCCATGGTGTTGATGCCAAACACCTGGGCGATTTCCGAGATGCTTTCTGAAGCGCTTTACCGCAACGAATAAACCAACTTAATCCTCACGGTTTCCAGCTTTGACTTGGTTGATGGCATATTCTCCAAATGTACTAAATCTCAATGATCTTGCTGATTGGCTGTATTTATCGCGTTTGACAAAGCCACCCTTAAGGACTAAACTTATTATTCATTAATTCGACTATACGAAATATTGGAGCCAGTATGAAACAAAATGCAGAACCACTTAGCGCACATATCCAGGAAAGTACCTTGCTTCAGCCTGCCATTCAGGCCTGGAAATTTTTCCTGAGAGATCAAGGCCGCTCTCATCATACGCTCAAAGCTTTTTCAGCTGATTTGATGTTGTTGGAAGAGTTTTTACCAACAGACAAGCAAATTGGGCAAATTTCAACCAAAGACCTGGAAGATTTCCTGGAGTGGTTGGAAAAGGACCGTGGTGTGCCCTGCAGCCCCAAAACTCTGTCCCGGCGCATCACAGCGCTTAAATCTTTCTTCCGCTGGTTGACTCAAAACGCTGTTCTAGCTATTGATCCCGCTGAAAAGCTTGTTCAAAAAACTGTCATTAGTCCCTTACCAACCGTTTTGACCCAAAAGGAATGCCAGACAGCCCTGGAAGCGGCTGATTCGATCCGAA
>Ga0123327_1003164_pt1 | contig 12201 bp, 10 predicted proteins | sample BioC13SIPDNA_4_FD_89701 | JGI IMG/M metagenome (GOLD analysis project Ga0123327, IMG submission 89701) | Anaerobic biogas reactor microbial communites from Washington, USA - Biogas_R1_B C13 SIP DNA | ecosystem: Engineered > Bioreactor > Anaerobic > Unclassified | place: Washington, USA...
AAACACAGTAGAAAGGTAAAAGTAGCTCGTTGTGCGATGAACGCCTGTGCAAAAGCTGGGTATAGAAAGGGGTGGTTATCCACATGTTATCCAGGTTATCCACAAGGGCAAGCGAGCTTTTACACAAGGCCTGTGTAGAGGTTTTGCTCGTAGATGAGAGCGACCTCACCCGAACGGATGAGGTCGTCAGGCCCGATCGCATGGTGTTGCGCTCAGCGCTAGTAGCCAGCCAATGAGACATCGGCTGCCGCATTGTTCAGCACCGAGCCCAGCACATTGGCGTTGATCTTTTGCAGGCGTTCCAGCGCGCTGATGGCATGCTCGCGCCTCGTCTCTCCGGCGCTGATCACTAGTAACACCCCATCGACCCGAGTGGCCAGAACGGCGGCATCAGTGGCGGACATTACCGGTGGTGCGTCAAAGAGGACTATGTCGGACTGATCGCAGAGGGCGCCGATGATCTGCCCCATCCGCTTGGAGCCCAGTAGATCCGCTGGACGCGGCGGCAGGGGACCGCTAGTCAGGATGCTTAGCCCAGCGACCTGCGTTGGCTGCAAAGGAGGGTTAGCGAGGAACTCGTCCTCGAGCATCATGCTGGTGAGGCCGCGACCGTTCTCCAAGCCAAACAGCTGATGCATCTGTGGCCGACGCAGGTCGCAATCGACCACAATCACCCGTCGGTCCACCTGCGCCATGGTGACGGCCAGGTTGGCCAGCGTGGTGGTCTTGCCCTCGCCGGGGCCGGGAGAGGAAACTAGCAACGAGCGCAGCTCCTTGTCGAGCACGGTGAACTGCAGATTGATGCGCAAGGTACGATAGGCCTCCGCCGCGGCGGATTGCGGATCTGCAAGAGTCACAAGCGTCCGTGAATCGCTCATCGCTGCAGCCTCCTGATGCTGTCGTGGGTTCATGGGAGCGAGCGCTCGCCGCGGGCCGCTGGACGCCCCTGCTGGGGAATCACGCCCAGGACTGCTAGGTCCATCTGTCGTTCGATGTCCTCGGGCCTACGGATGATCTCGGAGGCGAGCCACTCGAGAATGAAGACAATCGCAACCCCGATGATGACGCCAAAGCCGGCTCCCGCCACCACATTGATCTTCCACTTGGGCTTGTGCAGCGTGCCGGGCAGGGCATAGTCGCGGATGGTGACCGATACACGGTCCTGCTTGTCCTGATCGAGCATGTACTTGTCGATCTGCTCGGTGAACACCTCGGCAGAGGTCTGGGCAATATCCCGCGCGATGAGCGGATCAAAGTCGTCGGCGTTGATCTGCAACACCAGATCGGCCTCATTGGGGCTCACCGTGATCTTGCTCAGGAACTGCTCGGGCGTGATATCAAGCTGGAGGCGATCGATCACCTCTTGTGCGTTGGGGCGTGATGAAATGGTGCCAGCATAGTTGCGCATGACGCCTCGAACGACCTGCTGCAAGCCATAGTCGAGACGAGCCGGTACCACATTGAGGTAGACGGTGGAGCGATAGACGGGCCGCTGGATCCGGCTAAACACAAAGGCGCTGGCGGCCACAATCACCATGCAGAGGATGATAATCCAGCCGCGTTTGCCCAAAATCCGAAAGTACTCTTTTAGCTCCACGTAGCCCTCCCCGATATCTCGCCCCGAACCAGGGCATTATAGCATGCGCAGTCAGGCGCGACCAAAGCCAGGCCGACCCTAGACGTCGCGGCGCCTCCAGAGGATCCGGTGCCACCAGGGGCGCGTCGGCGGAACCAGGGCCAACACGCGCACACCCAGCGCCTCGAGCTCATCCTTTGCGCGAATGGTCGGGTCGACGGCGTGCAGGCCAAACGCGACGACGATGCCCAGTACCAGTGCCAAACCGACCCGCAGGACGGGATCCAACCGCTGCCGCAAAGAAGGTTGCAGCGGGATAACCGCGGGAGGATCGATCAGGTGGATCACTGCTTGCTCGGTGCCAAGCTGCGCCAAGTATGCGTCGGCTTTCTCGGTGAGCAACGTGGCTGTGGCCTCGGCGATGGCCGCCAACTGGGCCGCGTCGTGCCAGCCGATGCTGACGGCTAGAATGCGGTGCAGTTTACCGGCAGAGGTAGCCCCCTGTATCGCGCCCGCTGGCAGATCCAGGCCGGCCAGAAGGGAGACATCGGCGGCGAACACCCTGCTCTTGACGATCTCGCTGAGATCATCGACCAGGTATTCGGCCGTCAGCCAGGTATAGTAGCGATCATAGGTATAGTACGCGCCGCCCGATTCCTCTGGCAGTACTCCTACGGCAAAGCGCATAGAAGCGGCGTACCCCGTGGTGCGGGGAGGCGGCGCCCAAAGGTAGCTCAGCAGGGTCACGCAGACCAAGGCGACGGGAATCCAGGCGCGCCTACGGAGAATGTCCCAGTATTTAGCGAGGTCCATGACCGCCTCCAGAGGTGGTGCTGCAGATGCTCAGATGCCCATCCATGCGCTCACCTTGTGCCACAAGGGTGGCCCGAGGACGAGCAGACCGATGCAAACAGACGCGAGGGCAGCCACCAAAATGGCGGCGGCCACCATGTCTTTGGCGCGCTTGGCGCGCACGTCATAATGCGGGCACACCAGATCGATGGTTAGCTCTGTGACCGAGTTGACGAGCTCTCCCACCAACACGAGCGCGATGGCAAAGGCGATCAGCGCCCACTCGACCGGCTTGAGGCCGAGCCACAGCCCCACCAGAATGACCAGCGTGGCGATGACGAGATGCACCCGCACGTTGCGCTCGGCACGCAACACATAGCACAGACCATCAAAGGCGTGCCGAAAGCTGTCCAGCAGGTTACCACGAAAAGGGCGCTCAGGTACCATCGGTCGGCGAACTCTCTGTCGACGTGCGAGGGGCTCGCTTGGGCACACGTTCAGGATACTGGACGCGCGGATGGAACACGCTCTGGATCACCTCAGTAAATGACTGGCGGATCCGATCGAGGTCTTTGAGCGTGAGGTCACACTCATCAAGCTGCCCCGCAACCAGGCGATCGTTGATGATCTGGCGAATCACCCGCTCGGTGGCATCGGCGTCGGCCGGGCGGTGGGCGCGCACGCTGGCCTCGATGCCATCGGCCAACATGACGATGGCGGTCTCGCGCGTCTGTGGTCTGGGACCTGGGTAACGGAACCGTTCCTCGTCCACGTTGCCGTCCTCGGCCGCCTTGGCTGCCATCCGGTAGAAATAGCTAACCAGCGTGGTGCCGTGGTGTTCCCGGATAAAGTCCTTGATCCGCTCCGGCAGTTCGTACTTGTCGGCCAGTGGGATCCCCTCGGTGACATGCCCGATGATGATATCGGCGCTGGTATGAGGATCGAGGCTGTCGTGGGGATTATCCCCGTCGAACTGGTTCTCTGAGAAAAAGTACGGTCGGCTGATCTTGCCGATATCATGATAGTAGGCCCCTACGCGCACCAGCAACGGATCCGCCCCGATGGCCTCGGCCGCCCGCTCCGCCATATTACTGACGATCAGGGAGTGGTGGTAGGTTCCGGGTGCCTTGGTGAGGATCTGCTTGAGGAGGGGCTGAGTGGGGCGCGCTAGGTCCAGGAGCTGGAGCGAGGTGGTGATGCCAAACACTCGCCCCACAAAGGCAAAGGCCACAAAGGCCAAGCTGGTAGAGAGCAGGGCATTGGTGACGGCGGCCGCCAAGGGAGTCAGCAGGCGTGATAGATCCCCCGCAGCATCGGGGAGCTCAAAGGCGACCACCACGCAGGCATTAGCCAAGGCCAGATAGGCCATGGCGCGCAGAAACGACCCAAGCTGGTCGAGGCGCCAGAGTGAGAGGGCTCCGATGATCGAGCCGACCAGCACATAAATCGTGACCTCAAAGGAGCGTGCGGCCATAAAGCCCAACAGGCCCGCCAAGATAGCCGATACCACCATGGCGAGCTGTAGATCCAAGAGTAGGACGACGAGCATTGACGCCGTGGCGGCGGGGAACAGGTAAGCAGTCGCTCCGCCGACGGGAATCACAGCCCGCCCAGAAACAGCCATCCCCACCAGCAGCACGACCAGAAGCAGCTCGCGCTTGGCGCGACTTATGACCAGCGGTTGCGTCCGCGCGGTGTAAAAGCCGAGGGCCACCACCAGCATCAGGGCGAACAGCAGGATGGTAAGCTGGTGCTCCAGCGTGGGGCGCTGCTCCAGCAGGCCAAGGACCCGCAGCTGCTCCATCGTCAGAGGGGTGACGATCTCTCCCTCGCGCAGAATCGACTCGCCAGCCCGAAGGCTCCAGATCACCGGCTCGACCGCCTGCTGGGCGGCTTGGCGGTTGGCGGCGGTCATTTCCGGATCCAGGAACGTGTTCGCGGCAACCAGACCCTCTGCCAGCCGGATGGCGACCTGGCGCGCGTCGTCGCCTAGTGTCTGTGTCATCAGGCGGCTCACGCGCTGTCTGGCCTGGGGAACGGCACTGGGGCGAATCTGATCGCGCAGCACCGTATCCAGCACCCGCTGGCTCTCGGAGGTAATCCGGGCCCAAGTATCGTCGGAAGCGGCAATGATCAGGCTGAGGTGGGTCTCGTCGAGGTTGAGATCGGGGATCTCGCGCAGCAGAGTGCGCTTGACGTCGGCTTCCACAAAGTGGTCATGCCGGACGGCCTCCGCCAAGGCGATGATCTCGTCAAAGCGCGTCAACTGCGCCTCGATCACCTGGCTCTCTGGGCCTACGTAGACCTCCTCAACCAGCGCCGCCGCCTGGCGTTGTGCCTCCTCGGTCTTGACCTCGCTCACATACGTGACTTGATGCGGCGCCTTGACGTCGCGTGGCGACGGCTCGCCCTCGATGACGGCCAGACGGTTGGCGGATCCATCCAGAAGCACAAGACCGACCCACGTGGCCAGCACGAGTGCCGCCAGCAACAGACCGCGCAAGGCAGTGCGCGCAGGGTGTGGCGTCCGGCTTTGGCGGGAAGGCTTTTCCCGGTCGGCCTTGTTCTTCATGGCGCCGATTCTATGCTCCTAGATCACGGCCAGCATTGGCTGGATCTATCCACCGAGCATCTCGCGGACGATGCGGTTGACGACGCGACCCTCCGCGCGACCCGATAGGTTGCTCATCAAGGTGCGCATCACCGGCCCAAGGTCCTGCATGCTAGACGCACCAAGCTCCTGGATGATGGCAGCGGCTTGGGTGCGAATGTCGTCCTCGGACATGAGCTCGGGCAGGTATGCTACCAGCACAGCGATGCCGGCCAGCTCGTTGGCGACCAGATCGTCACGCCCGCCGCGGCGGAACATCTCTACCGCGTCCTTGCGAAGGTTGACCTCCTTGGCGATGATCTTGATCGCCTCTTCGTCGGTCACCTCGCGCTGAAGCGCGATCTCGGCGTTACCGATGGCGGCACGAGCCATCCGAATGGCATCTCTTCGCACCACGTCATGCTCGCGCATGGCCGTCTTTAGATCCTCCATCAAACGTTCTTTGGTACTCATAGCGATGCTCCTCGCTGACCATGGGCCTTGCGCTAAAGAGGGGAATCGCGGTCTTGTCCGGACGCTCATTATAGGAGGGGCGCGTTGGCAGCGTCAACCAGCGGTGCAGACCAGGGTCGGATCGCACGGGTGAGCAGAAACCACCTCGCCTTCGATGCCATGGGCATCGGCGCGGATGGCCCGCACAGGCACAATGCAGTTGTGGAGATCGAGGTCAGAGGCGGCGGTGGCGCGAACGTAGGTGTCGGTGAGGCCGAGCCACCGCCCGCGAACACGTGACTCAAAGAGCACAGGCACCACCCTGCCCAGCAGACGGCGATGATAGACCTGGGCCATGGCTGCTCCGGCGTCTCGCATCGTCTGGCTGCGGGCGCTGGCGACTTGGGGCGGTATCTGATCGGAAAAACCGGCGGCCGCCGTGCCCGGGCGCGACGAGTAGCGAAAGACATGCAGCCGCGCAAAGCCGATCTCACGGATGAACGCCAAGCTCTGGGCAAACTCGGCGTCGCTCTCCCCAGGGAATCCCACGATCACGTCCGAGGTCACCGATCCGTCGGGAACGCGCTGGCGAAATGCCATCACCCGTTGCCGAAAGGTGTCGCTGGTGTAGCGCCGCGCCATCCGCTGGAGCGTCGCATCGCAGCCGCTTTGTAGCGGCAGGTGCAGATGAGGGCACAGCCGAGGATGTGGCCACAGAGCCAGCAACGCCTCGGATAGGTCCCACGGCTCGATGGACGACAGACGGAGCCGGGGAACGGCGGTTCGCTTCAGTATCTCGCGCACCAAGCGCGCCAGATCCCAACCCCCGGCTGGGCGATCGCCAAAGGCGTCGCGGCCATAGGCGCCGATATGAACGCCCGTTAGCACGATCTCTTGGTAGCCTGCCGCCACCAGCCCGCGCACGTCGGCCAGTATCCGCTCCGGCGGCTCGCTTTGCTGCGGACCACGGGCAATTGTCACGATGCAGTAACTGCACTGGTTGTCGCAGCCATCCTGAATCTTGCAGAACGCGCGGGTGCGCGGGGTGGCGTCCTCTGGTAGCGGGTCCGCTGCGTCAGAGGCAGCCGACTCGGCCTCTGTGGCAAGTATTCGCGAGATCAGCTCACGCTTTTCCTGGTTGCCCACGCAGAGCGCTACGCCCTCGAGGCTGCCCACCGCATCGGGAGCTACCTCGGCATAGCAGCCCACGACCGCGATATGTAGCCTCGGATTCTCACGAGCCAGGCGGCGGATGACCTGTCGCGATTTGCGTTCGGCCACGTGGGTGACGGTGCAAGTATTGACGATGGCCCAGTCGGCCTGGGTGACGTCATCAACCACAGAGTGGCCGCTAGAGGTGATCTGCCGGCGGAACGATTCGAGCTCGGCCCAGTTCAGCTTGCAGCCGAGGGAAGTGAGATACAGCTTCATAGTGTCTGCTATCATAGGCCAGCCTCCTCTCGCCACCAAAAGGCGGGTGGACCGAGCTCGCCGTCCGTCTATAATGGCTACCGGTTTCTGGATGGATTGGTCTCGGTGGTGCAGCCGTGACGACCATGGTCTGGGTGGCCATCGGCTGGATGGTCGGAATCGCAAGGGGGGCGCCGTCCTTTTGGGCTGCGCTGATCTGTGGGGCGGCCGCGCTGGTCAGCCGTCTGCTTGGGCGGCGGGCCATCTCGCTTGCCCTAGGTCTGGGCCTGCTGGGCGGGCTGTGCGCCCAACAGGCCTGGGCCCGTGCGCGCTCCTCAGCGGCGCTTGAGGCGCTGGCCAGTCGACGAGTCACCATCCACGGCTATGTCGCCGCCGAGCCTACCTATGCCAGCACCAACACGCGCCTAGAGCTGGCGGTCGAGGCCGTCGAGCATGATGGCTCGAAGCGGCCCGTCTCAGGGCGAGTTTTGGTGACCGTGAGTCGCTACCCCGTGCGGCGGTACGGCGACCGCCTGGCGGTGACTGGCCGGCTGGATGCGCTGCCGGATCCCGACAACGCCTACGGCCGTTACCTGGCACGTCGCGGCCTCAGCGGCACCATGGCTTGGGTGCAGGTGACGAGCTTGCCTGGTCGTGTGGGGTCGTGGTGGTTGCGTTGGCTGTATGACCTCAAAGAGGTAACGCGCACCAGCATCGAGCGCATCTTGCCCGAGCCAGAGGCTGGTCTGCTCAACGGCATTCTGCTCGGCCTTGGGAGCACCCTGCCGGCAGAGGTAGAGGACGCCTTTCGCCGATCGGGTCTCACCCATGTGATCGTGATCTCGGGGTTCAACATCGGGTTGGTGTTCCAGCAGACAGTGCACCTGCTGCAGCGATGGTCCTCACGCCGCCTGACCTTGTTCGTTGCCGTGGGCGTCATCGTGGTCTATACGCTGTTCGTCGGTCCGAGCCCTCCTGTGACGCGCGCCGCCCTTATGGGTATCCTGCTGGTGTTGGCAGAGCTAGTCGGCCGGCGACCGCACATCCTCACGTCGCTGGCCACCGCTTCGGTCTGCATGACGGCCGTCAATCCAGCCCTGGTCTGGGATGTCAGCTTTCAGCTCTCGATGGTTTCGACCCTGGCGCTCATCGCCATCACCCCCCTGTTGGATGACGCCACGTTGACGCTCTTGGGCCGGCATCTGCCTCGCGGAAAGGCTCGCGCCGCAACCCGACTTCTCAGTGCGTATCTGCTCGCTACCATGGCCGCGCAGCTTTTGACGTTTCCCATCATCTGGTACCATTTCGGCGAGATATCGCTGGTGGCTCTGCCGGCCAACTTGTTGGCTTTGCCGGCTCAGCCGCCCATCACCATGCTCGGGGCCGTAGCAGCGTTGTTGGGATGCGTTTGGGAGCCTCTGGGCGTTGCCTTCGGGTGGGCGGCCTATGTGCCGCTATGGTGGACCGTCACTATCGCTGAGACCTTTGGCAAGGTCCCTGGGGCGGCTCTGTCGCTGCCGGCGCCCGCTCCAGGGGTTCTGGTACTGTTCTATGGGACAATCGGAGGCGTCCTCTTGCTGCGACATCTATCGCGAGTCGGAAGCCGGGCGATCACCTGGGCTAAGAAGCGGTGGGGCACGCTGACGCTGTGCGCGGTCGCACTGCTGCTGCTCCTGGCCCTGGGCACCCAGCTCACCAAACTCCCCGACGGGAAGCTGCACGTCTATGCTTTGGATGTGGGCCAGGGCGATAGCATCCTGATACGCACGCCACGCGGGGCTACGGTGCTGATCGATGGTGGCCCAGACCCGCTTCTGCTCAAGATGCGTCTGGGTCGGGTGCTGCCGATGTGGCATCGTCAGATCGATCTGGTGGTGGCAACCCACGCCGATTCGGACCATCTCGCCGGGTTGGTGGCCCTACCTCGGCGCTACCGTCTCGGCGGCGTGCTGCAGCCGCCGGACATGGGTGGCGATGCCCTCGCCCAGGCCTGGGAGCAGCAGTTGCAGGAGGCCGGCGTCGCGGTGGCGACCGCCCTACGAGGGCAGAGCCTGACGCTGGATAGCGGCATCACGCTGGAGGTGCTGCATCCTGGGCACGAGCTCGTCTCGCAGCAGAACCGCAATGAGAACTCGGTGGTTCTGCTCTTGACGATGGGTGACTTTCGGATGCTCCTCACCGGCGATATCGAGAGCGAGGCCGAGCGTGAGCTGTCACAGTTGGGCCTGGTAGCGCCCGTGACGGTGCTCAAGGTCGCACACCACGGCTCGCCCTCATCCAGCAGCGAGGCGTTCCTGGCGGCCTGCCAGCCCCAGATCGCTGTCATCAGCGTCGGGGCTGAGAACCGCGTGGGTCACCCGAGCTACGCGGTGCTCGAGCGGTTGAGCATGGCCGGCGCTCGCATCCTTCGCACGGACGATCTGGGGACGGTAGAGTTGGTGACCGACGGTCAACGCCTGTGGGTTCGCTAGCGGAGTCGTTGGGTGCGCCCGAGGGGGGCACGCGCTGGCAGTAACCGAGATGGCTTCGGGATGGCTGCGCGACCTCTAGTTTGCGAGCACGCGCCCCCCATGCTATCCTATCTAGCGTTGCCGGATGGGCGAAAGGAGTGATCGAGATGAGCAAAGTCGACATTCGCTACTGCACCTCTTGAGGGTATCTACCAAGAGCCGCCAGTCTGGCGGAAAAGATCCTGTCCAAGTTTCGCAATAGCCTGGCCGAGGTCGCGTTGATTCCCTCGTCGGGCGGCGCCTTTGAGGTCAGCGTCGACGGCAAGGCCTTGTATAGCAAGCTCGAGACGGGGCGGTTCCCCACCGAGCGAGAGGTTCTGGAGGATCTGGAAGAAGCCCTCTAGCAGAGGACGATGGATTGCGACGAGGGCGCCGACTTGGTCGGCGCCCTCTCTGCTTGCTTCAGGGACGCACTCTTGGCTCAGCGATGGCCTGATGGTACACTCGGCTGCAACCTCGATCCGATGATCGCTTTGGGAGGATGGAATGGGACGGACCGTGCGTTTCGCGCTGGTCGGCTTGGGAAACATCGGCCGCAACTTGCTGGACATACTGGTGCATCGGCAAGAAGCGATTGGCCGGCGACATCAGCTAGATTTCCGCTTGGTGGCCGCGGCAGACTCGACTGGAGCCCTGGCCGATCCCGCCGGCATGGATATGGCCTCCCTGCGTGACCTCAAGGCTGCCAGAAAGGGCGTCGCCTCGTTGCCGGGCGCCACGGCGGGCCTTGATGCTCGCGACCTGGTCCGAGACCTCGATGCTGACGTCCTGGTGGATGCCTCGCCAACGAACCTGACCGATGGTGAGCCCGGGCTGACCTGCACCCGGCTGGCGCTGGAGCGGGGCATGCATGTGGTGGCGGCCAACAAGGCGCCCCTGGTGCTGGCCTATGCCGCGCTGACGGGCATGGCCAAGGACAAAGGCCTCTGCCTGCTGTTTAGCGGGACCGTTGCCGGTGGTCTGCCAACGGTCAACCTGGGTGTACGCGACCTGGCGGGCTCGGGCGTGCTCAAGGTTGAGGGGATCTTTAACGGAACCACTAACTATATCCTGACGCGCATGCTCGACGAGGGCATTACCTACCAGCAGGCGCTAGAGGGCGCCCAACAGGCCTGTATTGCCGAGGCCGATCCAACCCTGGATGTGGATGGCTATGATGCCGCCAACAAGCTGGTGATCATCGCCAACAGCGTGCTGGGGCGGCCCACCACGCTGGATGACGTGGCCATCGAGGGGATCCGCCACATCACCCTGGATGCCCTGCGAGAGGCGCGAGCTTCGGGCCGCGTCATCAAGCCCCTGGCATTGGCGACCTGGAGCGGCGACGACTATGCGTTACGGGTGGGCCCTGTCGCCCTGCCGGGGGATCATCCCCTGGCGCGCACCGGCATGTGGGATATGGGCGTCGTCTACACCACCGACTATATGGGGGTGATCAGCGCGGTGATTGAGGAAAAGGGGCCGGTGCCAACGTCGGCGGCCGTCCTGCGTGACATGATCAACATCTATGCAGCCTAAGCGAGGTCACTTGCGCGCGGGTGCGTCCCACAGGCGGATGGCGATATCATAGATGGCCGCCACGATCAGGCCCCAGGATAGCATGAGCAGCATCAGCAGCCCCACAAAGGCCCAAGGGTTCTCTGACACCTGTAGAAACAGCTTGAGCAAGGTCACGTACACGGGGTCGCCCTCCCATCTCGCCTCTCAGCGCTGCCAATATACCTACCCGGGCCGCTGGTGGCAAGAGACCTGCTGCGGTGGCGCGTCCGACGCCAGACGCCCATGACTGTGCCCAGTAATCCCGATGGGTTACGGGAGGCTCTGCTGGCCTGGTACGCCGACAAGCGACGCGATCTCCCGTGGCGCCATACTCGCGATCCCTATGCCATCTGGGTCGCCGAGGTGATGCTGCAGCAGACCCAAGTGGCCACGGTGATCCCCTACTATCGCCGCTTTATGGAGCGGTTCCCGTCGGTAGAGGACCTGGCTGGTGCGTCACTGGATAGCGTCCTCGCCGTCTGGCAGGGGCTGGGCTACTATGGTCGGGCTAGAAACCTGCATCGCGCCGCGGCGCTGGTCTGTGACCGATACCACGGGCGGGTGCCGTCTGATCCCGAGGCGTTGCGCGCCCTGCCCGGCGTCGGCGCTTACACGACCGGGGCGATCCTGAGCATCGCCTATGGCCAGCCAGTGCCCGCCCTGGATGCCAACGCCATCCGGGTCCTGGCGCGCCTGTTGGATCTGGACGAGCTTCCCACCCGCGCCCGAGCCCGTCGCGCACTCGAGACCACGGCTCAGGCCATCTTGCCGGCCGATGACCCCGGGCGGTTGAACCAAGCGCTGATGGAGCTCGGCGCGATGGTGTGTACCTCGAAGGGGCCATCCTGCCACAATTGTCCCTGGAGCCAGCATTGCTTGGCTGTTGTCCGGGGCACCGTGGCCGAGAGGCCCGTGCGTCCCTCCAGGCGGCCGGTGCCCGTCAAGCGGTTCGTCGGCGTCGGCTTGGTGGATGGCGCCACAGTGTTGCTCTGCCGCCGCCGCCCGAGCGGTCTGCTGGGTGGGCTTTGGGAGATTCCCAGCGTGGAGCTGTCGCCCCATGATGACCCGCTTGAATCTGCCGAGGCGCTCCTGGGCGACTTGGGCCTCGGCTGCATCTCGCTCGGCGATCCCCGGGCCACGATTTCGCACGCCTATAGCCACTTTGGCGTGCTGCTTTCGCTCTACCGCGGGTCGGCCTCGGGCGATCCTCGTGCCGTCTCGCCCTGGGACCGCTGTGCCTGGATCCCTCTGGTAGAGCTCGCCGCCTATGGGCTTACGAGGCTGACGAGCAAGGCGCTGGCGGAGCTGGAACATGCGGCCCCATCGGACGG
>Ga0123327_1003169_pt1 | contig 12179 bp, 14 predicted proteins | sample BioC13SIPDNA_4_FD_89701 | JGI IMG/M metagenome (GOLD analysis project Ga0123327, IMG submission 89701) | Anaerobic biogas reactor microbial communites from Washington, USA - Biogas_R1_B C13 SIP DNA | ecosystem: Engineered > Bioreactor > Anaerobic > Unclassified | place: Washington, USA...
AGAGAGGGAGGGGGGGGGGGGGGGGGGGGGGGGGGGGCGGGTTGGGAGTCCGGGGGTCGGGGGTCCGGGGGGGAGTCATCCAATATCCAGCATAGAACATCCAATGTCCAAGGTGTGGACAGACGAGGTCGGAGGTTCGGCCCACAACCGCCAACCACCGACCAGCAACCACCGAACACCGACCACCAACCTGTCCATTTTCGGGGAGATGGGCTAGGGTGGGGGGCATGAGTATATGGAAGAGTTGGGTCGGGGGGCTGGCGCTGGGGCTGGTTATGGGATCGGCATCGGCGCGGACGTGGGAGTTGCCGGTGATGGCGACCTGGACGGAGGATCCGCGGACGACGGTGACGCTGGCGTGGGAGCGGCATGAGGCGGGGGCCGCCTGGGTGGAGTATGGCGTGGAGGGGAGCGATGCATGGCTCCGGGCGGAGCAGCCGGAAGCCGTCCGCCGGTATGTATTCACGCTGCGGGGGCTGCAGCCGGGCACGCGGTATGCCTATGCGGTTGGGTCGTCGGACGGCTACGAGGCGGCGGGGCGGTTCTGGACGGTCCCGGCGGATGCGGCGCAGCCGTTTACTTTTGTGCTGCACAATGACCTGCAGGGGGGGATCCAGCCGGAGGCGGCGAAGGCGGTGTCGGCGGGCGTGGCGGCGGCGCGGCCGGATTTCGTGCTGTCCACGGGCGATCTGGGCGAGTCGCGCTATGCGGCGGATTACGCCCAGGCGGTCGCGAGCTGGCGGTTGTTTTTCGAGTGCACGGCGGAGGAGCTGTCGCAGGGGGTATTCCAGCCGGTGTCGGGCAATCACGACGAGCCGGAGAATCCGGATTCGTTCTGGCACCGGCTGTTTGAGCTGCCGGATGCGCACGACTACACGCTGGATGCGGGTCCGATCCGGTTCATTCTGGTGGATTCGACGGAGGATCAGGCGCCGTCGCGGACGGCGTGGCTGGCGCGGGAGCTGCAGCGGGCGGCGAATGATCCGGCGGTGACGTGGGTGGTGCCGGCGTTTCACCGTCCGCCGTTTTCGGAGGGGGAGCGCGGAGGGGATGCGTCGATCCGGGACTGGTGGGTGCCGCTGTTCACCCGCTACGAGGCGGACCTGGTGCTGAGCGGTCATGCGCATACGTACCAGCGGACGCATCCGATCGAGGGGGTGACGTATCTGGTCAGCGGAGGCGGGGGCGGGTGGCTGTACGGGGTGGATCCTGATGCGCCGATCATGGCGTGGGCGACCAGCGCTTTTCATTATGTCTGGTTCCGGGTGGAGGGGGCGGAGATGGAGGTGGAGGCGCGGCTGCCGGACGGCCGGGTGATGGACCGGACGCGGCTGTCGGCCCGGCGGCACGTGCGGGTGGAGCCGGCGTTTCCGGCGCGCGGCGAGACGTGCACGATCCGTTATGATGCGCGGGGCGGGCCGCTGGAGGGCGAGGAGGAGGTATGGCTGCACCTGGGGCGGGATGAATTCAACGAGGCGCTGCTGGAGGTGCCCATGCAGCGGGACGGGGCGGAGGGGCGGTGGAGCGCGAGCTTCGCCGCGCCGGAGTCGCCGAAATGGCATCTGGCGTTCTGCTTCCGGAACGGAGACGGGTCGGCGTGGCACAACAACCACGGCCGGAACTGGCAGGCGCTGATGGCGCGCGAGTGGTAGGGGTCAGGCGTCCACGAGGTCGCGGGAGGGGAAGAGCGGATCGCTGGTGACGTGGATGCCGAGGCGCTTGAGGCCGGCTTCGTCGCCGGCGGCGGGGATATGGGTGGAATGCAGTTCGGTGCCGGCGAGTTCCTTGAGGCCTTCCATGGCGGCTTGGGCGGAGGGGTTGGCGGTGGCGCTGATGCAGAGGGCGACGAGGGTTTCGTCGAGGCTCATGCTTTCGTGCCTGCGTCCGAGGATGTCGCGCTTGAGGGTGCCGATGGAGCGGGTGACGGCGGGGGGCAGCAGATGGATGCGGTCGGGGATGCCGGCGAGCTGTTTGACGGCATTGAGCACGACGCTGGAGGCGGCGTGCATGAGGGGGGAGTTCTTGCCGGTGACGAGGGAGCCGTCGCGCAGCTCGAGGGCGGCGCCGCAATAGATGCCGAGGTGGCCTTTCTGCCTGGCGGCGCCGTCGAGGGCGGCCTGGCGGGCGGGGAGGACGACGCGGCGGTCGTCGGGGCGGATGCCGAGTTCCTGCATGAGTTTTTCGACGCGGTGGACGGCGTCGAGATCGGCGAGGCCGAGGGCGTATTCGCAGGCATAGCGGAAGTAGCGGCGGAGGACTTCCTGGCGGGCGGCTTCGCGGACGATGCCGTCGTCGAGGAGTCCGGCGGAGATGCGGTTGACGCCCATGTCGGTGGGGGAGCGGCAGGAGAGGTCGGCGCCGATGCGCCGGAGGATGCTCCGGACGACGGGGAAGGCGTCGATGTCGCGGTTGTAGTTGACGGCGGCGGCGCCGTAGGCGTCGAGGTGGAAGGGATCGATGAGATTGACGTCGCGGAGGTCGGCGGTGGCGGCTTCGTAGGCGACGTTGACGGGGTGCTTGAGGGGGAGATTCCAGACGGGGAAGGTTTCGAACTTGGCGTAGGCGGCGGTTCGTCCGGCGCGGTGTTCGTGGTAGAGCATGGCGAGGCAGGTGGCGAGCTTGCCGCTGCCGGGGCCGGGGCCGGTGACGACGACGAGGGGGCGGGTGGTGGGGATGGGGGGGGTGGCGCCGTAGCCGGCGTCGCTGACGATGCGGTCCACGTCGGCGGGGTAGCCGCGGATGGTTTCGTGGGTGAAGACGCGCAGGCCGCGGCGCTCGAGCTTGCGGCGGAACTGGTCGGCGGCGGGCTGGCGGTCGTAGCGCGTGATGACGACGGCGGTGACGGCGATGTCGCGGTCGTGGAGATCGTCGATGAGCTTCATGGCGTCGGTGTCGTAGGCGATGCCGAAATCGGCGCGCATTTTGCGGCGTTCGATGTCGCCGGCGTGGATGCACAGGACGACTTCGGCCTGGTCCTTGAGCTGATGGAGCAGGCGCATCTTGACGTTGGGGTCGTAGCCGGGCAGGACGCGGGCGGCGTGGAAGTCGAAGAGGAGCTTGCCGCCGAATTCCAGGAAGAGCTTGTCGGCGGCGCGCGCGCGTTCGAGGATGCAGGCGGTCTGCTCGCGCAGGTAGCGCTCGTTGTCGAATCCGGGGGGGCGGCTCACGTCAGCTCGATGAGGGCGGTGAGAATGGCGGGATTGCGGCGGAGCTGGTCGTAGAGGCGCAGCATGCAGTCGCTGTAGGCGTACATCCACTGCTGGCGGTAGAGGCGCTCCTGGATGTCGGAATAGAGCGCGGCGGTGAAGCAGATGCGGCGGGCGGTGAAGGCGGGATCGGAGCGGACGGCGAACTGGCGGCGGATGAACAGGGAGGCGGCGCCGGAGGCGTTGAGGAGCGGGGCGAGCTGGCGTTCGATGCGGGCCCAGTGGCGGCGGCGGAAGTCCAGGAGAGAGGCGGGGGGGACGACGTAGCGGTGGAGGCGCTGCATGAGCTTGACGATTTCGCGGCGTTCGGGGACTTCCTCCAGGCCGAGGAAGAGCAGCAGGAAGCGGCGGTACTGGTTTTCCCATTCGGCCTGGGGGGCGTGGGGCTCGGGTTCGAGCAGGCCGGCTTCTTCCATGCGGCGGAGGATATGGTCAATGAAGATGCAGGCCATGCGGCTGATGAGCAGGGCCTTGGTCAGCATGATCTGGTCGCGGTCCCAGCCGAGGCGCCGGCCCCAGCGGTCGACGCGGGCCGGGGCGCGGATGATGCGCCGCCAGTAGAGGAGGTTGAAGCCGGGGTGGTGGCCGAGGATGTATTCTTCGCGGCGCTGGTAGCGCCGCCGGATCTGCTGCCGGTTGTAGTTCGTGATGGGGTCTGGGAGACTGACTTCCATGGAGGCGGCTACAGCCCCAGCGACATCTTGTAGTTCTTGAGCGCGCCGAGATAGCGGGCGTAGAGCTTTTTGCTGAACGGGTGGGGATAGGACTCGAAATGGCGGTTGATGTCGGAGGGCGCTTCGGTGTCTTCGGCGATCTGCCGGACGATGTCGCGCTTGTCGCTGTCGGGCATTCCCGGCCAGCTTTCGTCCTCGAACGAGAGGGCGGCCCGGCGGACGGACGGGGGGATGCGCACGGCGTTTTTGATGAGATGCGCCACCAGCTGGTGCAACTGGGCGCCGAAGGGCTGCTCGAGTTCGTTGCTCATGAATGGACCACTTCCACCTTTCTGTTTTGAATATAGGCCGGGCGGGGACCCGGGACAATGTCAAAAACGGGAAAGAACAAACGAAGGCGAAGCAGGAAAACAGGAAACCCGGGAAGGCAGGAATTGAGAGGGGGCAGGGGACAGGAGTGTTGGCGGATGGCTTGTTCCGGATTTTCCACGGTGTGGAAAAAAGTTTTCCATGCTGTGGAAAATCCGGCATGATTTTTCCATGGCATGGAAGATCCGGATGGATGTTTTCCACGCCATGGAAAACAGGTTTCCACGGCATGGAAAATCCGGCGGGGAATCCGGGGCCTGAAGGATCCGGGAGGCGGAGATGGACGAGTTCAAATGGGCGTGGGTGCTGTTTGTGGCGGCGTCGGTGGCGGTGCTGGTGCGGGTGGCGCTGTGGTTTCTGCCGGGGCCGGCGATCCGCCATGCGGACCGGGTGGCGCGCGCCGCGGAGCCGGAGACCGCGGAGACGGCCGCGTCGGAGCTGCCGGATGCCGCGGAGCCGGAGGCCGTCCTCGAGGATCTGGCCTGGCCCGATGATGTCCCGGAAACGGAGGAATCCTGGCCGCCCCTGGATCCCGGGGTCTGGGACGACGCCGCCCCGGATGACGGCCGCGAACCCGTCCCCCCGCCGGAGGACTATCACTTCCGGCGCACCCGCTGGGGCATGACGCCGGCGGAGGTCCGGGAGGCCGAGGGCATTCCCGCCCTGCGCGAGACGCCGGAGTCGCTGGTGTATGTCACCACCACGCTCGAGCTGCCGTGCCGCCTGACCTATGGCTTTACGCGCGACGCCCTGACGCGCGCGCATCTGGCGTTCTCGGATCCGGACGGCCGGGACATCCCCCCGCTGTCCATGGCGCAGGCCCAGCGCCGGTTTCTGTTTCTGCGCGAGCAGCTGCGCCGCCGCTACGGCGAGCCTGTCGAGCATAGCGTCCAGGTGCCCCGCGACGTCTCGGCCCTGCGGCGGCGCCTTCAGAAGCAGGACGAACTGACGGAGCAGTACGATGCGGAAATCGCGGAGGCGGAAGCCCGGCTGCGGAGCCAGCGCGAGCGGCTGCAGACCCGCTATGCGCGCTGGCAGCGCCGGGACGAGCTGATCGCCCGCGGTCTGGCCCCCTATGAGCGGGATCTGCGGGACTTGAAGGAGTGGAAGCAGGAGGCGCTCGAGACGGCGGCCCAGGCCCGCCGTCTGATTCAGGAAAACCAGGCGGCCGACGCCCGGACGCCGCTGGTGGCCGTGCTGTCCGCCCGGTGGCCCTTTGCGCGGGAGATTCAGGACATCGAGCTGCGGCTGGACCAGCGCCGCCGGGTTCCGCGGCTCGAGATCCGCTACCGCGCCGCCCGTCCGGGCATGGACCTGCCGGGGGGCATGGACGAACTGTAAGGGGGGGGGAGGGCTCAGGGCGCCGCGGGGGCATTGCTGCCGCCGGGGGGCGGGGTCATGACGCGCCGCAGCGCGCGGTCGGCGCGGTGGCGTTCCTTCAGTTCGTCCAGCAGCTTCCGGTGTTCCTCCTGCTGCTCGGGGGTCAGGTGTTCGGCGATGGCCACCCGGGCCTGCTCGATCAGGGAATCGATCAGCGCCTGGTTCTGCTCGCGGGCTTCCTTCATGCGCTCGCCGTGCGCCTGGAAGATCTTCAGAACCTCGGCGCGCTGCCCGTCGTTCAACTGAAGCCGCCGGGTCAGGCGGTCGGTGATGTGTTCGGGCATGTTGGCGGGAATCTGCGAGTAGCGCTGGATGCGGGCGCGGATGATCGCCGCGTTGCCGTAGAAGCCGATGCAGACGCCGACGAGCAGCGCGGTCAGCAGCAACAGGGCCAGTTTGGTATTTTTCATGCGGTGGTTCTCCTGCGCGGTCATTACAGCGTGGAATTGCCGGGCGTCAGAAACGCGTCGGCGAACTGGTCGGGCTGGACGCTGCGCATCCAGGCGCTGCCGATCTGCCGGTCGGCGGTCTCGAGGGACTGCGCGAGGATCGCGCCGGACGCCATCAGGGCCAGGGACGCCGCGGCGGCGCAGGCCCAGGTCGGGATGGCGGCGACGGGATTCGGGGGGAGGCGGCGCGCGGGATGCGCGGCCGCCTCGCGGCGGACGGCGGCCATGATGGCGGCCGTGTCCAGCTCCGGGGTCTCCGGGCGGTAGGCCGCTCGCAGGCCGTTCCAGATGTCGGGATATCGGGTGTTCATGTCTCGTTTTCCTTTCGCGATTCGATCGCCATCAGAATGGCCTTCAACCGCCTTCGCGCGCGGAACGCGCGCACTTTCACGGCGGAGAGCCCGCAGCCGAGGAGCTTCGCCGCCTCCTGCATGGAGCGTTCCTCCAGTTCCACCAGCGTCAGCACCGCCCGGTCATCGGGCGACAGCCGCGTCAGCGCCGCGTTGAGCCGTTCGCGGGCCGTTTGCAGGGCGTCGTCGTCGGCCTGCTGCCGGGCCACCTGCTCCTGATGGGCGGCCTCGAGGCGGACGGCGGCGCCGTCGTCGAGGTCGTCCAGCAGTCGTTCGCGGCGGCGGTACGTTTTCCGCCAGAAATCCATCGCGGCATGCCGGGCGATCCGCAGCAGCCAGATGCGCACGGGGGCATCGCCCCGGAAGGCCGGCAGGGCCCGGTAGGCCCGGACGAAGGCATCCTGGGCGACTTCCTGCACGTCCGACGGCGGCAGCCGCCGGGCGAGATCCGCCGCCACCAGATTCCGGAAGGTGTTCACGATCACCGCGAACGCCTCGACATCCCCGTCCAGCACGCGCCGGACCGCCTCTTGGACGAAGGCTTCTTCGGCGTCGCGTTTCTCGTGGTCGCTCATGGGCGGAGGGGCGGGCGGGCGCATTCAGCGACCACCCGCCGGCTACCTTTTCACAGAACAACAGCCAATTCAAGCGCTCGGGGGTTTCGGCTAGAACCGGAACTGAAAGCTGACCGACGGCCAGGCCGGGTAGCAGACCACCGGCGGCGGCGGGGGCGGCATGACATAGACGCCGGGGGCGTACCAGCCGTAGGCCGGCGCGGTGACCACCACGCGGGGCGGGCGGTGATGCCGGCGGTGATGCACGCGCGGCGGCGGCGGGGGGGGCGGGCGGCGCGGATGGAACCGCACCGATTGCCCCGGATACGGCGCCGGGCGGGGAGGGGACCGGTCGTGGCCGCGGGGCCGGGCCAGGGCGCCGGACGGGGCGGCCAGCAGGGCCGCGCAGGCCGCGGCCAGAATCCAGGTTCGTGCAGATGTGTTCATGACGGGGTCTCCTTTCACCGGGTTTTCTCATCCCTTCGCTCCCATCGGTCGCCGGCCGGGGCGTGCGGGTTACAGGTCCGGATTGTCCGGGCAGCGGGCGCCGAATGCTTTTTCATTGTGTTTTGCGGGGGAGCGGGCAGAATGACGGGTGGAAATCTGGAGGATTCTGTCATGCGCAAACTCATTATTCCGGCGGTGTTGGCGGCGGTGCTGGCCCTTGTTTCGGGGGCGGCGGCCCAGGAAACGACGGTGTTTGAATCGAACTACAACGCGGTGCTGAGCCGGTTGCAGAGCATGGGGCACGGGTACTACTCGCAGCAGGAGTGGGCCGAGGTCGAGCAACGCGTGAACGACCTGATGGCGGATGCCGCGCAGCGGCGCGACGGCGAGGCCATCGTCAAGGCGGCGCTGATCAAGGCGATGGTATTGAGCGACATGCGGCACGCCCACGGGGAAGCCGTCAAGGAACTCCGCCGCGCCCGCCAGACCGTCCGGGACATGCCGGGCGTGGATGCTTCGCGACTGTTTGTGAAAGAGGCCGAGGTGCAGGCCGCCGCGGGCGATGCCGGCGCCGTGCAGCAGCTGATCGAGGAGTACAAGGCCAGCCCGTATTACCAGCCGCAGCCCTACGCCTGGTCGGGCGGCACCGGCCCCGGCGATCCGCTGGTGCTGACGCGTCCGGGCGCCGCCGACAGCGATTCGCTGCCGCTGTCCATCATGGAGAGCGCCCAGGCGCGCGCCACGGCGGCCGCCGGCGTGGCTTTTCCCGACACCGTCCTGACGGATCTCCAGGGGCAGCCCCTGGCCATGTCCGATCTGCGCGGCAAGGTCGTGGTGGTGGATTTCTTCGCGCGCGGCTGGAAGAACTGGGAAGACGACCGCGCGCTGATGCGCGACCTGTGGGGCCGTTACAACCCGCACGGCTTCGAAATCGTCAACATCTGCCTCGAACGCAACGCCGCCGGCCTGGAAACCGCCGGGCTGCCGGGCCGGGTCATTCCCGGCGCGCCGGACCTGGCCCGTTCGATGGGCGTGTTCGGCGACCGCACGACGTTCCTGCTGGATGCGGAAGGGCGGGTCATCGCCCGCAATCTGCGCGGGCAGGACCTGGCCTTTGCCGTGCGCCGCGCCCTCGGGCGCTGAGCCCGGCCCCGCATGGCCTCTCCGGTCTTTCATGGACTGGCCGGCGCGGGACTCGCCTATGCGCTGGCGGCCGATGCGCGCCTGCCGCTGAACGCCTCCCTGCGCCGGGCCGCGCCCCTGATGACGGGCGCCGCGGCGCTGGCGTGCCTGCCCGATCTCGACTATCTGCCGGGAGTCGCAACCGGCGCTCTGAATGCCTTTCATCAGCAGGGCACGCACAGTCTGGCCTGGGTGGTTCTGGCCGCCGCCGCCGTCTGGCTGGCCGGGCGGATCTGGAAGCCGGCCCGCTTCGGGTGGCGCGCCTTCGGCTTTCTGGTGCTGCTGATCGGCAGCCATCTGGCGATCGACCTCGTTACCGCCGATCACGCGCCGCCGTACGGCATTCCGCTCTGGCAGCCGTTTTCCGGCCGGCCGGTGCAGGCGCCGTTCGCCCTGCTGCCCGCATGGGAGAAAGCCTCGCTGCGAGATCTGATGAGCCCGGCCAATGCGCGCCCCTTCGCGATCGAACTGACGGCGGGGCTGGCCGTGGCGGCCGGGTGCGTCGCGGCAAAGAGAAGCTGGACGCGGCGGCGCGCCGCGATATGATGCCACCATGACCGAACCGCTCCCGACCCCTGACATGCCCGAGACCCTTGGCGTCATCGCCGGCCGCGGCACCTATCCGTGGCAGCTGGCGCGGTCCGCCCATGCCCAGGGCGTCAGGCGCGTGGTCGCCTTCGCCTTCCGGCGCGAAACCGAATGGGCCATCGAGCGCTACGCCGACGACGTCGTCTGGCTGCGCCTCGGCAGCCTCGGCGCGCTTCTCGATGCCGTCCGCGAAAAAGGCATCGCGAACATCGTGATGGCGGGGCAGATCAAGCCCACGCGCCTGTTCAGCCTGCGGCTGGACGCCAAGGCGCTGAGCATTCTGCGCACGCTCAAGACCCGCAACGCCCATACCATTTTCGGCGCCATCGGCGACGAGCTGAACAAGATCGGGGTCGAGCTGCTGCCGGCCAGCCGGTTCATGGAGACCGAGATGCCGGACGCCGGCGTGCTGGGGCGCCGGGCTCCCGACGAGCGGGAGCAGGCCGACATCCGGCTCGGCGCCCGGGCGGCGAAGGTGACCAGCGGGCTGGAAATCGGCCAGACGGTCGTGGTCAAGGAAGGCACGATTCTGGCGGTCGAGGGATTCGAAGGCACCGACCAGACCATTCTGCGGGCGGGCCGGCTGGGCGGTCCCGGGGCCGTGGTGGTCAAGGTCGCCAAGCGCGGTCACGACATGCGCTTCGACATCCCCATCATCGGGGAACGCACTTTCAAGAGCCTGAAGAAAGCCCGGATCTCCTGCTTGGCCGTCGAGGCCAACCGCACGATCCTCCTGGCCCGCGACAACCTGGTGGCCGAAGCCGACCGGCAGGGTCTCGCCTTTGTGGCGTTCGATGCCGCGGCCGCGGCCGCCGACGCTTCCCCGGAACCCAAGGAACCGCCTCATGACTGAGTCCCGAAAAATCCGCACCGGCGTCGTGGGCGTCGGCAGCCTCGGACAATGGCACGCCCGCATCTATTCGGAAATGGACGACGTGGACCTGGTCGGCGTGTACGACGCCGACGCCAAGCGCGCCCGGGAAATCGCCGAACGCTATCACACCGCGGCGTACAAGACGGTGGACGAGCTGGCCGGGGTCTGCGAGGCGCTGAACATCGTTGTGCCGACGGACAAGCACCGCGCCGTGGCCGGCCGCCTGATCGAACAGGGGCGGCATGTCCTGGTCGAGAAGCCCATTGCCGCCAGCACGGAAGAAGCGGAGGAGCTGGTGGAACTCGCCCAGCGGCACCACGTGATCCTGCAGGTCGGCCACGTCGAGCGGTTCAACCCGGTGCTGACGGTGATCAATCCCGCCAAGCAGAAGCCGCTGTACGTCGAAGCGCTGCGCATCGCGCCGTATCCGCCGCCGCGCTTCGGCCTGCTGCCGCGCGGGACCGAGGTCAGTGTCATTCTCGATCTGATGATCCACGATCTGGAGATCATCCTGCACCTGGTGCAGTCGAAGGTGGTGGACATCCGCGCCGTCGGCGTGCCGGTGCTCAGCAAGAGCGAAGACATCGCCAACGCGCGCCTGCGCTTTGAAAACGGCTGCATTGCCAACGTCACGGCCAGCCGCATCAGCATGGAAAAACAGCGCAAGATCCGCATGTTTCTGCAGGACGCCTACATCTCCCTCGACTACCAGGAGCAGACCGGCAAGGTGCTGCGAAAGAAACTGCTGGGGATCGAGAAGACCGACATTCCCATTCACAAGGGCGAGCCGCTGGCGCTGGAGCTGCGGGCGTTCGTGGACTGCGTGCGCAACCGGTCCGAGCCGGTGGTCAGCGGCGAGCATGCCGCGGAAGCCCTCCAGCTGGCCGTGGCGATCTGCCAGAGCATCCGCAAGGGCCAGACCTGAAGGGGCGGCCGCCGATGAAAAAGCTGATGATCGTGGCGGGGGAGGTGTCCGGCGACCAGCATGCCGCCCGCCTGGTGCGGGATCTGCGCGCCGCGCGCGGCGACGTGGAGATCACGGGCATCGGCGGCGAGGCCCTCCGGCGCGAGGGCGTTCGCACGCTCTATGATGTCCGCGACATGGCCGTGGTGGGTTTTCTCGAAGTGGTTTCGCGGCTGGCCTTTTTCCGCCGCGTGTTCCGGCAGATGACGGAGCGCCTGGAGTCCGACCGTCCGGACGCCCTGCTGCTGGTGGATTATCCGGGGTTCAACCTGCGGCTGGCTGCGAAGGCCCGGGCGCTGGGCATCCCCGTGCTTTACTACGTCAGCCCGCAGGTCTGGGCGTGGCACAAAAGCCGCATTCCGAAAATGGCGCGGATTCTGGATCTGCTGATGGTGATTTTCCCTTTCGAGGTGGAGGTGTTCAAGGGCACGGGCCTGAAGACGGTGTTCGTGGGGCATCCCTTGGTGGAATCCGTCAAGCGCACGCTCGCCCGGCCCTCGCCGGAGCTGCCGTGGCCGGCGGGCGAACGGCGCATCGGCCTGCTGCCGGGCAGCCGCCGGCAGGAGATCCAGCGCGTGCTGCCGGCCATGCTCGCCGCCGCCCGGGAACTGCGCCGCCGGGACCCCGCCACGGCCTTCCTGATTCCCGCGGCCAGCGCCGAGATCCGGGAGCAGATCGCCCGGCAGCTCGACGCCCTGCCGCCGGAGGACCGCGCGGCCGTCGCGGTCGTGGACGGACAGATGCGGGAGATTCTCCGGCAGGCGCGCGCCGCCATGGTCTGTTCGGGAACCGCCACCGTCGAAACCGCCCTGCTTCACTGCCCCCTGATCGTGGTGTACCGCACCGCCGCCCTGACGTACTGGTTCGGGCGCCGGATCATCCGCGTGCCGTGGCTGGGGATGGTCAATCTGATCGCCGGGCGCGAGCTGTGTCCGGAATTCATCCAGGGGGCGGCCCGGTCCGTAGCGATGGCCGATGCCGTCGAAGCGCTGGCGGCCGACACCCCCGAACGGCAGGTCCAGCTCGCCGGCCTGGCGGAAGTCGCCCGCTCCCTGGAGGGGCGGCAGGGCGATATTCCCTCCGCGGGCCGCCTTGTCGCCGAGGCGCTGGGGTGAACGGCGGCACGTCGTTCCGCCGTCGTC
>Ga0123327_1003221_pt1 | contig 12059 bp, 8 predicted proteins | sample BioC13SIPDNA_4_FD_89701 | JGI IMG/M metagenome (GOLD analysis project Ga0123327, IMG submission 89701) | Anaerobic biogas reactor microbial communites from Washington, USA - Biogas_R1_B C13 SIP DNA | ecosystem: Engineered > Bioreactor > Anaerobic > Unclassified | place: Washington, USA...
CGCAGCAGGTCATGGGCCTTCAGGGCCGAGACCTTGCGGATCCTGGCCCGGTTGCCGCCTTGGCGCAGCTGCTGGGTGACGGTGCCGTCCGGGCCGGAGACAGCCAGCCAGACCGTCCCGATCGGCTTGTCGTCGCTTCCGCCGTCCGGACCGGCGATGCCGGTGATGGCGACGGCCCAGTCGGTGGAGAACAAGCGGCGGCAGCCTTCGGCCATGCGGGCCGCACATGCTTCGCTGACCGCCCCTTCCCGTTCGAGCAGTTCCGCCGGGACGTTGAGCAGTTCCTGCTTGATCCCATTGGCGTAAGCGACCAGGCTGCCCTTAAGCACGCGGGATGCGCCGGGGAAATCGGTCAGTTGTCCGGTTGCCAGGCCGCCGGTGCAGGATTCGGCGTAGCTGACCGTCTGGTTTTTCGCAATCAGCAGATCGCGCACCACTTCAGGCATGGTGCGCATGCCGACTTCATAGATGTGCTGGCCGACCCGGCGCTTGACTTCGTCAAGCATGGCCTGGGTGGTGTCCGGTTCGTCATCGGACGCGACGGCCTGGGTGATGCGGAATACCACTTCGCCTTCCGATGCGTAGGGCGCCAGCGTCGGGCTCTGGCGTTCGATCAGGTCGGACAGCGCCATCTCGGCGGCGGATTCCCCGATGCCGATCATGCGCACGAAGACATGACGCAGCCGCGCCGTGGTTTGGGCTTGCAGCCAAGGGGCTGCCTGATCACGAAACATCACGGTCATCTCCGAAGGCGGACCGGGCAGAAGCACCAGGTGAACCGTCCGGTCCCCCTGGCGTGTCTCCAGGATGGCGCCGGGGGCGGTGCCGTTGCTGTTGGGCATCACGATACAAGGGTCCGGCAGCATCGCCTGCTTCCAGTTGTTGCTGGTGACCTGGAACCGGCTCATGCGCTGGAAATAGTCCGCGATGGCCGCCCGGCTGGGTTCGTGCAGCTTGAGCGGCAATCCGGCGACCGAAGATGCGACGGCCATCGTGATGTCGTCCTGGGTCGGACCCAAACCGCCGGTCAGCAAGATGATGTCCGAACGCCCGATCGCCTGGCGGATGCAGTCGGCCAGGCGGCCCGGGTTGTCGCCGACCACGGTCTGGTAATAGGAATGGATCCCCAGAAGGCTCAGTTCGCGAGCCAGCCAGGCCGCGTTGGTGTTGACGATCTGCCCCAGCAGCAGTTCGGTCCCGACGCAGATGATTTCAGCTTTCCGGTTCGTTGTCATGGTCCGATGGTTCCTCTCTTTCGTTCGATGGCGTATCGTTCTGTTCCAGCCCCTCGAGCCGGCTGCGCACTTGGGCGGCATAGCGCAGGCAGCCTTCACTTTCAGATACCGCCCGTACCAGGCGCGCGTGCAGCCGGGACAGGCTCTCTTCGTATTTTTGTACGTCGCGCTGCAGCCCCGTCAGCGTCCGGGCGATTTCCAACGACTGCCGCTCCATGGCCTGTAATCGGAAAATGGCCTGCAGCCCGGCCAGGATGGCGGCCATCGAGGTCGGTCCGGCCAGGAGGATGCGATGCTGGCGGTACAAGTCGGCGGCCAGGGCGCCGTCGCGCATCGCTTCGGCAAACAAAGTCTCGCCGGGCAGGTAGCAGATGGCAAAATCGGTGGTGGCCGGCGGCTGGATATAGAGTTCGGCGATTTTTTTGGCTTCCTGGCGCAGTCGGGCGGTCAGTTCACGTCCGAACTCCGCGGCCGCCTCCATGTCGTCGGCCTCGCGGGCCGACAGCAGGCGGTGCAGGTAGTCAAGCGGAAACTTGGCGTCGATCGGCAGCAAGACGGCTTGTTCGCCTTCATCTGACGCAAGCAGGACAGCGGCGTCGACAGCTTCCTGCCGTCCGGCCCGGATGCGAACCTGGGTGCGGTACTGGCTGGGTGACAGGATGTCCGCCAGCAGCTGCTCGAGCTGCAGCTCACCGATGACGCCGCGTCCGCGTACCGAGCCGAGCGCCTGGCGCAAAGAGCGCACATCGCCAGCCACGGCCTGCATGTCGCGCAGGTTGGCGGCGATCCGGGTCATCTGCTCCTGGATTGACTGGCGGATGGTTTCCAGCATCTGCCCGCTGCCCTGGTTGGCCTGTTGCAGCTGGGTGATGAACAGGGCGTTGATTTCCCGCTGGTCGCGGCTGGCGTCCTGGACACGCGAGGTTACCGTCTGCTGGAGCAAGTCGGTCTGGCGGGCAAAGTCGTGGCGCAGCAGCTCGATCGCCTGGTCTGTCGCGCTTTGCTCGCGCCTTCGCGCGTTCAGCTGGCGTCCCAGGCGGATATTCTGGACGATCAGGACGATGAGCGACACCAGGAGCAGACCCGCCAGCAGCAGGAGGGCCAGACCGGTATCCAAACTGAAAGCGGTCAACCTCACAGGCGAATGCCTTCGATCCGGCAAAACGCATCCAGCGTGTTTTGCAGCAGCATGGCGATGGTCATCGGGCCGACCCCGCCCGGAACCGGCGTGATCGCCGAGGCGACGGGTTCGACGGAGGCGAAGTCGACGTCGCCGACCACCTTGCCGGCCTCATTGCGGTTGATGCCGACGTCGATGACGACCGCGCCGGGCTTGACATAGTCGGCTGTGATCATCTTCGCCTTGCCGATGGCAACGATCAGGATGTCGGCCTCGCGGCAGACTGCCGGCAGGTCGACGGTGCGGGAATGGGCCACCGTGACGGTCGCGTGCTCGCGCAGCATCAGCTGGGCGACCGGTTTGCCGACGATGTTGCTGCGGCCGACGATGACGCAGCGCTTGCCCTTGATGGGCAGCTCGTAAGCCTTGAGCATGGCGATGATCCCGGACGGCGTGCAGGGCACGGGGCAGTCCCGGCCCAGCGAGAGCAGGCCGACATTGACGGGATGGAACCCGTCGACATCCTTGTCCGGCTTGATCGCGCAGATGATCGTGAACTCGTCGATGTGGTCCGGCAGGGGCAGCTGGCAGAGGATGCCGTGGATCTTGCTGTCCTGGTTGAGCTCATCGATCAGGGCCAGCAGTTCGAGCTGGGAAACCGATGCGGGCAGATGGTAGCTGTAGGATCGGATCCCCGCCTCTTCACAGGCCTTTTTCTTGTTGTTGACATAGATGGTCGAACCGGGGTCCTCGCCGACCTGGATGACCGCCAGTCCCGGCCGGCGGCCCGCCTGCCGGCTTAGCTTGTCAACGTCCGCGCCGGTTCGGGCGCGCAGCTTGACGGACAGTTCCTTGCCGCTGATCAGAATGCTCATGCCTCGTTCCTCCTCGTGGTGCCTTTTCGGCTGGTTGATCCTGTATGGCGAAAACGCCGCCCGGGTATTTCAGCAAATCAGTTCGCTCGGCGGCGGTCAGGGCTTCGACGACCAGACGGTGGTTGCGGGGCGCAGTCGGCTGGAGCAGGGCGCGCTGCCAGCGTTTTTCCCGCTCGTCGGGGACATGGACCGGCTGCATCGACATCGGGTCCAAGCCGGTATGGAACATGACCGTAGACAGCGACCCCGGCGTCGGGTAGAAATCCTGGACCTGCTCCGGCATGCGATGCGAACGGCGCAAAAACAAGGCCAGCTCGATGGCGTGCTCCAGGGTCGAGCCGGGATGGCCCGAAATCAGGTACGGGACAAGATACTGGCTCAGACCCAGTTGCCGGTTGATGGCCTCAAAACGCGCGCTGAAGGCCGTGTAAACCGAAGATGACGGTTTGCCCATCAGGCGCAGAACGTCGGTGCTGATGTGTTCCGGAGCGACTTTAAGCTGGCCGCTGACGTGGTGGCGGCACAGCTCGGTCATAAAGGTCGGGTCAGGGTCGGCCAAGGCCATGTCGAAGCGGATGCCAGAACGCACGAACACCTTTTTGACCCCCGGACACTGCCGGGCCTGGGTCAGCAGCGACAAATAGGCACTGTGGTCAATCTCCAGCTGGGGGCATGGCTCCGGATCCAGGCAATGGCGGTGGCGGCAGACCTCCCCACGGCGCTGCCTGGCGCAGGCAGGCAGGTGAAAATTGGCGGTCGGGCCGCCGATGTCGTGGATATAGCCCTTGAAGTCGGGCAAACGGGTCAGCTGGTCGATTTCCGCCAGGATGGACGCGTCGCTACGCGGCCGCACGATCCGCCCCATGTGGTGGGTGATCGCGCAAAAGCGGCAGCCTCCGTAACAGCCCCGGTGGGCCGTGACGCTGAAACGGACCTCCTGCAGGGCCGGTATGCCGCCCTGGGCGGTGTAAGACGGGTGCCATTCGCGCGTGTACGGCAACGCGTAGACACGATCCAGCGCGGCCGTATCCATCGGGGCTGCCGGCGGGTTCTGAACCAGGAAGCGGTCACCGTGGGGCTGGATCAAAACCTTTCCGCCGGCCGGATCCTGTTCCATTTCCTGGTAGCGCCCGGCGACGGCATAGGCGACCTTGTCCTGCATCACCTGTTCGGCCGACGGCAGCAGGATATGCTGTTCGTCCTCGATCAGGCAGCGGCCTTTCCAGGCCTCGGGCGGCCGGCTGGAAAAATCCAGGCTTCTTCCCTGCTGTTCCAGGAACAAGCGGGTCTTCTTGGGCAGCTGCTCAGCTCTCAGCCAAACCGCGGTGCCGCGGATGGCGTTGAGGCGGGAGACCGGCACGCCGCGGGCCAGGTAGGACGCCAGTTCCAGCATGGTCTGTTCGCCTTCGCCGAAAACCAGGATATCGGCCGCGCAGTCCGGCAGAACGGATCCGCGCACCGTCCGGCTCCAGGCGTCGTAATGGGCAAAGCGGCGCAGGCTGGCCTCGATGCCGCCGACGATCAGCGGCACGTTCCCCAGCTGACTGCGCACCATCTGACCGTAACGGATCAGGGCCCGGTCAGGCCTTGATCCCGGCTTGCCGCCTGGACTGTACACATCCTGGCTGCGTTTGCGGCCGGCTGCCGTATAGTGATTGACCATCGAGTCGACGACACCGGTCGATACGAGCACACCCAGACGCGGAACGCCCATGGCGGTCAGGCTGTCCGGACGCGTCACGTCCGGCTGCGCGATGATGCCCACCCGGTAACCGGCATCCACAAGGACGCGCGTCAGGATGGCACAGCCAAACGCGGGGTGGTCGACATAGGCGTCCCCGCTGATAAACAGAAAATCGAGTTCGTCCCAGCCAAGCGGGTCCATCTCGCGCCGGGTCATCGGCAGATGCGCCATGCTTACTGCTTCTCCTTGGCTTTCAGCTCTTCATACTGGCCCTGGGTGATCAGGAGCTTGCGCGGCTTGGAGCCGTCGAACGGGCCGATGTAGCCTTTGTCGTGCAGCGTGTCGATCAGGCGGGCAGCGCGGGGATATCCGACGTTCATGCGCCGCTGCAGCAGCGAAACGGAAGCGTAACCGGTTTCGACAACAATGTCCAGGGCCTGGGGCAGCAGCTCGTCGGTCTCATCGCCGATCTTTTCCTTGCCGGCATTGGCCGACGCTGTCATGATCGCGTTGGAGACGGTGTCGTCATAATCGGCGGCGTGCTGGGCCTTGATGTAGTTGAGTACCTGCTCGACTTCCGAATCGGTTATAAAAGCCCCTTGGCCGCGCACCGGTTTGGCGGCGCTTTGCGGGTAATAGAGCATGTCGCCCTTGCCGAGGAGCTTTTCGGCGCCGGCCATGTCCAGGATGGTGCGCGAGTCGACCTGCGAGGCGACGGCAAAGGCGATGCGCGACGGGATGTTGGCCTTGATGACGCCCGTAATGACGTCGACGGACGGGCGCTGGGTCGCGATGATCAGGTGGATGCCGGCGGCTCGGGCCATCGCGGTCAGGCGGGCGATCGCGTCTTCGACTTCGGTCGGCGTCGTGGCCATCAGGTCGGACAGCTCGTCGATGACCAGTAAAATCAGGGGAAGGTGCTCGTATTCGGCCTCGTCATTATCCGCGCTGATTGCCGCGGCGTTGGCGGCGGCCGACGCACGGTAGGAGTTGATGTCACGCACTGATTTTTCCGCGAACAGCCCGTAACGGCGCACCATCTCGCTGACCGCCCAGGTCAGCGTGTTGGCCGCTTTCTTGGGGTCTGTCACAACGGGCGCCAGCAGGTGCGGGATGCCGTTGTAGACGCTGAGCTCGACGACCTTGGGGTCGATCATCAGCATGCGGACCTCTTCCGGCGGCGAACGGAACAGGATGCTCATCAGGACGGCGTTGATGCAGACGGACTTGCCGGAACCGGTAGCGCCGGCGATGAGCAGGTGGGGCATCTTGGCCAGGTCGCACAGGAGCGGGCTGCCCTGGATGTCGCGGCCGAGGGCGGCCGTCAGCGGCGAACGGGTGTTTTGGAACTCAGCCGACTCGAGCAGGCCGCGCAGCAAGACAGGCTGGGTCTCCTTGTTGGGGATCTCGATCCCGATCGCGGACTTGCCGGGGATCGGAGCCTCGATGCGCACCCCCAGCGCCGCCAGGTTGAGCGCGATGTCGTCAGCCAGGCTGACGATGCGGCTGACTTTGACGCCCGGTCCGGGGCTAAGCTCGAAACGCGTGATCGTCGGACCGGTTGTCACATGGACGACGGAGGCCTCGATGCCGAAGCTGGCCAGGGTCTCTTCCAGCTTGCGGCCCAGTGCCTGGACAGCTTGGCTGCTGACCGTGCTGGAAACCTGGTCTTCGCGTCTGAGCAGCCTGAGGGGCGGCGCCTGGTACGGCAGCTCGATACCCAGCTGTGTGCCGGACGGAATGCGCTTCCCTTTGCCGGGTATGGTTACTGCCGGCGGGGCGGATTCGGTGCGGTCCGTCCAGTGCTCGCGGCTTCCGGCCAGTTCTTCCTGGATGGATTTCTCTGGTTCGCGGATGGTTTGTTGTGCTGCCCTGGCCGGAGACGTTTCGCCGGTGACAACACGGTGAATACCGGCCGGCAGGGATACGTTATCAGGCGCGGCCGGTTCGGCCTCAGTCACTTCAAGGTTATAGGGAGACTGCGGTTTGAGCACGGCAGGCGGCGCGATATCGTCGGCCGCAACCTGCGTCTCACCGGAGGTGTCGCGCAGGAAATCGGGCACCGGCAGATCCTCGGCGCCCAGGGCCGGCACACCGTCCTCAACCTCGTCAGGCTTGAACAGCTTTTTCAGGCTTTCCAGCAGCGTGGGTTTCCGGCCGGCTTGCTCAACGGTCACGCTGGCCGGCCGGACGCGGGCGGCCGTCTCTGTGTCCTTGCCGCGCTCCGGCAGCAGGACGTCGAAGCTCTTGCGGTCCGGCGGCGCCGCAGCGGCTACGCTTCGCTCTTCACGCGCCTGGTCGGCGCGGTCACGGACGGCCTGGTCCAGCTTCTGGCGTGTCGCCGACAAGGCGCTCGCCGTATGGCCGACCATGCCGGTCAGCGAGACGTTGAAAAGCAGGATGATCAGGGAAAGCAGCAGCGCTGCCAGGAGCACGATCGAGCCGATCGAACCGGCGATGGCATAAAGGCCCAGGGCCAGGCCGCCGCCCAACAGACCGCCGCTCATGGCGGTGCGCGACCCTTCCTGGATCAGGGCCGGCTCGATGCCGCTCTGCCACAAGTGCTGGACCGCGCGCCAGGCCTGGTGGCGTTCGCCAGCAGCCAGGCTGTAGGCTCGCACGGCCTGGAGATCCGTGGTCAGCAGGTGCAGCATGGCGGCGGACCCGATCATCAGAATCAGGACATAGGTGAAGCGCCGCCTCGTGACGGACATGTCTTTTTCCAGCAGGTAGTCGATTGCCATATAGGCAAACAGGGCCGGTAGCGCCAGCGCGGTCACCCCGAACAGGCCGCGGCCGCCGTTTAGCAAAACCTGGCCGATCCAGCCGCTGCGCCCGGCAGGCAGGTAAAACGCGACGCCCAGGATTACAGCTAAAGCCAGGTAAAAGACGCCGTTGATTTCTCGTTTGGTGTTGACGGTGTTGGCCGCCATCGTTATCGCTCCTCCCGGGTCAGCTTGCGATCGGCCATCAACAGGGCGACCAGCGTCTTGGCGTCATGGATCTCACCCCGGTCGGCCATGGCCAGCAGATCATCCAGCGGATATGCTTTGACGTGCAGGAACTCCCCGTCATCCGGATGCGCGGGGCCTGCTTCAAGGTCGGTGGCCAGGTAGATGTGCAGCGTTTCGCTGCAATAACCCGGCGAGGGGTAAATCGTGGCCAGGTGACGGATCTGGCCGGCGCAAAAACCGGTCTCTTCGGCCAATTCGCGCCGGGCACAGTCGAGCGGATCCTCGCCCGGTTCAAGTTTACCGGCCGGGATTTCAAGCATGTCCCGGTCAAAGGCCTTGCGGTATTGCGTCACCATCGGGACGAAGCCCGCCCCGTCGATTGCCAGCACGCAGGCGCCGCCGTTGTGGCGCACGATCTCGCGGCGGGCGGTCTGTCCGTCGGCCACGGTGACCGCGTGGACTTCGACGTTAAAGACGCGGCCGGTGAAGGGCTGTTCAACATGGTGACTGGGTTCCTGGTACAATCGCGTCTTCCTTTCCTGCAAGCGGTTGCGGCGCGTCGGAGCCGTTCTGCAGACGCAGTTTGCGGATTTCCGCCACAGCCAGTTTGTCGCATCGGTTGTTATAGGGGTTGTCGGCATGCCCCTTGACCTTGATCCACTCGATCTGGTGCCGGTCCGACGCCTTGATCAGGTCCTGCCAGAGATCCATGTTGCTGACCGGATCGCCGGCGGCATTACGCCAGCCGTTGCGCTGCCAGTTCTGAATCCAGCCCTGCGTGAAGGCAGAGACAAGGTAGGCGCTGTCACTGTAGAGCCGGACCCGGCAGGGCCGCTTCAGCTTGCGCAGGGCCTCGATTGCCGCAGTCATCTCCATTCGGTTGTTGGTGGTCGAGATGGCATGGCCGCTGATTTCTTTCTCGACACCCCGGGTCATCAGGACGGCTGCCCAGCCGCCGGGCCCCGGGTTGCCCGAACAAGCCCCGTCTGTGTAGATTTCGACCGTATCACGCATTCGGACCGGCCTTTTGCCGCAGTTCGGCGGCGCGTCGGGTCGCCGCGTCGACGGCCCGGATCAGGGCTGAACGCAGCCCGTCCGCTTCCAGGCTGGCTACGGCGGCGATCGTAGTACCGCCGGGCGAGCAGACCTGGTCTTTTAGCACGGCTGGGTGTGTTTTTGTCTCAAGGACCAGCGATGCGGCGCCGTAGACGGTCATGGCCGCCATTTCCAGGGCCATGTCCCGCGCCAGACCGTTGCGGACACCCCCATCCGCCAGCGCTTCGATCACCAGCATGATGAAGGCCGGACCGCTTCCGGAAAGGCCGGTAACGGCATCGAGGGCGGATTCCGGAACCTCATAGACACGCCCGCAAGCTGACAGCAGGCCTTTGACAAGCGACTGCTGTCCGGCATCGGCCTGATCAAAACAAACGGCGCTGACTCCGGCGCCCACCAAAGCGGGCGTATTGGGCATTACGCGGGCCAGCGCGATGGCCGGTCCGGCGAGCGCGCGCAGCGATGCGAGCGTCACCCCGGCGGCGATCGAGATGACCAACTGCGTGTCAAGCAGCGGACGGATGCGGCTGAGCACAGCCGGAACGACAGGCGGCTTGACGGCGATGAGGACAGTGTCAGCGCCGGTCACGGCGTCTTCCGGGGCACAGCACACTGTCGCGCCCAGCGACTTGGCCAGCGCTTGCGCCTTGGCTTGGTCCGCGTCATGGAGACGAATCTGGCGCGGCTCCAGCGTTTGCGTCCGCACCAGACCCTCGGCCAGGGCCCGTCCCATGTTGCCGGTTCCGATCACGGCCAGAACCATGTCATGCACCTCCGTTTTTGCCAGGACCGCTTAGGAAAATCGGGCATGGCATTTCAGTCAAATGATATCATTCCAGGCGGGGACATGCAAACAGAACACCAGCCCAGAAACCGACGCCGGACCGTTTCTGGCGCACCGATTCGGGCTGTTGACAGCCCGGGACGGCAATGTTATGATTTGATTCGATCCTATCTTTAACACTTTCAAGCAAAAGAAAAGCCGTAGATGCCTGTGTTGCAAGCATTTACGGCTTTCACGCTATGTATAGGAAATGCGTAATGTCTACTTTTTCAGCTTCGTCATTTTGACGATTTTTTGCATCTCTTTTATGGGCACAAGTTCCAAATCAGTTCTGAAGCCGAACTCATCATGCAAAGCATCCGTGATGTCTGAGCGGGTATAGGTAGGGATAAAGCCATCACCCTCCTTTTCCAGGAAGTCCATCGCACAGAGTGTTTTAACAATGCTCTCACCACTGGGGCTGGCTTCTGGCAACCGTGCCGTTATCTTCTTGGATAAGACCCGGTAAATGAGTAATGCAATAAAGCAGGTCAGGAAATGAGCCTGGATGCGTTCGTCCCGCCGCAGGTAGACAGGCCTTGCTTTGAGCTCACTCTTCATAATCCGGAAAGCAGCCTCGATTTCCCAGCGACCTTTATTGACAGCAATAATATCCAGCGGATCGGAGTCCAGATTGGTACAGACGGCATAAAACCCGTCGTACTGAGCTTCTTTGGCAATTGCCTCTTTGTCCAGAAAATAGAGGTTCTTTTCAGACAGCTCACCATCTTGTGTGACGGACAGTCGTTTTACAAAGCGGCCTGGATCATTCGCTTTCTTCTTTTCCAGACTGGCGGGGTTCGCTATTTTCAGCTCTGCTCGTTCGACTTGCTTTTGGCGCAGGTCCTCGGCATACCTTTTGTATTTGAGTGAGAATGTGACAATCAACTGCTGCTCCAAGCCGTTTTCCTTGATCCAGCGGCTCTTGTAGTATAGTTTATTCATCTGTGCTTGATTAACAGCCTCATCCTTATCCGCCTGCTTGATGATTTTACTCAGATCGTAGGTCTCGGATGACCCTTTCAGCTTCCAGCCCGTCGGATCCAGCGACCATTCGCGCAAGTGCTTCTTCAAAATTTTCAGCGACTGTGTCACGATGTAGGCGCGATCGTCCTCGCTGTTAAACAGGCGGTTGCTGTGGGATGCCAGACCAGCGTCCGTACAGACAATGAACTTGGAGAGTTTGAAGTCGTTCAGAATCTTTCTTTCCAAAGGCTTGAGCGATGGCTGCTCGTTGTCACTGCCATTGAACAGGCTGAAAGCCAGCGGCAAACCGTCGGCATCCATAAACAAGCCCATCTGGACAATCGGGTTAGGACGATGTTCCTTGCCGTTGCCGTATTCTTTCATCCCATCCTCTGCTTCAATCTCAAAATAGTAGTTTGTGCAGTCGTAATAAAGGATCCTGTCGTTGCGCTTGATCAACTGCTTGCTGTTGCGGTAGAGCGCAGCTTGGATCGCATCAGAGTTCTTAGCCAGATCACTGAGTGCGCGGTAAATCTGATGTAAGGGAATATCAGGCTTTTCCAGGTATTCCTGGGCACTGGCCAGAGACGAACGTTTCGATGATGGATCCAAAATTCTTGTCGTGATCAGCATGTTGAGAATGTCATTTAATTTGTAGGTTGCTTTGCTGGCCTTATCAATCTTCTGACAGATTTTGTGCAGCCCCAGCTGGTAATACAGCGATTGCAGAAAAAGGTAACCGCCCCTAAAGGTTTGCTGCTTGCCTTTAGCGATCTGCCTGGCACTGGAATACTTGGCAATGTATTCGAACCCAGCGGCTTTCTCTTGGTGGTTGAGCGCCTCAACATACGATTTGGCCCAAGCCACGGGATCCATGTCACCGCATTTGGCCAGCAGGTCTTGATGCGTGCCTAACTTCTCGACGACCTTGGTCGAGCTCTTACCGTTTTTCTTGTAATCCTTGATGACATAATATGAAGTCGCATTCGGGGATTTCACTGTGTTCAACCGCATACGCAACACCACCTTCTACGAACAGCATAACACATTACGATACATTACGCTATTTCATTTGTGTTACATTTGACAGCCGCAGGCATGAAAAAACCCGCTGTTGCGGGCTTTGAAGGTTGTTGATAGTCGATTCTATTCTCTGGAAGTGTCAAACTCCCGGCAACCTCCCCGGCAAGCTGGTTATGAGCGGATAGTTCAGTATAGCACATCGTCCTTTCCCTTTTCTATCGGCCCAGAATCTGGTAAGATGGGTGTACTTCACGATAGGCTGGTGTGTGCATGGAACAGACGGACGCCAAACAAGTTTGGCAGCGGGCTTTGGATTTGCTCGA
>Ga0123327_1003231_pt1 | contig 12032 bp, 9 predicted proteins | sample BioC13SIPDNA_4_FD_89701 | JGI IMG/M metagenome (GOLD analysis project Ga0123327, IMG submission 89701) | Anaerobic biogas reactor microbial communites from Washington, USA - Biogas_R1_B C13 SIP DNA | ecosystem: Engineered > Bioreactor > Anaerobic > Unclassified | place: Washington, USA...
GTCATATGCATGCCAAAGCAGGCGAAAGTCATGATCGTCTGCAGGTTTTCACAGGGACACGTGCCCGGATTGTAATCACTGGCCAGGGCAACGCGTATACCCATGTCGAGCATTTTACGAGCCTGGGCATATTTGCCTAACATCAAGTAAAATGAAGTCCCGGGCAGCAGTACGGCTGTAACATCGGCTTCCTTCATGGCCTGCAGTCCTTCATCCGAAGCGGCCAATAAATGATCGGCTGAGACCGCCTGCATTTCTGCCGCTAGTTCGGCGCCTTGGAGAGGAATAATTTCATCGGCATGAATTTTCAGTTTTAATCCCAACATCTGCCCGGCTCCCAGTATTATTCTGGCCTGTTCCGGTGAAAATACTCCTTCTTCACAGAAGACATCCAAAAATTCCGCCAATCCATCGGCAGCTATGGAGGGCATAACTTCGTTGATTATAAAATCAATATATCCCTGCGGATCGTGCTTGTATTCAACCGGAATGGCATGGGCCCCCATATACGTACTGATGATATCCACCGGATGCTCCATATTTAATTCCCAGGCCAGCTGCAAACATTTGATTTCATGGTTATAATCAAGCCCATAGCCGCTTTTTGCCTCGACGCTAGTCGTTCCGTGCAGCAACATCTGATCAAGACTCTGCCGGGCTTTGGCTTTTAATTCATCCGGGGTAGCCGTGCGGGTAGCTTTGACCGTACTGAGTATTCCTCCGCCCATATTTAGTATATCCAAATACGTGGCACCTTTAAGCTTCAATGCCAATTCATTTTCTCGGGAACCGCCGTGGATTAAATGTGTGTGCGGATCAACCAGGCCTGGAACCACCGTTTGTCCGCGAGCATCGATCACTCTGGTGGCGGGGCCACACAATTCAGCCGGTATTTCTCCGGCAGCAACCGTTTGAATTCTATCCTTGACAATTGCAACATATCCGTCAATAAACGTATCCGGCTGCTCCCCAGCACAGCTGTAAATATGATTAGATCTGATAATAATATCCGCTGTCATTACTAAACCTCCCTACTCCAGCATACGCTGTTCGATGATTTGCTCCATTTTAAAATCTTCGAGGCGCATATAGTAAACCGCTGCATCAACCAGCGCTGCCATGGGAGCAAGGCCGATAATCTCACTGCCGACGATTTCCACCCCGTAGCGGCGAGCTTCAAACCTGACCATTTCAAACACCCTGTACAAGGCGGTTTTCGTATAATCAGTCATATTGATTGATACCTGCACGATGTTTCTTTCCTTCAGTTCTACCCCCATGGCCTTGCAATACCTGAGCCCGCCGGAAATGTGGCGGATACAGCGGGCAATCTGATGGGCAATTTCCAGATTGTTGGTATTTAAATTGATATTAAAAGCCACCAATGGCATTCTCGCGCCGACTGCGGTAACGCCGGCACTGGGATGAATGCTGTCCGGTCCAAAGTCCGGTTTCCACTCCGGCAGCAAAAGTTTTTCGCTCATGCCTTCAAACTCGCCTTTTCTTATATTGGCCAGATTTTCACGGGCCGGCTGGGTGGCCGCTTTTTCATACAGAAATATGGGCAGATCATAGCGTGATGCCAAATCCTGAGCCGTTTCTCGGGCCAAAACAACAGCCTCCTCCATGGTATAGTTCTGAATCGGAATAAAGGGTACAACATCCACTGCTCCCATACGGGGATGCTCTCCTTGATGGCAGCGCAGATCGATTTCCTGAAGGGCAATTCCGGCTGCTTCAATCATGGCATTTTTGACGCTTTTCGGTTCACCCATGACCGTTACCACGGTACGATTATGGTCGCGGTCCGAACTGTAATCCAACAGTTTCACCCCTTGAGTGCTGTTAAATGGGGCAATTATCTTCGCCACCTTTTCCAGGTTACTGCCTTCACTGAAATTGGGTACACACTCCACCAGTACTGCCATAAATACGCCTCCTTGTTATATGGTAATACTTCGCTGTTCTATTTTTTCTCTAATGCCTGGCTGACGGTCGCTTTGATCAGGTTTTCCTCCGGAATAAAAGGCATGGTGATATGCCCGACGCCGGCATAATTTTTGTTGAAATCCATGGAAACAACCATTGAATTATGATTGCGTGCCCAGGAACGCCGGGCCACTCCGCCCATGACATCCCACAACATGGCTGATTTGATAACTTCATCGATTCGTTCACTGCCGTCCAGCACCAAACCAAAGCCACCGTTGATCGCCTTGCCGATCCCCACTCCGCCGCCGTTGTGCAGCGCCACCAGACTCATACCCCGGGCGGCGTTACCGGCAAAGCACTGCACGGCCATATCCGCCATGACATTGCTGCCGTCCTTGATGTTGGCAGTTTCCCGGAAAGGAGAATCGGTTCCACTTACGTCATGATGATCGCGACCGAGCATGACCGGTCCAATCTCTTTGTTTCTTACCATGGCATTGAATTTTAAGGCAATGTTTTTACGTCCTTCCGCATCCTGGTACAGAATACGGGCTTTGGTGCCTACCACCAGTTTATTCTTTTGGGCGTCTCGGATCCAGTTGTAATTATCCCGATCCTGACCGCGGCGGTTTGGATCGATGCAGGACATGGCCGCCTGATCGGTTTTCAATAGATCCTCTTCCCGCCCGGACAGACACACCCAGCGGAAAGGTCCATAACCGTAGTCAAACAGTTCCGGCCCCATGATATCTTCAACATAGGACGGGAAAATAAAGCCATCCTTCTCGTCAATGCCGTTGCGGGAAATTTCCTTTACCCCGGCATCAAAAACAGCTTTCATGAAGGAGTTGCCGTAATCAAAGAAATACGTTCCGCGCTCCGCCAGGTTTTTGATTAACTGGAAATGAATGCGCAGACTTCGATCGACCTCAACATGGAACCTCTCCCGCTCATGAGCCAGCATCTCGCCCCTTTGCGCAAAGCTAACCCCCTGGGGGCAATACCCGCCGTTATATACGGCATGGCAGGAAGTCTGGTCAGAAAGCAGATCGACATGTATGTTATTATCCACTGCATATTGCAGCAGGTCAACGATATTACCGTAAAAGGCAATCGATATGGATTGTTGGTTATTCATATATTCACGGGCGATGGAGAATGCTTCCGCGGCGCTGGTACATATTTTACTGACCCAGCCCTGATCAAAACGGCTGCGAATCCTGGATTCGTCCACTTCGGCAATGATCCCTACTCCGTTGGCGATCTCCACCGCCTTGGGCTGCGCACCGCTCATTCCCCCCAACCCGGAGGAAACAAACAGTTTGCCGCGCAGATCACCGTCGGCTGGTACGCCCAATTTCAAACGCCCGGCGGTTAAAAGCGTATTAAAGGTTCCATGGACAATCCCCTGCGGCCCGATGTACATCCAGCCGCCCGCTGTCATCTGTCCGTAATTGGCTACACCCATGGCAGTGGCAACCTCCCAGTCCAGTTGGTTGTCAAACATGCCTACCATAAGGGCATTGGTGATAATGACCCGCGGCGCCTCCGGCTTGGACGGGAATAGTCCCAGGGGATGACCGGATTCCACCACCAAGGTCTGCTCCTGGGTCATGATCTCCAGATATTGTTTGATCAGCTGATACTGCAGCCAGTTCTGACAGACCTGCCCGGTCTCTCCGTAAGTGACCAGTTCATAGGGATAAAGCGCGATTTCAAAATCGAGATTGTTATCGATCATGACCTGAAAAGCTTTGCCTTCGATGCAATTGCCCTGGTAGGAATCAATATCCCGGCCATATATTCGGCCTTCAGGCCGATAACGGTAAGCATAAATTCGACCGTGGGTGAGCAGTTCCCGCATAAACTCCGGTGCCAGAGTAGCATGCAATTCTTCCGGTACGTAGCGCAGCGCATTTTTCAAAGCGGTTTCCGTCTGTGAACGGGTTAAGTTAAACCCCCGGGAAGGCGCCCGCCTGATCCCCGGCACAAATTCCGGCATGGGCGGCAGTTCCAGGCCGAGTTTGATCTGCATGGCATTATATATTTCCTGATTATTCATCTTTTCAAGCACCTCCGTTATTTGAAATATTTTTATAAATTAAAAATAGACGATAGCTTTACCGTATCATCCTGAGGCAACGCCGAATGATCTTTAGGATTAACCGACGCTCAGGCGGCGCTGAACTTTTCTTTTTTATCACGTTCTGTATTTCAGTCCAGTTTTATATTAAAACCTTTTCCCGTCATCCAGTTATTGACCTTTTCAATATCATAGGAAAAAATCCTGTCTTTGACAATTGATGGCGTTATCTTCCTGGCTTCATTATAAATTCCTCTGGTGATCGGTGCCATTTTGTCGACACCGCGGAAATCCACAGCCTGCAACGCACAGATCAGCTCTATAGCCAGAACCTGGCGGGTATTCTGAATGATCTGATAAGCATGCCGGGATGCAATCGTACCCATACTCACGTGATCCTCCTGGTTTGCCGATGACGGTATGGAATCAACACTGGCCGGATGAGCCAATGTCTTGTTTTCTGATACCAGGGAGGCGGCACAATACTGCAGGATCATAGCTCCCGACTGCAGACCCGGCTGTGGACTCAAAAAAGCCGGCAGATCATTGAGGCTTGGATTGATCAGCTGTTCAATGCGTCTTTCGGAAATATTGGCCAGCTCCGCCATGGCAATTTTCAGCAGGTCCATTGCCAGCGCAATGGGTTGACCGTGGAAATTGCCCCCGGAAATTATTTTGCCGCTTTCGTCAAAAACGAGCGGATTGTCGGTCGCGGCATTGATCTCGGTTTCCAGTTTATCTCTGACATAAGCCAAAGCCTGCCAGCTGGCCCCGAAAACCTGGGGGATACAGCGAAGGGAATAGGCATCCTGCACCCGCAGTTCCCCCGCATGGGTGGTAAGCTGACTGTCTTCCAGGATTTTTCTGATGCGCCGGGCGACTTCCACCTGTTCCTGATAGCCCCGGGCCAACTGCACCTCTTCGTCAAAAGCATCGGTAATGCCCTGCAGCCCTTCGATACTGATAGAGGCGATAAATTCTGCCTGATAAGCCAGCCTTTCTGCTTCCAGATAAGCCAGTACCCCCATGGCGGTCATGGCCTGGGTGCCGTTTATGAGCGCCAGGCCTTCTTTGGCCTGCAGGGTGATGGGTTTAAGGCCTTCCGCATTTAAGGCCTCAATCGCCGGACAAATTTTACCCCGATAGGCTACTTCCCCTTCCCCCAGCAGAGCCAGAGCCAGATGCGCGAGCGGGATCAAATCCCCGCTGGCACCCAGCGAACCTTGCTGGGGAATTACCGGATGAATCCGGGCATTAAGCAAACTAACCAGCATTTGAATCAATTCCCGGCGTACCCCTGAAAAACCTTTCAGCAGCGTATTGGCCCGCAGCAGCAGCATGGCCCGGCTGACCATTTCCGGGAATTTCTCCCCCACCCCGCAGGCATGGGAATGGATTAGATTCAGCTGCAATTCTTCCACATATTCGCTTCTGACCAAAACGTCGCTGAATTTGCCAAAACCGGTGGTAATGCCGTAGACCAGCTGTTCCTCGGCCACGATTTTTTCAACTACCTGTCGACTGGCATCCACTTTTTCCAAACTGGCCTCATCAAGGCAAATCTCCTCATAGCCGTAGAGAACTCTTTCAACTTCTTTAATAGTCAGGGAATTACCGGTTAATGTAATCAATATTTTAAACCTCCTTCTTAAAATAAAGAGGGGCTTTATTAAAAAAGTCCGTAACCTTCTTAATAAAGCCCCCTAACAACTGGTAAACTATAGGCTCTACCCAGTAATCTTTTATATATTTGTTGTTTACGACTACAAGTGATTGATACCAAGACCTACTACTTCATGTTCCAGCCCTTTGACCGGGGCGCCGATCGTACCATACAGGGCAACCGCAATCCATTCCCCTTCTTCAGGCGTATCATAGGGATTGCCCCGAATAATGGAAAAGCGCAGTCCCACCGTACGCAGTACTGAACCTAACTGTATCTGCCCGCGGGTTACGCCTTCGATGGCCTCCACGATGGCGTGATAAAGCGCATGGATCTCCCGATAGACATCGGGATTGATGATCCCGTTTTTCTTGGCTGCGGTTTCAATCGCCGCCACCACCTTGTGTGCTTCCATCGCACCTACCTTTCCCAAACAATAGCGCCAGGGAAGTTTTTCCATAACTGCACCATTTTCCGGCTCGGGTTCCTGATCTGCAAGAACCAGCAGCAAGGCTTTTTTGCCGATGAGATTTTGGGTCAGATGCGACATTCGATCCCGCTTTCTAATAACTAATTACTTCTTTAAGTCTAGGTATTTCACCTGCCAATGTCAATTTTAATTCGCAGATAAACTCGTAACTGTATCGCTTCGTTAACCTAAAATAACTTCAATAACATGGAATCTGATTCACAAATTATTTGAGTATATTTTTAACCAGATAACACTGTGCCGGTTATTTGGCTGAACAACCAAACAAAAAGCGTAAGTCAAGAAGCGTCCCCGACTTACGCGAAAGTGATCAATCTTTGTTTGCTTTTCTATCTTTGTCTTTATCTTGGTTATCTTGTTTGTCTCTGTTGTTCTGGTGAATTATCTGTTTATTCTTTAATTCGTTAATTTTAGCCGGCGTTTCGTTTTTTGGATCGTCTTTCTTTATGGACTGCTCGTCTTTAGGCTGATTATTTACAGGTGATTGTTTTTCAATCTTCTTGCCTGCCGGATCTTTTCCCCTGCCATTATCCGAACCGCCTTGGTTGACTGACTGTTTCCCCATAATCGGTAAATAGCTGTTTGACTTCTGGGGAGGTTCCTTTATATTTTGGCTGTTACCTGATTCATTATTATTTTTGCTTTCATTTTTATTCCTTTTGTCAGCTTTTCGCAGATCCTTTTCAATTTCTTTTATATTCTTTTTATCTGCTTTTTCCAGACCCTTTTCCATTTCTTTTATAATTTTGTTTGCAAAATCCAGGTTAGACTTGCCTTTGGTAATCACTTTAAGGTTCTCACGGATTCCTTGCGGATTTATCGTTCCCTCTTCCTTAACTTGTTCGGATATCCTTTTCACGGCGAATTCAATTGTATCGTTTTTTATTTCAACCGAATCCAGTATTTGCTGGCCTTCTGGGCTTTTCGCCTGCACTGATACGACCCTGCCCCAGCGATTGATGCCCAACTCCAGATCAGACCCGAGACTGGCATATGCTTTCACCAAATTGTAGTCTATGCCGCCTGCGATAAGTACCAGCAATAAGACTGCGGCCACTGCATATTTGATCATAGGAGTGTTGTTATACTCATAAAGATCGCCTGCTTCCAGATATTTGCCTCCAGTACGAACTTTCCTATATTCTCCGCCCGGCAGCAAAATGATTGCTTTGTTTTTGCCTGATTCTACGACGATTCCTTTTTTAGCTTTCATCTGCCCGGCCCCCTTTCATTGGCAAAATATAGTCTTTTAACAGAGGGAAATCATTAATATAAATCAAAACAACCATAATGATGTATTTTCTATAACGATCGGCCAATTTGCGATTAATCTGCCAGTTTTCCTCCAGTTCCTTCAGCGGCAGCGCCTTTTTCCGGAGCAAATAGCTTTGCAGTGCTTCATCGGCGGCGATAATTCCGGCAATATTTTGGGCACTTTGCCGGGTCTTGTTCTGCTGCGGCGAAAGTCTGGTCAATTCTTCAAAAGAAATATCGAATGATTGCAGCAGGCTTTTAAGTTTATCAATTTCCTGTTTTCTGGCAATCGAATCAATGATTTCCTCAAAAAAGGATTCGTCGACTTCCTCCTCAATCCTGCCTACTCCTTTTGATCGCAGGTTGAATGAAATAATGCTTTGTTTGCTTTCTTTACGTTTATAATCAATGATACGATTTCTTATAACTTGCCCAATAAAAACCGGCATACTGCCTTTGTCAGGATCATACTTGTCGAGTGCCTCCACTAAAGCCAAGCGGGCAATACTGGCTTCGTCATCATTATCATAAATATACTTGCCACAGGTTTTGGAACAAACCCGCAGACAAAATGGCATCAGTTTATCAAATATATCTTCCAGCACTGCCAGATTACCGTTGCGATAATCAAGCCAAAGCTGATGTAGCTGGTGATCGAAATCAACTGTAGATTGTTTATTCATTATTGTTACTCCCCATAGAAACTCTGCTTTAATTCTAGCACAGCATCTTCCGGAGGTAATTTTCGTTTATTAGGGAAGGGGTCCTGGGAACCGCTCCCTTGGGGAAGAGCCATCTTAAATAAATTAATTTGAGGCCAATAAAAAATGCCCCTGCTTTGACTATAAATGCGTAAAGCAGCAGGCATAAAACGGGGTCAGAAATTATTCTATAGTTGGAAAACAAACATAAAATATACTTCCGTTTGGACCTGTATCTATTTCAATTTTGGCGTTATAACGGGATGCGATTCCATAACATATCGCTAAACCTAATCCGGTGCCTCCTTCTTTGGTACTGAAGAAAGGAGTTCCCAGTTTCTCAATTATTTCTTCTTTAATTCCTTCGCCCTGATCGCGAACGGCCAGAATCACCTGGTTGTCAGACGTGTATGTGGACAAAAATACGATTTTTCCTTCCGGTATCGATTCCAAACCATTGTTAATCAGATTGAGGATCAGTTGACGGACTTCCTGCTCATCCAAAAGCAGGTCGGGAATATCGTCCAAGTTAAGGCTGATTATTTTATCCTGCATCATGGCTTTGGCTAATATTAACGGATAAACATTATTTATTACGGTATTGAGATTGACCGGTTTAATTTCCACCATTTTATTTTTAGCCAGAGAAAGAAATTCAGTAATTATTGAGTTGGCTCTATCCAACTCTTCGATCATCAGATTGAAGGAATCAATTTCATCTGCATATTTTTCAACTTCTTTTAGCAACTGTAGAAAACCGCGTACGGTGGTCATGGGATTCCTTATTTCATGGGCAATACTTGCTGCCATTTCCCCAACCAGATTTAGTTGACCCAGGCGGGTCATTTCATTTTCCATATGCTTGCGTTCGGTCAAATCTATGAATTGGCTCAGTATACATATTTCTCCGTCCAGTTCGATTCTTTCTGCGGAATACAAGCCCAGCCTAATCTCGCCTTTCTCCCTGCGAAATCGGACTTCCATATCCCCTACCGATCCGCCTTCACTTATGATGCGCTTTACCTCTTCGCGCTGGTCAGGATCAACCCAAAACCCTATTTCAATTGAACTGCTGCTGAGAAGATATTCACGGGTATAACCCATCACATGACAAAAACTTTCATTAACATTTAAGAAACGTCCCTCTTCCAGTGTAGTAATACTCATGGTGATAGGACTAAAATTAAATGCTTTGTTGAAACGCTGCTCTGACAGGATCAAATCATGTTCCATTTTCTTGCGATCAGTGATGTCTTTGACCACGCAAAGCAGACAATCTTCACCACCGACTTTGATAATATCGGCAGAAATCAAGGTCGTTTTAAGCTCTCCGTTACGATTACGAAAAACAAATTCGAGATTGCGTAAACGACCATCTCCCCGCAATTGCTGCATTAATCTTCCACGATCATACGGAAATTGCCAGATATTTAAATCATAGCTGGTATAGCCGATAACTTCATCCCGCGAAAAGCCGACCAGATTAAGGAAAGCATCATTCACATCCAGATAACGAGCGTCATTTAAAGATGAAATGGTTATGATGTCAGGACTGTAATGAAAGGCATTGGAGAATTTTTCTTCGGAAAGACGCAATGCTCTTACCGTTGAGGTATATTCAAGTACGTCATTTGTATTTATTCTTTCCAGTTCCGTAACCCTGGCCTTTAACTCATCAACTTCCTGTAAAAGCTGCTCCTGGGTCCTTAAATCATTCAAACGGGTTTTACCTCCTGAAATATCCTGCAAATAAAATCGGTATGATTTGAACTGTTAACTTTTACCTTTCATGTTATCTAACTAATTTTATCATACCATTATAAAATATAATAACATTACTAAATTAAGATCTGACAGTGGCTAATTATTCCAAACAATAAAAAGCCACGAACCATTAAACCGATTTAATTGCGGATTAATACCTTCATGGTATTGCTTCGGTTATTCTAATAAAAGGGGGTCGCCGGCATATTAAAATGCTGACAGCGACCCCCAAATTGAATTTTTATCCTTGCGCTAATTTATTCCACCCAGCGAATTTTACGTTTTAATTCAGGATCTACCCGGGGTGGTGCTTCAGGAAAAGCCACCGGTTAACCCAAGGGCGTTACTGCGATAATTTCTTTTTTCTCGGGGATGTCCAGAACCTTTCGAATCGTTGCCTCATCCTGCAGCGGGCTGGTCATCCAACAGGTACCCAAGCCCAGTGCCCGGGCCATCGTTTCATCCCTTTTTAACCATATTTGCATCTTCCCTATTGATTGTTTTTGGCTTTTTCCTGTTGGCGCAGGGCATTACGCATGGGCTTGCCGACCGAAGTACGCGGCAATTCATTAATAAACTCAACATGGGTCGGGACCTTGTAGGGAGCAAGATACTGACGGCAGTAGTCTTTGACTTCATCTTCGGTCATGGTTTGTCCGGGCTTCAGGATAATAAATATTTTGGGAGTCTCGCCTCGCTTGGGATCAGGAATACCTATCGCACAGGCATCCAATACTTTGGGATTTTTATACATGACTTCATCTATCTCACGACAGAATACGTTAAAGCCGCTGCACAGAATCATATCTTTTTTACGATCCACGATGGTAATAAAACCATCATCGTCAATAGTGGCAATATCGCCGGTATAAAGCCAGCCGTCACGTAATACATTGGCAGTTTCTTCCGGATTATTCCAATATCCGCTCATGATCTGTGGTCCTTTGGCAATCAATTCGCCCGGTTCTCCGTTGGGCATTTCCTTGGTTCCCTCTTCCAGGTCAACGATCTTAATATCAACATCCGGCCAAGGCAGTCCTACACTGCCGATTTTACGTTTGGTGTAGAAAGGAGTGCAGGTCAATACGTTGGAAGTTTCAGAAAGTCCGTATCCTTCCGTAATCACAGCGCCGGAAAGCTTTTCGAAAGTATTCAGTCCTTCCACCGCCAACGGTGAAGATCCGCAGATCATGGCTTTAATGGACTTAATCTTGGATTTGCCGATATCAGGGTGGTTGTTTAGCCCGTAAATCATGGCCGGAACTGCAGCGAAATAATTGGGTTCGTGTTCGTTGATGTTTTTCAGCAGATTATCAGGACTGGGACCGTTGACAACGATAATCGTTCCACCCGCTACCATCATCATGTTGACGCTGGTATTGAAGCCATAAATATGATAGAGCGGCATGGCGGCCATGGCAACAATTTCCTCAGAGATGGCAAAGGGAGGTTTAAACCATTCCACATCCTGGTAGGCCATGGCTTCCAGGTTGGAATTGCTTAAAAGGCAGCCTTTGGACAAACCAGTGGTGCCGCCGGTATACTGGAGCATGGAAAGGTCTGCAGACGTTACCTCAATGTCTGGTTCCTTGTCCTCGCCTTCGGCCACCAGATCATTGTAGTCAAAAATATAATCGGCGGCTGGAAATTCAACTTTATTGGCGGTCTGAATTACCACCAGTTTTTCTATGCTGGTTTTGCCATTTTTAATTATCTCAACCACTTTGTTGGCAAACTGTGCTTCAGCAAAAACAATCTTGGTACCGCTGTCACCAAACTGATGGGTCAGCTCCGGTACAGTATACATGGGGTTGGTGGGTACAATGGCGGCTCCCAGTTTCCAGCAGGCCTGCAGACAGATCACATATTCCGGCAGGTTGGTAGTCATCAGCGCAATCCGATCTCCTTTTACATAACCAAGAGAAATAATCGAACTGGATAACTTACAAGCAATACTATTAGCTTCTTTGTAGGTTAATTGTTTGTCCCCCCAAATCAGGTAAGGCTTGTCAGGATTTTTGTCCACCCATTTACTGAAATGTGCCTTCATAGGCAAACCCGGGTAGTCAATGCTGTGGCCTACTCCTTCGTCATAAAATGCGTACCAGCTTCTTTCCATTCAAAAAACCTCCTGTCCAGATTCTA
>Ga0123327_1003283_pt1 | contig 11896 bp, 9 predicted proteins | sample BioC13SIPDNA_4_FD_89701 | JGI IMG/M metagenome (GOLD analysis project Ga0123327, IMG submission 89701) | Anaerobic biogas reactor microbial communites from Washington, USA - Biogas_R1_B C13 SIP DNA | ecosystem: Engineered > Bioreactor > Anaerobic > Unclassified | place: Washington, USA...
CTTTGTTCACCGTGCTTTGCAGGTTTATGCTGGTGAGAAGGCCCAGGCCAAACAGCAAAAGGAAGTTGGTCAGCCCCACCAGGGCGCCGGTTAAAAGCACATAGGAGCGCTGATAATTGCTCTTAAGCAAAAGTGAAGACAGAACGCCGGAAAAAATACCGATGGACAGCAGGTTGACCCAGTCCGTGGTGGCGCTGCCGGTGCCTGTGATCATCACCGCGCCAAGGGCGGTGCAGGCGGTGCCTGCGATGATGGCGGGCATCGGGCCCAGGGTGGCCGTCAGCAGCATAAAGGGCAGCGCCAGGGGAGCCAGGTAGATCAGCTGCACTTCCTTGGCCAAAAGGGAAAGGGCCAGAGAGATTAAAATCACCAGGTTGATCAGCACGATGGACCGGGTTTCACCAGCCGTCTGAGGGCTTAAGACCTTAAGCGCCACAAAAGACAGCGCCAGCACAAAGGCCACCAGGGCAAGGGCCCCTAAATACATCTGGTAGTCGATGGTGTTGTCGTCAAGCAGGCCTAAGCTGTTGAGCATGGCGATCTGGTTTTCCCGCACACGCCCCTCGCCCCGCACCACGATGTTCTGCCCCTGCTTAAAAACCACGGGCTCCACCGCGTTCCAGGCGTCCTGGCGGGCTGATTCCGTGGCCTCCGCATCCACCACCATGTTGGGCTCTATGATCGCCCGTAGCACGGGCAGAACCACGTTTTGCAGCAGGCTCACATTGGTTTTATAGCCCACCAGCTGCATGATGCCGTTGATGGCGCTGGACTCCTGCCCCTGGATGACATTGCCCTGCATGGTGTTGCGCACGGCGGGCAGGAGGGCCGCATACATCTCGTCAAACTGTTCGTTGGTGGCGTTGAGCAGCGTCACGATCTGAAAATCCTGAAGCTCCATCAGGTTTAGCATGTCGTGGGCGACGGTTAACTCCTCCTGGCTGTAGGTGCGCCGGTTGGAATAGTCCGGCAGCGTCTGGGCATATTGCCTGACGGCCACGATCTCCGCATGGACGGCCTCCAGGTTGGCGATGACCGCCTCCGTAATGCCGTCCTGATGATGATAGGTGGGGGCCACAGCGGCGGCGGCGGCATCCCGGTTGACCAGGGTGGTCACCTCATCGATCACGTCCTTATGGGCGGCTATCGTCTGGTCCGGCACCATGCCCACCACCAGATTATAGCGCTTGGGGCTGATGCTGATTATAAAAATCAACAGGCAGAAAAAGCCGCCTACCAGAATGGCCAGCAGGCGCATAAAGGCCTGGGAGCCCAGGTAGTCAGCCGCCTTTTTGCGAAAGGAGGGCTTCTGTGCCTTGGGGGAAAGGGGTAACTCAAACATTTTCTTCTTTTGCGGCCTCGTAATTTTCGTAGGCGTTCACGATGCGCTGCACCAGGTCATTGCGCACCACGTCGTCCCGGTTCAGGCGGACGATCTGGATGCCTTCAACATCCTTAAGAACATCCAGCGCTACCAGAAGCCCTGAGCGCTTGGCATAGGGCAGGTCGATCTGGGAGGGGTCTCCGTTGACCACCACGCGGGCGTTGCGGCCCATGCGGGTGAGGAACATCTTCATCTGTTCAGGCGTGGCGTTTTGCGCTTCGTCCAGGATGATAAATGCGTCGTTCAGGGTGCGCCCGCGCATAAAGGCCAGCGGGGCCACCTCAATGGCGCCGCGCTCCATGTAGCGCTGATAGGCCTCCAGGCCCAGAATTTCAAACAGGGCGTCATAAAGGGGGCGCAGATAGGGGTCCACCTTCTGGGCCATATCCCCGGGCAAAAAGCCCAGCTTTTCGCCCGCCTCAACGGCGGGGCGGGTGAGGATGAGGCGTTCCACCTCTTTGTTGCGCAGCGCCACAGCTGCCATCGCAACCGCCAGGTAGGTTTTCCCGGTGCCAGCCGGTCCCACGGACAGGGTCAGGCCATGATTGCGGATGGCCTGCACATAGCTGCTCTGCCCCGGGGTCTTGCACTTGATCTTCTGGCCCTTATAGGTGTAGGCGACCACTTCGCCTGCGCTGTCCCTGGCCTGGGCCAGGGTGCCCTGACGGGCCATTTGAATCAGATAGCGGATTTTGCCCGCGTCCAGATGTTCGCCCAGCTCGATGATGCGGAGCATTTCGGCGATGACCTGCTCCGCCGTCTTTATGTTTTCGTTTTCTCCGATGATCTGCAGCTCGCCGTCACGGAGGTAAACGTTGACAACCAGCTCCTCTTCCAGGGTGCGGATATTTCTGTCGTTGAGCCCAAACAGGGCCACACAACTGTCAAAGGTATCCAGTGGCATTGACAAGTGGTGCAACAACTCCTTTCCTTCGCCTGCGGTTTAGCGCAATTGGCGTATGCCCTATCATACACTTAAAGCGGATTATTCGCAAGAATCATCCCTTTTCAAACGTTATCGGGCCATGAAGGGGCATAAAAATTTTGCGCTTGCCAAGTGTTGGCGAATATGGTAGTATTTGCTTTGCTATTCTGGATGGTAGGAGGTGAGGAAAGTTGGCCAACATCAAGTCCGCGCAGAAACGCGTGCGCTCTGACAAGAAAAAGAATCTGCGCAACCGCATGGTGAAAACCGGCGTCAAAACCGCCGTTAAGAAGTATACAGTCGCCCTGGAAGGCGATCTGCAGGCGGCTCCGGCCGCGCTTCGCAGCGCGTCTTCCGCGCTTGACAAAGCCGTGTCCAAGGGCATCCTGCACAAGAACACTGCAAGCCGCAAAAAGGCACGCATGGCAAAGGCGCTGCACAAGGCCCAGGCCTGAACCAAACGAAACATGGGCACCAGAAAACGCCGCGAAAAAGCGGCTTTTTTGTGTTGCTCAGCTTTTCATCGCCCTGGCAATCTGCGCCGCCAGCTTCACGTTGTTGTAGACTAACTGGATATTGGCCTTCAGGGAAAGCCCGGAGGTCTGCTCCACCACCTTGGCCAAAAGGAAGGGCGTGACATCCTTGCCCGAGACGCCCTGCTTGTCAGCTTCCGCCAGCGCTGAGGCGATGACGCCGTCGATCATCTCCCGGGGCAGCGCGTGCTCCTGGGGAATGGGGTTGGTGATAAGCAGGCCGCCTGAAAAACCAAGGCTCCGCTGGGCTAAGATGATGGCGGCAGCGTCCTGGGGGCTGTCTGCGCGGTCAGTTAATTTAAAGCCGCTTTCCCTGGTGTAAAAGGCGGGCAGTTCATCCGTCTGATAGCCAATCACCGGCACGCCCTTGGTTTCCAGGTATTCCATGGTGAGGCCCAAATCCAGGATGCTCTTGGCGCCGGCGCATACCACGGCCACAGGCGTCTGGCTTAATTCCTCCAGGTCCGCAGAGATGTCCATGGTCTGCTCAGCGCCCCGGTGCACGCCGCCCACGCCGCCGGTGGCAAAAATGGGGATGCCGGCAAGGGCGGCCACGATCATGGTGGCGGCCACCGTGGTGGCACCGTCTTCCCGCCTGGCGATCAGAACGGGCAGGTCTCTGCGGCTGGCCTTGCGGACCGCCAGGCCTTTTTTGCCCAGGGATTCAATCTGGTCTTCCGTCAGCCCCGCGCAAAGCTTGCCGTCCAGCACGGCGATGGTGGCGGGTTCCGCGCCGTTTTCCCGGGCGATGCGCTCGCAGTTCAGCGCGGTTTCCACGTTTTGAGGGTAGGGCATCCCGTGGCTGATGATGGTGCTCTCCAGGGCGATCACGGGCTTATTGGATTCAAGGGCCTCTCTCACAGCGAGGGACAGGACTAAATGCTGATTCATTTCACACCTCCATTAATTTGCGGTTTAAGTGGTTTGCGGCGGACGAAAGGCCCATTTTGGCCGTGTCTTCCGCGGATTTCTTTAAGGCGATGCCTCTTGCAAGTCCCGCTGCCATGGCGTCCCCAGCGCCTGTTGAGGGAACGTTCAGCACCTTTTCAGGCGCCAGGCGGCCTGTGCCCACGGCAGAGGCGAAATACAGCCCCTCCTGATCCAGGGAGATAAACACCTGACGAACACCCTGATCCAAAAACCAGTTTGCGGCCTCCGGGATGTCCCGGCAGCCGCTGAGCGCCAGCACCTCCAGGGCGTTTGGCTTGATGGCAAAAAGATCAGGCAGGATTGGCAGCAAACGGCGCCCCTTCTCCACGCTGACAGGGTCCGCCAGGATGGGGGCGCGGACGAGCCGGGGAAGCAGGCGGAGGCAATCCTCAGGCAGGTTGGCGTCCACGACACAGATATCATAATCCTTCTGAAGCGCTGCCTGATGGGCCATCAGGTGGGCGGAATCCAGATGTTCCATGGCCGCCATGTCGCTGATGGCGGCAGCCATTTTGCCGTCCTCCTGGTGTATGGCCATATAGGTGGGGGAGGGGCCGGGGAACTGATAAGCCAGGCTGGTATCAAGCCCCAGCGCCTGGCAGGCCTTGCGGGTGATGCCGGCAAAGGCATCGTTCCCGATGGCGGTCACAAAGGTGAGGCTGGCGCCGGACCGGGCCAGGTGGGAAGCGATGTTGAAACCCACGCCGCCCACAGACAGGCGGATAGTCCCCGGCAGCGAATCCCCCGGATGATAAGCATTTTCAGGCGTCCCCAAAATATCCACGTTCATCCCGCCGACAACCAGAACCTTAAGCGCTTCATCCATGGATTTAACCCTCAACAAGCCCGTCCCCGATTAACATGCAGTCCCCGAAGCTGAAAAAGCGGTACTTCTCCTGAACTGCTTCCCCGTAGGCCCCAAGGGCCTCCCTGTGGCCCATAAAGGCGGAAACCAGCATTAAAAGCGTGCTCTCCGGCAGGTGAAAGTTGGTCAAAAGCATATCGCAGGCCTTAAAGCGATAGCCTGGTTTGATGAATATACCCGTCATGCCCTGGCCTGAATGGATCAGGCCCTGATCATCGGCCACCGTTTCCAGGGTGCGCAGGGTGGTGGTGCCCACACACAAAATCCGCCCCCCATTGGCCCGGGCCTGGTTGATGGCTGCCGCCGCCTCCGGGGAAACCTCGTAATATTCCTCGTGCATCACATGCTCGTCCAGGTTGTCCGTTTTTACCGGTCTAAAAGTGCCCAAGCCCACATGCAATAGGATGGGGATCAGCCGGGCGCCCCGGTTCTGAATATCCTTCAGCACCCGGGGGCTGAAATGCAGCCCCGCCGTAGGGGCGGCAGCGCTGCCGGAGAATTTCGCGTAGACGGTTTGATAGCGGCTTTTGTCCTCCAGTTTTTCATGGATATAGGGCGGCAGAGGCATCTGGCCCAGGCGGTCAAGCACCTCCTCAAAGACCCCCTCATAGAAAAACCGGACCATGCGCCCGCCAAAATCGGTGCTGCTTTCAACCACGGCTTTCAGAAGCCCATCACCAAAAGACAGGCGGCTGCCTGATTTGAGCCGTCTGCCGGGGCGTACCAGGGCCTCCCAGCTGCCCTGACTGATGCGTTTGAGCAGCAATACCTCACAGGCCAGGCCGCTGTCCTCCTTTTGGCCAATCAGCCTGGCGGGGATGACCTTGGTGTGGTTGATGACCACCGCGTCCCCGGGGCGCAGGTACTGGGGCAGATCCAGAAAGCGCCCATGGCGAAAAGCCGCATTTTGACGGTCACAGATCATCATGCGGCTTCCATCCCTTGGTTCCGGCGGGGTCTGGGCGATCAGCTCCTCCGGCAGCTCATAGAAAAAATCATGGGTTTTCATCAAAGAAGGCCACCTGCTGGCTGGGAGGATCCTGCCTGCCCTCATCCCCGGGATAGGGGCGGTTTAAGTGCTGATAGGCGGAAATGGTGGCCACCCGCCCCCGGGGGGTGCGGTGGAGGAAGCCCAGCTGCAGCAGATAGGGTTCGTAGACATCCTCAATGGTCAGGGCGTCCTCCCCGGTGGAGGCGGCCAGGGTATCAAGGCCGACGGGACCTCCGGAGAATTTGTCAATCATGGTGAACAGCACCGTGCGGTCCACCCGGTCCAGGCCCAGCTCATCCACATCCAGCAGATTAAGGCCCTCGTTGGCCACCTGCCGGGTGATTTTGCCATCCGCCTTCACCTGGGCATAATCCCGCACCCGCTTCAGCATGCGGTTGGCGATCCGGGGCGTGCCCCGGCTGCGGCGGGCGATTTCGATAATTCCCTCCTCATCCGCCGGCATGTTGAGGATGGAGGCGGAGCGGTGGAGGATCTTCGCAAGATCCTCAGGGGAGTAAAGCTCCAGGCGGAAGGTCATCCCGAACCGGTCCCTCAGGGGGGCGGACAGCTGGCCCGCCCGGGTGGTGGCGCCCACCAGGGTGAAACGGGGCAGCTCCAGGCGCATGGAGCGGGCAGTAGGCCCTTTGCCGATCATGATATCCAGGGCAAAGTCCTCCATCGCCGGGTACAGCACCTCTTCCACCGCGCGGGAAAGGCGGTGGATTTCATCAATAAAAAGAACATCCCCCGCGTTTAGGTTGGTGAGGATAGAGGCAAGATCCCCCGGCCTGTCGATGGCAGGGCCGGAGGTGACGCGGATATTCTGCCCCATCTCCGCTGCGACAATGCAGGCCAGGGTGGTTTTGCCAAGGCCGGGCGGGCCGTATAGCAACATATGGTCTAAGGCGTCCCGGCGCTTAAGCGCCGCCTTGATATAGACGTTCAGGTTTTCCTTGACCTTGTCCTGTCCCACATATTCCCGCAGCACCCGGGGACGCAGGGAGATGTCATTCTCCCGGTCCTCCTCCCGCTGGCCTGTCATCATCAAGCGATCATCCTGCATGGCTTACCCTTTCATCATCCCGCGCAAGGCCAGGCGCACCAGGTCGTCCGCCTTGTCGCCGGCGCCCTGCTGGTGGGCCTTGGAGACAGCCATGGCGGCCTCAGACTGGGTATAGCCCAGGCCTTGAAGAGCCAACACGGCCTCGCTGACGGCATCCGTGCCGCCGGGGGTATGCCCCATGGCGGGGAAATCCATAGACAGGGCTCCGCTGTCCTTGCTGAGACGGTCCTTTAGCTCCAGCGCGATGCGCTGGGCGGTTTTTTTGCCCACCCCGGGGGCGCGGGAGAGGGTCTGAATATCCTCCGTCAGGATGGCCAGCGTCAAATCTTTCAGCGGCATGCTGTTAAGAATGTTCAGCGCCGTGCGGGGCCCGATGCCTGTGACAGAGTTGAGGCTTAAAAACATGGCCCGCTCCTCCCGGGAGAAAAAGCCAAAAAGCTCCAGCGCGTCCTCCCGGACGCTAAGCCAGGTGTATATCCGCACATATTCCCCCTTGGGCGGCACAATGGCAAGCGCCGCCTGGGTGCAGAGAATCTGATAGCCCACGCCCTGGACGCTTAACACCAGTTCGTTTTGCTGTTTTTCCGCGACTTGACCTTCTATAAAGGCGTACATAGCAACCTCTTATTTCATGATGTGCAGGCCGCCAAACCGGCCGGATTGAAAATGGGTGAGGGCGGCGGCCACCGCATCCGCGGCGTCATCCGGACGGATGATCTCTGGAAGCTTTAAAATCAACTGAATCATGCGCTGCACCTGCTGTTTTTCCGCCTTGCCATAGCCCACCACCGCCTGTTTAATCTGCATGGGCGTGTATTCGTACAGGGCTTGGGTATAGCGGGCGCAGCGGGCGATGGCCACCCCCCGGGCTGCGCCCACGGTGAAGGCGGTGGTGACGTTTTTGGCGAAAAAAAGCTGTTCAAACACGATGGCGCCCGGCTCATACAGGCTCAGCAGCTCTTCAACGCCTGTGTCAATCTGGGTGAGGCGGCGGGGCAGGGTGTCCTCGGGGCTGGTCTGAATGATGCCGGAGGCCACAAAATCGGGCGCATCTGACGAACAGTCAATCACGCCCCAACCCATCGTAGCCAGCCCCGGGTCTATGCCCATGATGCGCATACATCCCTCCCTGATAGAAAATTTTACGGCATGCCCCTATAAAAGTCAAACCATCAGGCAAGCCAGCGCGCCATCATGTCCTTGACATGCTGGCGTGCAAAATTGGCGGAAATGGCCTCCTCCTCCGCCCGGGGCACAGGGGCGCCCATCAGGCCCAGAAACTGGCTTACCTTAAGCCCTAAAACATCCTGAATCAGGCTGTCCGAGCCGCCGGGGCTGACCAGGTAGTAGCAAAGCAGGGAGTCCTTCTGGCCGATGCGGTGGGCCCGGTCCTCCGCCTGGCTGTGGATGGCAGGGGACCAGTCCAATTCCCCAAACACCACGCAGCTGGCCCGCTGCAGGTTAAGGCCTGAGGCGGCCCTTAATGAAATGCAGCAAAGGTCGGTGCGGCCTTCCATAAACCGCTTGAGGCTTTTTTCTTTTTGCTCCCCGGTTTCCCGTCCGGTGATAAAGGCGGGGGAGAAGTGCTTCAACTCCTTTTTGTATAGGTCCATCACCGCGTGATGATGGGCGAAAAGCAGCACTTTTTCACCGGATTCCAGCATGGCGCGCACAAACTGGGCCACATAGGGCGCCTTTGCAAGGCCGGTGGCCTGGCGCTCCTCCTGGGAAACCTGGCCCTCCAGCAAAGCCCGCTCTGAGGGATTAAGCGCCTCGGTTTGCGCCAGATAGCGCAGCTTGCTCAGTACAGGCGCCATCAGCTTTTGAAACAGCGCGCTGTCCTGATCCACCTCCTGCACCAGGCGGCGTTTGTCCGGCAGCTCCGGCAGCACCTCGCTTTTGGCGCGCCTTAGCATAATCCCTTCCCGCCTCAGATAATCCCCCAGCCAGTCCGGGTGCATCACCACCGCGCCTCCATAGCCATAGCACCACTCCCGGGAGAAGGAATCCCAATCCCCTAAAAAATGAAAGTCCAGAATGTTGATCACATTCCAGATTTCCCCGCCCTGATTATAAATGGGCGTGCCGGAAAGGCCATACACCCGGTCGCAGGCGTTTGAGAGAAGGCTGGCGGCGCTGTATTTTTCCGTCCCCCTGTGGCGCAGCTCCTGGATTTCATCAAGAATCACCGTTCTAACAGGCAAATCAGGCAGAGCGTCCTTCCAGCCCCGCAGCAGCAGGTAGTGCACCAGGTAAATATCCGCCTGGGGCAAAGGATAGGGGCTTAGGCCCTTGAGCACGCAGACCCGGGGCTCACGGCCGTCTATTTGCAGGAAGCGCTTGATTTCACTTTGCCAATTGCGCACCAGATGGGGCGGCACCACGATGATGGCGGGCAGCGCCCCGGCCTCTGCCAGCGCCGCCAGGGCCTGCACCGTCTTGCCCAGGCCCATTTCATCCGCCAATAAAGCCCGGCGCGTCTGGGCAAGCCAAGCCGCGCCATAAGCCTGAAAGGGCCGCAGCTGCCCTATAAACCAGCCGCTTGTGTTCTGATATTCCGGCGCGTTTCTCTGGAAGGCTTCAAGTCTCTCCTGATACGCTCTGGCCTCATTTAAGGCGGCCTCCCAGCGCTCCTGATCCCGGGGCATGACCGCCAGCGGATAACGCTGCATGAACCAGTTCAGCTCGCCCACCAGACGGCGGTGTGCGGAAAAACGGGCAATGCCCCTTTTTCCGCTGTCTGAGCCCGGAAAAAGGCGCTTGGCCAGCTCCGTCACGTAAGGCTCCCCGCTGATGATCCAATGCTTGCCCCGGGCCTGATAGGAAAGGGTGCCGTAGACCTTGCCGCCCGCCTCCACCGGATTAAAATAGGCGGGGCTGGCGGAGGCTGGAGATTGAATGGGAAGCAACGAAAGAGACTCCGGCTTGTTTTCTGATTTTAAAACCGAAGTTTGTTTTTTAGGTGTCGTTCCTTGCGGCACAGCAGGCCCCCAAAGCTTGCTGAAACTCAGCGTCACACAGGGCTTGCCCGCAACAGACCCCGGTATGTTCGCTTCCCGTTCGCTTAAGATAATCAGCGCTTGCACCCTGGGCGAGGACAGGTAGCGGGTGGCCTGGTCCATTAAGGTGTGAGGGCGCGGTTTGCCGCGCTTAATTTCAATGCCCACACCCTGGGCTAAAAAGTCGATGCGGCTGCGGGGCCCTACAGGCGCTTCATGGGTATATGGTATATCAGCGCGTTTTAAGGCCTCCCGCACCTGGGCGTGGAGATCGGTTTCCTGAAGGGAGAAGGGCGCGCGAATGGATTGAAGGGCATGAATCACCTGGGCCAGTTGTTTTTGCATGTGTCCTCCTGCATTGCTTACGCAATGATTATAGCCTGTGACGAATTTGTTTACAATGTGTTTAGAAATTGGGTTGCCCACCAAGGCCTGATCTGCTATCATTTTGCGATATGAAAGGGAGGTATTTGATGAAAAGACGCATTCTCGCCTTCTTGGGAGCTGTTTCTATGCTTCTTAGTCATATTTCTGTCTTTGCTCAAGCGCCCCATCTGCAGTTTACCGCTGTTCCCAGCTACATTCGCCCCGGCCGCACCGAGCGGCTGAGCTTTGTGGCGAACCATGAGGGCACAGCTTCGCTTGTTCTTTTGGATCAAAACGGCGCTGCTGCGGAAATCAGAAGCAATATCCCGGTGATTCCGGGGGAAAATCACCTGGCCTGGAATGGCTTTGATCAGGAACAAAAGCTGCTTCCCCAGGGCGATTATCGCCTGCTGCTTAAGATGGGGGAGGATCAGGCGGAGGTTCCGGTATCGATCGGCCCTGAAAGCCCCCGCATCAGCCAGCTAAAAATGGACGACGCCCACATTACCCCGGGCGAAAACTGGAGCATCAGCGCGCGGCTTAACATGCCGGGCACCCTGATGGTGGTTTTCCATATCGCAGATCAGGTGGCAGATCTTTTCAACGCCCAGGTGTCCGCAGGGGAGACCACCGTCAGCTGGGACGGCTATATCGATGGCGTCGCGGCGCCGGAAGGGCAGCACACCCTGTCCGTCCTGTTTTTGGACGACAGCGGTTTTGCCGCCAATCAGCAGCATGTGACCCTCACTGTGGAGCCTGCCCCCGTGGTGACACCCACTGCCACGGATTCCCAAGAGGAGACGGATCAGGCGGAGGAGACAGCCGAACCCTTGGTGGTGGGTGGCGGCCTTATCACCCCTGAGGTGAAGTACACCCTTCCCACCCAAGAGGTGGTGGCCAAGGAGGATGAGGGTTCCAGCTACTGGGCCCTGCCCATTGGAGAATGGGATGAGGAGGCCATCTGGAAGGTGATGACCCAGCCCCTGACTGTCCTGGTCGGAGGGGACCAGAAGTCAACCTACAAATTGCGCGCCACCAAGGACACCAGTTCCAGCCGGGATAACATCCTGGGCGAGATCACCTATGAGTCCCAGGGCGTTCACATCATCGAGCAGACGGACGACGGCTGGTCTTTGGTGGAGGTGTACAACTCCTCCTATGGCCCGGACAACCGCTCCCGCCGGGGCTATGGCGACACGGATGACTTGATCCGGGGCTATGTGCAGACCCAGTACCTGAAAACCATCACCCCCCGGGATGATTATGGCATCCTGATTGATAAACTAAAGCAGCGCATGTATGTGTTTAAAGAGGGGGAGCTGTTTACGGAGCTGGTCATTTCCACAGGCATCCCCACCAAGCAGCAGCCCTGGAACGAAACCCCCTCCGGTGAGTTTTTGATGGTGAGCCGGGTGGGTGCGTTTAACGCGGGCAACCTGGTGTGCCGCATGGCCATGCGCATCAACGGGGGCGCCTTGATCCACGAAGTGCCCTATATTCTCAATGAATCCACCGGCTACTGGGACTATTCCTCCCAGGAGGCCCAGCTGGGCAAGAAGGCCAGCCACGGCTGCATCCGGGTACAGCGGCTCAACAACGATGACGGGATCAACATGACCTGGCTGTGGGATAACATCAAGGTCAACACCAAGGTGCTGGTGTGGGACGATTTCCCGGGCCGTTTTTATGAGTACCCGGACGCCGGCCTGGCCCTTTACTATAACCCGGACGGCGGCCAGTACTACCATCTGGATCAGAACTGCCGCAGCATCAAGGATCGCTATCTGCCCCTGAAAGGGGAGATGACCTATGCACAGCTGAATCACGCGGATTATCAGCA